>Ga0302206_1000517_pt1 | contig 14996 bp, 11 predicted proteins | sample II_Fen_E2_1_FD_194581 | JGI IMG/M metagenome (GOLD analysis project Ga0302206, IMG submission 194581) | Peat permafrost microbial communities from Stordalen Mire near Abisko, Sweden - II_Fen_E2_1 | ecosystem: Environmental > Terrestrial > Soil > Wetlands > Permafrost | place: Sweden: Abisko...
ATGCGTTTACAGGGCATGCAACTACGCAAACTCCACATCCAAGACAGTTATCTTGATTTACTTTTAATTCCATCTCCATTATATCGCCTCAAATCTAAGTTTTAAGAGATTCCATCTTTTTATCCCAGGATTTTGACTTCGTTGGGGTGTGTTTAATATCTGTTCTTTTAACTTCGATTGCTTTAACAGGACATACATTTTCACATGCACCACAGTAGATACAGTAATTTTCGTCGGACATAACCTTTTCAGGTCTCATTCCAGATGCACTGGAAGCAGGGAATGATAAAACGTTACATGGGCATATATCGACACATGCTCCGCATGCCTGACATTTTTCCTGGTCAACAGATAATTCACCTTCGAATGATTTTACAACTGTAGCTGCGTCTACAGGACAGATTTCCTGGCACCATCCACAGTTTACACATGTTTCTTGATCTATAAATGAAGCTCCGGTTGTTTCAGCATCTTCTGGGTTTAAGTCATACTCCCCATATGAACAGGTTCTACATGCTGCTTTTATTGCATCGACAGGGCATGATTTTTTGCATATTAGACAGTAAACGCATTTATCTTTGTCCACAATAATATCAGATGAAACTGTAGGATCATCAGATGTAGGTAACTTGTGCTCCATAGTTATTGCGTCAGCTGGGCACATCTCTTCACAAATACCGCAGTCAATGCATGTTTCTTTGTCTATTTCAATTTCACCTGTTACAAGCTTGGATCTTTCTGGCAGATTCCTTGCAATGGTAATTGCTTCTCTAGGACATGCTGTTTCGCATGCTTTGCAGTATATACAGATTTCATCATTAATTTCAGCTGAAGAAATTAAACTAGGGTATTCTTCCATGTTTTTGATGTCTTCATCGTCAATTTTAAATTCTAAAGCATCTACTGGACATACTACACTACACATACCACAGAGTACGCATTTATCTTCATCACATACTATTTTTGGTACGTCAGCATCTGTTCTAACAATTGCGCCAATTGAGCCAAGTTCTATTGCATCCACAGGGCATGTTTTTTCGCATATGCCACAGCCAATGCAAATATCGTCTTTGTAAAGAAGTTCACGCTTTTCTTCAGCTGACCTTGATATTTCAAAGTCTCTGGCTTTGACTTCTTTCGTATTAGAAATCATTTTTTTACCTCCAAAATTTCTATTGAGTTTGTGGGACAAGATTCCCCACATATAAGACACCCACAGCACCAATCTGAATCTATTTGTGCCTTGAGATCGTTTAACACAATGGCTTTCATGAGACAAATATCTACACAAAGTCCACAACCAATGCAAGATTCCTTTATTATTCCTTCGAATTCACTGTTTGAACAAGTTTTTACTATAATTCTTGCCTTTTCATGCATCAAGGCATACGTCAATAATAAGAAGTCCTTAGGACAGAACTCAGTAATTTTCTCTGCTATTTCTATAGAATTCCATGACAGATTTCTACCGTTTAAATAGTGCGAAACAGTTGATCTATCCATTTCTAAAATTTCAGCAACTTCTTTTTGACTGTATCCCTCTCTTATGAGTTCAACTGCTGTCAGATATTTCAATCCTGATACAATATGTTTCGGCATGTGGACACCATGTGTGTTGAATACACATTTCACTACATATAATATATAAATTGCTACTAAAATCAAAACACAAGTCTTAAATATAATTGTGTAGTGATCACACATTAATCAAGATTTGTAAATCGATTTTCTGACTTTAAACATATTAATTAAGTTAGAAACCTCAAAAAAATGATTTGAGTAACGAACTTTAGTAAATAAAATCAAATTATATTCTAATCAAAATTTTAAAATTTTATATCCCAAATATGATTCATGAATTTTTCATTAAATTTCAAAGATTTAATGTCTAAAATTCCGAAAAAAACAATTGAACATGATTAAAAATGGAAATTCCAAATCTGTTAATTTAATTATATTAATAATACAAAACATGAATTGAAAATTCCATAAAAAAATAGCACGGTGAATCCATGTATCATCCTAACATCTTAAACGTTAAAAAAACACGTGAAATAATTCAAAAATTTGAAAGTACAACTGAAAAAGAAGTAATAGATCTAAAAGATGGAAATACTAGGGTATTGGCTCAGAATATAACTGTTTTGATTAATGTGCCGCCATTTAACAGATCTGCAATGGATGGATATGCTATAATAGCAGAAGATGTCTCAAATGCAACAGATTCTCAGCCCAGATTTCTAAAGGTAGTTGATGAGATTGGTGCAGGTGAAATTTCAAACTATGTAGTGAAAATCGGCGAGACAATAAGGATAGCTACAGGAGCTCAACTGCCCATAGGGGCCGATGCAATTATAATGGAAGAAAATGTAGAATTTGATGGAGTAAAAATAAAGGTTATAGATCCTGTAAGCTTCAATAACGACGTAGCACTCACAGGGGAAGACCTCAAAGAGGGTGAGTTAATTCTATTTGAAGGTCAAATCCTTGGACCTCACCAACTATCTGTAATAGCTTCGGCAGGGTATAACAACATCGAAGTTTATAAAAAGCCAAATATAGGAGTTATAATAACAGGAAGCGAATTAGTGGAAACTTCAACAGATCTTAAGCCTGGGATGATTATAAATTCAAATAAATATGCTCTAAAGGGAGTAATTGAAGACTCATGGGCGGTTGCACATATTAAACAGCGCCCTGATAACAGGGAAGAGCTTCTGAATGATGTTATTGAAGCAGTAGAAAAATATGATGCCGTTATAACAACTGGAGGAACAGCCATAAGTAAAGGAGACTTAATAGTTGAAATTATTGAAGAACTTGGAGATGTTCCGGTCCACGGGGTTACCATAAAACCAGGAAAACCATTTGGATTCGGAGTTATTAAAGAAACCCCTATTTTTATGCTTTCAGGCTATCCTGTAGCATTAGCAGTCCAGTACGACATGTTTGTCCGGAAATACATTCTCAAAATGCAGAAAATACACAAAAAGTTTAATATAGTCAAAGCAATTGCGGGTGAAAACGTAAGATCATCACCAGATAAATATAACATCATAAGAGCTGATTTTAAAGAGGATGAAGGTATCGTATATCCAATAAGAACAAAAGCAGGGATAAATAGATCCATTTTAATGTCCAACTGTTATATTATAAGCAAAGAGGGTATAGGAAAGATCAAAAAGGGAGATGAATGCAAAGTTTTGAAATACAAATCACTTAAATTTTGTTGATGTTAAATTTTATTATAAAAATAGTTTAAATTTGATTTAGGGAATAATTTAATTCTCTGATTAAATTATTCTTAATTATCATTCTTTAACCTTTTCCACCCTTACTGCACAGACTTTGAATTCTGGGGTTTTAGATATTGGATCTAATGCTGAGTTAGTTAAGATGTTGGTTGCTGATTCACTGAAATGAAAAGTCATGAAAACCACTCCGGGCTTGCAACTGTCTGTGATCCTAACTTTAGGTTCGATTTCGCCTCTTCTGGAGATCACTTTAACCTTCTCTGCATCTTCAACACCGAGTTTTGTTGCGTCTTCCTGGCACATATCAATACAATCTTCGCCATAAAGTATTTTAAGACCTTCAACAACTCCTGTCATAGTGCTGGTCTGGTAATGGTAAAGACTCCTGCCTGTTGTGAGTATTAAAGGATATTCTTTGTTTGGAAGTTCTGCTGACGGCCTGTAAGTCAGGGGAATGAATCTACCCCTTCCACTTTTGGTTTTAAATATTTCTGTATGCAGAATGGGTGTTCCTTTGTCTTTTTCATCTAGGCAAGGCCACTGTATTCCCTCTTCATCAATTCTTCTGTAATTTATACCACCAAAGATCGGTGCAATTTCTGCTATTTCATCGTATATTTCACTAGGATCCTTAAATTCGAACCCGCCTGCATTCATTCTTTGGGCTATTTGACATGTTATAAGCCAGTCGGGTCTAGATTCACCAAGGGGTTCTATTACTCTTCTGACTCTTTGAATTCTACGTTCTGAATTTGCAAATGTTCCATCCTTTTCAGCAAAACTGCAGCCAGGAAGAACTACATCTGCCATCTGAGCTGTTTCACTCATGAATATATCTTGAACAACAAGGAAATCCAGATTTTTTAAAGATTTTTTTATATTTTCAGTATCAGGTTCACTTGTAACAGGGTTTTCACCCACAATATACATTGATTTAATATCTCCATTTCTGGCTGCATCAAGTATCTCAGGAAACATTAACCCGTGAGAATTGTTTAGTTTAACACTCCATTTCTTTTCAAATCGGTGAATAGTTTCTGGATCTTCTACCTTCTGATAACCAGGATATACATCAGGTAAGCATCCCATATCACATGCTCCTTGAACATTGTTTTGACCCCTTATAGGGTTAACACCAGTAGAGGGTTTTCCCATATTCCCCGTAAGAAGTGCTAGATTACCTAGTGCAAAAACATTTTCAGTTCCATGAGTATGTTCTGTGATACCTAAGGAATAGAGAATAGAAGCCGGCTTTGTAGAAGCATACATTCTTGCTACTTTAGTAATTAATTCCTTGTTAACGCCAGTAATATTCTCTACGGTGTGGAGATCATATGGTTTAAGAGATTCTTTGAATTTATCAAAATTTTCACAACGTTCATTAATAAATTTTTCATCAAGAAGTCCCTCATCAACTATGATCTTCATTATTCCCATTAAAAGAGCTACATCTGTGCCTGGAATCTGGTTTAAAACTATATCTGCATGTTTACAGAGATCTATATTTCTAGGATCGGCAACTATGAGTTTAGCACCGCTATTTACAGCTTCAACTATACGAAGAGCAATCACCGGATAACTTGCAGTTGGATTGGTTCCTATAACAAATAAACAAGCAGAATCTTTTATTTCATCTATAGAATTGCTCATTGCACCGCTACCAAATACCTGTGCTAATCCGGCAACTGATGGTGCATGACACGACCTTGCACAATTATCTACATTGTTTGTTCCCATAACCACCCTTGTAAACTTTTGTACAGCATAGTTATCCTCATTAGTACACCTAGCTGAGGATATAGCAGCAAATTCCTCTGATTTGATTTCTGAAAATTTTTGAGCAACGTAATCCAGTGCTTCTTCCCATTCAACCTCTTCAAATATGTTATCACGTTTAATTAGAGGTTTTGTTAACCTATCTGGATGGTTGATGAACTTGAATCCAAACCTGCCCTTTACACATAGATTACCCTTGTTAACAGAATTTTTAATGTCACCTCTAGCAGTTATGACCTGATCGCCACGAACACCAAGATAAACATTACAACCAACACCACAAAAGGGACAAATAGTTTTAACCTCTCTAGCCGGCTTTAAAGTTTCTTTAGGTACCAATGCACCAACAGGACAGGCCACCACACATTCTCCACAAGAAACACAATTAGAATCTACTATGGGCTTGTCAGCAAAAGTTGTTATCTTGCTTTCGTACCCTCTAAAACCAAAATCTATTGCTTTAACCCCTAAAAGTTCATTACAAGTTCTCACACAAATACCACAGAGTATACACTTTTTTAGGTCCCTATCAAAGAAAGGATTAGAATCATCCTCAGGAATTTCATTGATATTACGTCTTAAACTTCCAATATTATCCCTATTAATTCCAAGATAAGCTGCTATCTCCTGAAGCTTGCAATCGTCGTTTTTTCGGCATGTTAAACAGTCAACCTCGTGATTTGCAATTAGAAGTTCTGCAGAAAGTTTGCGCACCCTATTTATCCTAGAATTCTCTGTTACAATATTCATTCCATCCTGTACCAGAGTTTCACATGCTGTTACAAGACGTCCATCATCCTTTTCTACCATGCAAAGTCTGCATGAACCCCATGGTTCTAATCCCTTATAGTAACATAGGTTTGGTATGTAAATATTGTTAGAAAGAGCAGTTTCTAGTATCGTATCTCCACTTTCTGCTTTTACCTCTAAACCGTCAATTTTTAGCTTAATTTCATTTATCTTCATTTTAATCAGGTTGATAATCTTGATATTGCAAATTTTTCATATACTTTATAAATATAATTATAAAAAATGAGTATTCTACAATCAAATATATCCTAACATCATATATATTTAAGTAATATTTAGAAGATTTAAAAAATATATTCAATAAATGAGTTTTAATATCACAGTATAAAAGGTGTAATATGAAGATCGTTGCAGTTGTAGGAGCCAAAAATACAGGAAAAACTACATTAGTTACTAGAATTGTCAGGGAACTTGTTGAAAGGGGATTTGCAGTGGGTACTGTAAAACATTCCCACCATAGTTTTGACATGTCAGATAGGGATACTGGAAAACATAAGAAGGCAGGAGCAGAAATTGTAGCAGGAACCGGCGAAGAAACCTTTTTCACCATAAAGGGAGAAATGAAGTTAGACAATGTCTTGGGTATGATGAACTTCATCAAAAACCTTGATTTTATAATTTTAGAAGGATTTAAAACTTCTAAATATGCTAAAATATCTACTTCTGATTTTAAGGATGATTTTACTATTGCAAATGTGAACGTATTTGAAATGGATGACTCTTCACTTAAAACACTGGTGGATCTGTTAGATAAAAGGAGCTACGGAATGATTAAATATCTCAACTGTAAAAAGTGTGGTTTTGACCGTTGCGACGTTTTTGTGAATGGGAAAATCAAAGGAAATCCAAATGCAACCTTGTGCAAGTCAGAGTCAGACGAAGTTCTTCTTAAGATCGACAACCAAATGATACCATTAAATCCATTTGTGAGAAATTTTGTTAAGGAAACAATACAGGGAATGGTTAAATCACTAAAAACTGATGAATTCGGAGTTAATGATTTCGAGAAGATAGAACTGTTAATAAGAGACGACCATGACAGACATTAGAACAGCAGAAAGGGTAATTGACAAGTTCGAAAGGCCATTGATATCCCTGAGGATTTCAATTACAAATCGCTGCAATGTAAAGTGCTTTTACTGTCATCATGACGGTATAAGACCTCAGAATTATGAAATGACACCAAATGAAATAGAAAGGATTGTCAGAGTTGCAAAGGAGGTTGGAATAGAGAAGATAAGACTTTCGGGAGGAGAACCATTAATACGTGATGATATCATTGAAATTGTGACCAAAATATCCTCGGTTGGTTTTCGTGACATTTCCCTGACCACTAATGGTGTTCTTTTGGGTAAATATGCTGAAGACCTCTATAAAGCCGGACTTACACGTGTTAATGTGAGCTTCGACACATTGAACTCTGAAACCTATAAATTCATTACCAAACGGGATTATATGGAAGACGCCATGGAAGGTATTGAAAAGGCTGTTAAAGTTGGATTGAATCCTGTTAAGGTTAATATGGTGGTAATGAAGGGAATAAATGATAATGAAATATGGGATATGTTCACGTTTTGTAAAGATACTGGAGCAATATTGCAGCTTATTGAACTTTTAAAAACCGAAAATTGTGAAGAATCTGATTTTTTTGATGAATATCATTATGACATGGGTGAATTGGAAGACCATTTGAGCAAAATATCAAATCGTGTTAAAACTCGAAAGTTCATGCAAGACAGGAAGAAGTACTTTGTTAAAGGTGGAGAGATCGAAATTGTGCGACCCATGGACAACACAGAATTCTGTAAAAATTGCACACGGCTTAGAATAACACCGGATGGAAAGATAAAACCATGTTTACTCAGAAACGACAATCTTGTCGATCTCATAGAACCCATGCGCAGTGGGTTCTCTGATGAAGAGCTAATAAAAGTTTTTTTGAGAGCAATCGGAAATAGAGAGCCATATTTTACTGATGCATCCTGTTAATGGATCAAATAACCAATTAGGAAATAAAATAAAGTTAGTACTTTGATATTGGTTCAATTGCATTGTACTTGCCTGAACAAAGTTCTATGCATGTTCCGCATTTTATACATTTATCTTTATCAATACTGTGTAGTTCTTTTTTAATTCCTGAAATTGCACCAACAGGGCATGATTTAAGGCAAATCATGCAGCCCTCACACTTATCTTGAATTATCTGATAGTTTATTAATTCTTTGCATAGTAAAGCAGGACATCTTCTTTCATTGATATGTGCATCATACTCATCCTTAAAAAATCTAATTGTAGTCAATACAGGATTTGGTGATGTTTGTCCAAGTCCACAAAGTGATCCATCTTTAACTCCCTCTGCTAATTCTAATAAGAGATCAACATCGCCAGTTTTTCCTTTTCCCTCGGTTATATCCGTTAATATATCTAACATTTGTTTGGTTCCAAGTCTGCAAGGTACGCATTTCCCACAGGACTCGTTCTGAATGAATTCCAGGAAATAATGTGCAACATCTACCATGCAGCTGCTTTGATCCATAACAACCAGCCCTCCAGAACCCATAATAGCCCCCGCCATGGTCAAAGAATCATAATCTATCTGAGTATCCAGGAAAGAATCAGGAAGACAACCGCCAGATGGTCCACCTATCTGTACAGCTTTGAAATTACCATCGTCAATTATTCCCCCACCAATCTCCTCTATAACCTTTCTTAGAGTTGTTCCAAGAGGAACTTCTATGAGACCTGTGTTTTTGACGTTTCCAACCAAGGAAAATGTTTTAGTACCCTTACTATCCTCAGTACCATGTTCAATGAACCTGCTATGTCCTGCCTGCATAATTAATGATACACTAGCCATGGTTTCGACATTGTTTATAACCGTAGGTTTTCCCCATAGACCAGAAGTTGTTGGAAATGGAGGTCTGGTCCTTGGCATTCCCCTTTTACCCTCGATAGATGCTATTAAAGCCGTTTCTTCTCCACATACAAAGGCTCCTGCACCTTCCTTTATTTTAATATTAAAATTAAATCCCGATCCCATAATATCTTGACCCAGAAAGCCGAATCTCTTCATTTCCAATATTGCATGTTTCAAACGTTCTAGTGCAAGTGGATACTCTGCTCTGCAGTATATATATCCCTCTTTAGCTCCGATGGCGTATGCTGCAATCACTATTCCCTCGAGAACAGAATGTGGATCGCTCTCTAGAAGAGATCTGTTCATAAATGCTCCAGGATCTCCCTCGTCGGCATTGCATATTAAATACTTTTCTTCTTCTCCAGAATCAATACAAAACTTCCATTTCATCCAAGTTGGAAAACCTGCTCCTCCTCTGCCCCTTAGTCCAGATAATTTTACCTTATCAATAACTTCTTCAGGTTTCATCTGGAGTGCACTTTTCAATCCACTGTACCCGTCCATTGCAATATAATGTTTAATATTATTGGGGTCTATGAATCCACAATTACGGAGTATTCTCCGAATCTGTGGTTTCATGACCGGTATGTCATAGAGTTTAGGAATTCCTTCGACTCCATTCTCACCAAATGTTCCCAGGGCATAGTCTCCCATTGGGTCATCACCTACTATATATCTCCTTACTAATTGTTTTGCAAGTTTTGATGTTACATCTCCATAAAAAATAGCTGGCATTCCTTTTTTTATGATCGTTACAATTGGTTCTAAATAACACAGACCTATACAGCCTACTTCAATAACTTCAGATAAAACATTTTGTTCTTCCAGTTCCTCTTTAAATGTTGCTGATACTTCAAGAGCTCCCGCAGATTTTCCACATGTAGCAGATCCTATTAGTATCACTGGAGTTTCACCAGCAACTAAGGCGTTATATTCTTCCAAAGATTCTTTTAATAATTCGTTGAAATTCATTATTTACCCTTCAATTTGATTAAATCTAAAATTCTTGAAAATCGATTAGATCTATTTAACAATCTTCCCCATTAGAATCCCTCTTCATTCTTGAGAAAATCCTTTTAACATCCCTTAATGTCAGATTAGATTCAACTTCTTCATTTATCATTGCACAAGGTGCTAGCGCACAGCATCCGAGACAGCCAACTGATTCCAGTGAATACTCAAGATCAAAGGTTACTTCTCCCTCTTTTATACCGAGATGCCTTTCAATTCCCTCTATAATTTGTGGAGCCCCTTTAACATGGCAAGCTGTACCCTTACAAACCATTATATGTTTTTTCCCCACTGGTAAAAAGCGGAACTGCGTATAAAATGTAGCGACCCCGTATATTTCACTTTCAGGAACCCGAGTAAACTTTGAAACCTCTATAATGGCCTCCTCGGGTAGATACCCTATATTAGATTGGATATCCTGTAAAATTGGTATTATTTCAGATTTATCCCCACAGAAATTGGCTAAAATTTCATTTAAGCTTTTACTCATTAAAATTCTCCATTAATAAAATAGATTGTTATAAATTTATTGTATGTTTTTGTATTTAATAAACTAATTACTCTAAAAATATATTGGATCAAAGTAAGAATATAGTTAGAGTTTTAGTTTATAAAATTTTTATAAAATTTGGGAAGGTGAACAATTTGTCAGATGAAAAATCAGGCCAAGAACTACCAAAACATTATATGAACATTGGAAGAAGATATGAGAAATACGGTGATGTTCTAAGCGATCTAGGCCGTGTGGTAAAAGAAATCGGACCTATTGATGATAAAACGTCACAATTAATACAGCTTGCTGCATCAGCAGCTATAAGATCAGAAGGAGCAGTTCACAGCCATGCAAGACAAGCAATGGAGCAGGGAGCATCTTCAGAGGAGGTTTATCAATCTCTTCTGGTACTTACAAGTACAATAGGTTTTCCTAATGTGGCTGCCGCAATTTCATGGGTAGATGACCTATTCAAGGACTAATTATTAGAATCAAGAAGCTATTAGAATATTCGTAAATTTACCCTAGTTCATCTGTTAAAGTTATTAAATTGAAAAATAAACGATTAAAATTTATTGTTAGGAGCATCTTTATGTTGGAAATGTTTAAACAAGTGAATGCGATTAGATTTGAAGGAAAACCCTCCAAAGTAGTAGAAACAATTGTAAACGATGAAGAAATTGAGATGATAATAAACAACAGCGTTTCAAGAAGATTTTCAATTAGTCCTAACTCTCTCAGGGAATTTACTGTAGGATACCTACTCGGTGAAGGTTTAACAGGATCAGCGGATAATATTAGCAACATATCCATAGAAGAAAATATTATAAAAGCTGAAATCGATTTAGATGATTTTGATATTAGAAAAGAATTAGTTGTTGGATCTGATTGTTTTGGTGGATGGAGAACCAAGATAGAATTCGTAGGGAAAGTAAAATCTGATTTCACGATATCTAAAGAAGCTCTAACAGAGGCGTTCGGTAAATTAAAGAAAGAAGCAAAGGTATGGCAGGAAACTGGAGGCACACATGTAGCAGGCATAGTTTATGAAGATAATTTCATAGCAATAGAAGATGTAAGCAGGCATGTAGCCGTTGATAAGGTAATAGGTGCTGGTGCTCTAAAAAATTATGATTTCTCAAAAAGTTTCATTGTTTACAGTGGCAGAATGCCCGCTGATATGTTAATAAAAATTGCTAGAGTTGGTATTCCTATTATAGCATCTAATGCAGCTCCAACATCATCAGGATTTTCTGTTGCTGAAGAGGCCAGGGTAACCATGCTTGGATTTGTCAGGGGAGAAAGATTCAACATTTATACGCATCCGCATAGAATAATCTTTTAATGATTTTTTTTATAAAAGTATATAAAGATTAAAGAGGATTTATTCAAGAACGGTGTGCCTTTTTTTGAGATCGTCTTCTGTTTTTCCCATTTTATCCATAAGCTGAGCTATAAGCGCGTCCAAGAATATAAGTGTCGATACTTCAAACAGAGTACCTAAGGGCGAAAGTGATAGATGTTTTCCATCCATCTGTCTTTTAATATAATTTTTTTCAGAATCAACTTTAGTCCTACCTTTAATGTGTATAACCAGATCAGCCATCTTTCCAAGTGTTGAATCAGTATATGATGTAACTGCAACTATCTTCGCATCCCTCATCTTGGCAATTTTAGCCGTGCTTATAATGTAACTAGTTTCTCCAGACCCGGAAATTGCAAGTAAAGAATCATCACCATCTATGGCAGGAGTTATAGTTTCTCCAACTACGTATACTCCTATACCTAAATGCATAAGACGCATAGCAAAAGCTCTTGCAACAAGACCAGATCTGCCTTGTCCAAGGAGAAAAACATTCTTAGAGGAGGTTAAAATTTCCATCATTTCCATGATACTTTCTTCGTTAGTATCCGCTGAAACTTTCATCACATTATCCACTATTTCTTTTATTGCTTCGTTTAAAATCATTTGCACACCAGATAAGACTTTTATGATTTATAAAACTATATCTATTCCTATTGTAATCAATCAGTTTTTGACCAATCACGCAGATACAATTTTAAATTATTCTATTAAATTAAAATTTATACTCAATCTTGTTATAGTTCTTTATATATAATAATACTACAATACGTTTTCATATCCTTTTGTAGAGATAATCAATCATTTTTTGTACTTTTTGATATTGTATTTATAATTTACATCAAGTTAAAACTTATTCTGTATGTATTATTATCACTTTTATAATAATTATAAATTATTTAAATTTTCGAGAATGTACCAAATAGTCTTTTTCGTGATATATATTCACAAAATTGCCCATTTTCGTTAAATATATCTGATATGGATGTTATACATAATATAAGAGGTAGGATGTTAAAAACCAACGATATCAAAATAGAAAAGATCGAACTTGCGACTACTAACATATCTGTTACATTTGAGGTCCAGAATTCCATCCTGAAAAAATATATGTTTTTTTTTTAAGATCGATTAAATAAGTACAAATTTTATATAAAAAGCGAATACTCACTTAAAACTGAATTACAATAGTTAATGGAAACCATAAATACATTTCAAATATTCTATGAAGCACCAAACGAAATATACAAAAGAAGATATAGGAAAATTTAGATTTTAACTTTTAATTGGTATGGTGAAATAAAAAGTAGTTCCTTTTCCAAGTTCGGATTCTGCCCAGATCTGTCCGCCTTGTTGATGCACAATTTTTTGGGCAATTGCAAGCCCAATACCAGTTCCTTCATACTCATCATGGGTGTGAAGTCGTTGAAAGATAGTAAATATTCGTTCTAAGTGTTCGGGGGATATTCCTATCCCATTATCTTTGATACTAAAGAGGTATTGATTTTTTTCTTTGGTTGCGGATATGTGAATTTTAGGAGTTTCTTGGCTGCGATATTTAATAGCATTTCCTACTATATTCTGGAATAGTTGAACCTTTAACTGTTCATCACCTTTGATTGTAGGCAATGGATCATGTGTTATAATAGCATTATTTTCTTCAATTGGAACTTTTAAGTTTGTTAAAGCATGTCCCAATACTTCTTCAAAATTTACAGGTGTGATTTCTCTTTTTTGGCTGGTAATTCTAGAATATAATAGGAGATCGTTTGTCATCCTATCGAGACGTTTAGCCCCATCAACAGCAAATCCAATAAATTCATTGGCATCCTGATCTAATTGGTCCTTATATCGTCTTTCTAATAATTGTAAGAAGCTTGTTATCATTCTTAAGGGTTCTCGAAGGTCATGAGATGTTATATAAGCAAACTGTTCAAGTTCCTTATTGGACCTTGCAAGTTCTTGAGTACGTTTTTCAACTTTATCTTCGAGAGTGTCCTGATATTCTTTTAATTTCTGTTCTGCATTCTTCATTCCAGTTATGTCACGAGCTGCAGCAAAAACACCAATCACTTCACCAAACTCATTTTTATAAACTGAAGCATTATATTCTACAGGTGTTATATTTCCATTCTTATTTTTAATTTCCAATGGATAATTTACTACAAAACCGTCCTTGAATACTTTCATATATCCTTCACGAGCTTTTTTAGGTTCAGTAAAGTAATCTGAGAAGTCTGTACCTATAAGTTCTTCTCTTTTAATACCAATCACATTCTCAGTTGAAGTATTCACATCTGTAATTTTTCCATTAGATCCAATTGTTACTAGAGGATCTAAACTCGCTTCGATTAAGCTTCGGTTGTAAATATTTGATAATTTCAAAGCTAATTCTGTTTCTGTAAATTTAGTTATATCATTAAATAATATTGCAACTTCTCGACTTTCAATGTCGCCAACTTTAAATGCATACACATCATACCATCTATTCAATGCTTTGGCTTCGTTGACAAAACGCGTAGATTGGCCTGTTAAAGCTACTTTACCGTAAATTTCAAACCAATATTCCTCATGATCCGGAGCAAGATCACGCATCAGCTTGCCTGTTGCATTAATCAATCCTGTTTGTCCTTCAAAAGCTGGATTAACCTCTAAAAATTTATAATCTACTGGTTTATTTCTAGAATCAAAAATTACTTCTACTGTGCAAAAACCTTCATCAATAGAATTAAATAGAGTTAGATAATGTTCTTCACTTTCTTTTAAAGATTCATAAGAATTTTCAAGCTCTTCAGTTCGGATCTCCACTAAGGACTCTAAATGCTCCCTATAATTATTCAGTTCCTCTTCTGTTCGCTTACGTTTAGTGATGTCTTCAAAGATAGTGTAAAATTTTCCTTTTTCAGGAGATGTAACTGAAATATTGAAATATTTATCCATAGGTTCAAAATAGGTTTCAAATTGTATTGGTTCTCCCGTTTCTGCAACACGAGCATAAATTTCCATATAAGGGGGTTCATCGATTCCATAAAGTTCAGAAGCTTTCTTCCCAACTACCTCACTTCTATTTAAACCAGTTATATCCTCATAAGACTGATTGATGTCAGCAATTATATAATCAACAGGATCTTGGTCAAGGTTATAAATAATTTCATGGAGAGCAACTCCCTCACTCATTGAAGAATATAATGAGCGATATTTTATCTCACTCTCAATTAAAGCCTGTTCCGCAAGTTTTCGTTCTGTGATGTCATGTACCATTCCTACCGAACGAATAATTCTACCTGTAATATCTCGGAAATGTTCACATTTTTCGTGTACTATACGAACTTCACCATTAGATTTTCTCACAATTCGGTGTTCAATCTCATA
>Ga0302206_1000520_pt1 | contig 14926 bp, 11 predicted proteins | sample II_Fen_E2_1_FD_194581 | JGI IMG/M metagenome (GOLD analysis project Ga0302206, IMG submission 194581) | Peat permafrost microbial communities from Stordalen Mire near Abisko, Sweden - II_Fen_E2_1 | ecosystem: Environmental > Terrestrial > Soil > Wetlands > Permafrost | place: Sweden: Abisko...
CATTAATTCCAAAAAAAGACACTGTCAACGTTTACCATGAAATGTTGAACGATAATTCGGATGATTTGATGGAAAACCATCCGGCAGACGATATCTACAACAACATGTGGTCAAGCGATCATGTAAATCCGTATAAAATTCCGATTGACAGTATGCCCGATTCCATTCGGATAGATTGTTCACACTTTGTGGTTCCTGTTCCGGGTGCTGTTACTTCGGTATTTGGACCAAGACGTTATCGTTTTCATTATGGAATTGATTTAAGACTGACTGTCGGTGACACGGTTCGGGCTGCATTTTCAGGAAAAGTTCGCATTATCGATTACGAAGCGCGCGGTTACGGACATTATATTGTTATTCGTCACGATAATGGTCTGGAAACTGTTTATGCACATCTTTCACAAGTGCTGGTCAATTTGAATCAAACGGTAAAATCCGGTGAATTAATTGCTTATGGAGGCAATACCGGACATTCTACCGGTCCTCATTTACATTTCGAAACCCGCTATATCGGCAATGCCATTAATCCGGCCAATATCATCGATTTTAGTAGAGGCAAAGTCATTTCCTCAACTTACTTATTGACTAAAAAAGGCTCGTTCTATTACCAGCGTGAAGTGAAGGTTCTTCATTCCGCAAAATATTATAAAGTTCGTAAACATGATACTTTGAGTAGAATTGCTGCCCGAAACGGAACAAATATCAAAGCTTTATGTCGTATGAATGGAATAAAACAAAAAACAAAACTCAAACCGGGAATGCGATTGAGAGTAAGGTAATTTGTAGTTTATAGTTTATAGAAATAATTAAGCCGTTCTCAAATCAATGAGAACGGCTTTACTATAAATTATAAACTATAAATTAATATCGGTAATGTTCAGGTTTGTAAGGACCATTAGCATCAACACCAATATAATCGGCTTGTTCCGGAGTAAGTACGGTAAGCTTCACGCCCAATTGTTCCAGGTGTAATCGTGCCACTTCTTCGTCCAAATGTTTTGGCAAACGATAAACATCAACCGGATAATCTTTGGTATAAAGCTCAATTTGTGCCAGCGTTTGGTTGGTAAAGGAATTACTCATCACAAACGATGGGTGACCTGTAGCACATCCAAGGTTTACTAAACGACCATCAGCAAGTAATAAAATACTGTGTCCGTCAGGGAAAACATATTTGTCAACCTGAGGTTTGATATTTACTAATTTTATTCCAGGATATTTTTTTAGTTTTTCAACCTGAATTTCATTGTCGAAATGACCGATATTACAAATAATTGCTCCATCTTTCATTTTTGAAATATGTTCGATGCGGATAATATCTTTGTTTCCTGTAGTTGTAACGTACAAATTTCCTTCTGCCAAAGCGTCTTCAATAGTTGTCACTTTGAATCCTTCCATCGAAGCCTGCAATGCACAAATTGGGTCAATTTCAGTTACAATTACACGTGCGCCATATGCTAACATCGATTTGGCACATCCTTTTCCAACGTCGCCATAACCACAAACAACAACCACTTTACCTGCCAACATAATGTCGGTGGCACGTTTGATACCATCGGCTAACGATTCGCGGCAACCGTATAAATTATCAAATTTCGATTTGGTAACCGAATCGTTTACATTGAAAGCGGGGAATAACAAGGAACCTTCTTCCAGCATTTGGTATAAACGATGTACGCCGGTAGTGGTTTCTTCCGAAACTCCACGAATTCCCGGAATCATGCGGTTCCAGATTCCGTTATCTTCTTTTAATACATCTTTCAAAATGACATATAATAATCGCTCATCGTCCGTTCCTGCAACTTTGTCAAGCACGTTGGCATCTTTTTCTGCCGCTCCGCCCACATGAATCATCATAGTAGCATCGCCACCGTCATCCACAATCACTGTCGGGCCGTTATGGTCTTCGAAAGTCAATGCCTGAAGCGTACACCACCAATATTCTTCCAAGGTTTCGCCTTTCCATGCATAAACCGGAACACCGGCAGCAGCTATTGCAGCAGCAGCATGATCTTGTGTAGAATAAATATTGCAACTGCACCAACGAACTTCAGCTCCCAGTTCAACCAAAGTTTCAATCAGAACGGCAGTCTGAATGGTCATGTGAAGCGAACCCATGATACGCGCACCTTTAAGCGGTTTTTGTTGGCCGTGTTTTGCACGTAATGCCATTAAGCCAGGCATTTCTTTTTCAGCTAATTCAATTTCTTTGCGGCCAAAATCGGCCAACGATATATCAGCAACCTTGTAAGGCAATGTGCTGAATAATTCTGTTGTATTCATATCTGATTTTTAGTGTTTTATTTTTGGACTGCAAAGATACTATATTCCCATTAATATTTCCGCATATCCGGTTTCATTTGATTATCTTTGTTTTCAATTTCCACATAAAATGTTCGTAGACATTCACACACATAATAAATCAAAATATCCGTCCATCCGGAATCTTACTTTTCCGGAAGCCGAAAGAATTTTCAATTCCAGTGAAAAAGGTTTATTTTCAGTGGGATTTCATCCCTGGTTTGTCAATGAATATACTCCAGAAATAATTTCAAAACTGGACAATTGGTCAAAAGACAACCGCTTTTTTGCCATTGGAGAATGCGGTTTGGACAAAAACAGTAAAGTTACCTTAGAAAAACAATTTCAGGTTTTTAAACTTCAGATTTTGCTGTCTGAGGAAATTAAAAAACCGCTGATTATTCATTGTGTAGGATGTTTCAATGAACTTCTGGAAATAAAAAAAGAATTGAATCCGACCGAGCTATGGATTATTCATGGGTTTAGAGGTAAGCCGGAACTTGCTATACAAGTCTTGAAATCGGGTTGTGCTTTGTCCTTTGGCGAGCACTTTAATATAGAAAGTGTGCGGATAACTCCTGTAGATAAATTGTTTGTCGAGACTGACGAAAGCTCAATGTCCATTGAAGCCATATACCGGCAAATATCCGATGCAAAACAATGCGATAGAGACGAATTAAAAGCCGGCGAACAATTATTTCTGTCCTTTTTAAAACAATTTAGCTTCTAAAATCGTTAAAAGAATCTTTCTATTACTTTATAATATATAAACGCTTTAGTCACTTGGCATTTATTTCGTACTTTTGTCTTTCTTAATAAAATTAACACTGAAATGAAAAAAATAAGTTCTTTATTGCTGATTCTGGTTTTCACTCCTTTGCTTTTTGCACAGGGTTTTTCGTCGTTACAGCAGCGCAAACTGGTTAATGCGCTGACTGCTATTTCCAATTTGTACGTCGACAGCATTAATGACAAAAAAATAGTTGAAAACACAATCACTGAAATTTTAAAGAACCTCGATCCGCATTCGGTGTATATTCCGAAAGAAGAAATTGAGCGTGTAAACGAACCGTTAGAAGGCAGTTTCGAAGGAGTTGGTATTCAATTTCAATTACTTGAAGATACGCTTCTGGTAGTACAAACCATTTCAGGTTGTCCGGCAGCAAAAGTGGGTGTTTTGCCCGGTGACCGGATAATTTACATTGGGAATGAACTTATTGCCGGAGTGAAAATGCAAAACTCCGACATCATGAAACGCTTACGTGGCCCCAAAGGAACTGAAGTTACCGTGAAAATTCGTCGTGGAAACAAATCAGAATTAATGGAATTCAAAATTATACGCGATAAAATTCCGCTTTACAGCGTTGACGCCACGTATATGATTGGCAAAGATATTGGGTATATAAAAATCAATAATTTTGGCAATTCTACTGTTCAGGAATTTGAAAAAGCATTTACAACACTTCAAAAGAAAGGAATGAAAAGTCTTATTCTCAGTCTACAGGGAAATGGTGGCGGTTATTTAAGCGCTGCAATTGAACTGGCGGATGAATTCCTCACAAAAAATAAATTAATTGTTTATACACAAGGACTGAATCAACCCAAAACAGTTGCCAATGCCACTGCTAAAGGTGATTTTGAAACCGGCAAATTAATCGTTTTGATTGACGAGTATTCAGCTTCTGCCAGCGAAATTGTTACAGGCGCTTTACAGGATTGGGATCGTGCTATCGTTGTTGGCCGACGTTCATTTGGGAAAGGATTGGTACAACGTCAGTTTGAATTAATTGATGGTTCGATGATGCGACTTACCACTGCGCGCTATTATACACCGACAGGTCGATGCATTCAGAAATCTTACAAAGGTGGAATTGACAAATACGAACATGATTTAGTTGACCGATATAATAAAGGCGAATTGTTGCATGCCGACAGCATTCATTTCCCGGATTCGCTGAAATATCAAACGTTGAACCTGAAAAGAACAGTTTATGGCGGTGGTGGCATCATGCCGGATATTTTCGTACCGCTGGACACAACAAGATATACCAATTTTCACCGCAAACTGGTTGCATTAGGTGTTATAAATAAAATTTGTGTTCAGTATATCGATAAAAACAGAGCCGAATTAAAACAAAAATATCCTACTTTCGCTAAGTACAAAGCCGGATACGAAGTACCTAATGAATTATTAAGTCGGCTAATGACGGTTGGTGAAAAAGAAATTGCCAAATCGGATTCCACACAATCTGAAAAAACCAAAAAAGGTGGAATGAAATCAGCTGCAGAAAAAGCAAAAACTGATTCAACACAGTTTGAAATTGCTAAACCATTGATTAAATTACAATTGAAGGCATTAATTGCACGCGATTTGTGGGAAATGAATGAATATTATCAAATCATGGATGCTGAAAATGAATCTTTGCAGAAAGCAATCCAGATATTGCAAACTCCCGGAACATACGAGCAGATACTGAAATAGTTATTTGCTATGCGTTATTAATTGTTATTTGCTGCGCATTATTGAGAACTTAATAACACGCAGTAAATAACGCAAAGCAAATATCCCAATAACTATTTGACTTCCGAAAAATGTTCACATACCTGCAAACAAACTGGATAGAAATTGTCGGAGCTATTCTGAGTTTAATCTATATTTATCTTTCTATAAAACAAAAGGTTAGTTTGTGGTTTTTTGGAATCGTTTCATCGCTGTTTTATATCGTCGTTTTTTTTCAAACCAAACTTTACGCCGATATGAGTTTGCAGTTTTACTACGTGGTCATTAGCATTTACGGTTGGATAAAATGGAATGATGGAAAGTCGGATAATGGTGAAGAACTGTCTGCGACACGCATGAACCGGAAATTTATTCTGATTTCAATTGTTGCCACCTCATTGATTTATGTCGTTTACTACCTGATATTAAGTAAATACACCGATTCTCCCATTCCCAAAGCCGATTCGTTGGTTGGAGCTTTAAGTGTTATCGGAACCTGGATGCTGGCACGTAAATTTATCGAAAACTGGTTGGTTTGGATTGTTGCCGATGCGCTTTGCGTCGGACTTTACGTTTACAAAGAAATGTACCCCACAGTCGTTTTATTTATTATTTATACTGTTATGTCAGTAGTTGGATATTGGCAGTGGAAAAAATTGATATAATTTATCAGTTTCAATATGCATTTGTAAAGGCTTTTTTTGAGAAAACCGTCATAAGAACAATCTTCAAATCCATCCAAAAAGTCCAGTTTGAAAGATAATACATGTCATATTCTACTCTTTTTTCCATTTTCCAAAGCTCATCGGTTTCACCACGATATCCATTAACTTGTGCCCAACCTGTAATTCCCGGTTTAATATAATGACGAACTTTATAATAATCAATAAGTTCTGAATATTGCTCAGTATGACGAAGCATATGAGGTCGTGGTCCGACTATTGACATTTGTCCAAATAAAACATTAAAAAATTGCGGAAATTCATCCAAACTTGTTTTTCGAAGGAAACTTCCAACCTTAGTAATTCTTGCATCGTGTGAAGTTGCTTGCTTTAAATCGGCATCAACACTTGTACACATACTTCTCAGTTTCATACATTTAAAAGTTCTGTTATTAATTCCGGTTCGCTTTTGGAGAAAAAACACCGGACCTTTAGAGCTTAATTTTATGAGCAAAAACAAAATAGGAAATAACCAGCTGATGATAAAAACAATAACAAAACCGGAAAAGACAACATCAAAAAGCCTTTTCATAAAACGCGATTTCATATCATCCAAAGGTATTTCCTGTGGATTAAATACAACCAATGAACCTACTGATTCGAGATTCATACTCGATCTGTACCAATATTGATTCTCCGGAACAAACCGCAATCGGACTCCGATTTTATTGCAAACAGCGAGAAGTTCTTTACTCTTGTTTAAATCATTATACACCGACAGCGTTACAAAAATAAAATCAATATTGTTATCTGTAACCAACTGTGCAAGTTCATTAATATGTCCGATATGGTCTTTATCTTCCTCAGAAACATCAGCAACGAATCCAACAAATTCATATCCAAGCATCGGAGTGTTTTCCAAAAGTTGACGGAGAAAAAAACCCATATCATTGTAGCCAATTATAAGTGCACGATGTATATAATATCCTCTCTCTCTTCGTATTCTGAGAAAAGTGTAAAGTAAAAAATAAAATAAAATATTGGCGATATAAAGCACCAAAATGTATTTTACAAAGAAAAGGTGTGAAAAACCAGGAGGAAGCAATAAGTGAGCAAAAACAAATACCAAAGCACTAAATGACAACATCCTATTAGATATTCGTTTTACTCTGTTTGAAAAGCTATCATGCAAATATAAATTCCGTCGCGAAAATACAGAGAACGTAATGAACTCTGAAATATTAAATATCAATAGATATAAACTTCTTTCGTGGAAACTTAAATTAGGGAGAACCGGATTTATTAAATATATAATCCCAAAAACAACGTTAACAATAATCAGATCAAAAGCAAGATATATTAATCTTAATTCATTTTCATTCGAATTCATAACTTTAATTATAAAGAATCGGAAACTTGGTAAAATTTATTTTTCATAAAGGATTAATGTTCATATTCTACTTAATATAACATTGCTTTCTTTACTTTAGTTTTGGAAAAACAGCCTTTTAAGCACTTTTCATATTAGCGATTGAAGTATTAAGTATTTCCGTTAATTTGTATTCAAAAATATTCAGTTCAAATTCTCTTTCGAACTTTTTGCGACCTAATACACCCATTTCTTTTCTCAAGACTGGATTCGTCAAAAGCAGTTCCATTTGTTTAGCTAGCATTTCAACATTTTGTTGTTCAACAACAAATCCATTTATGCCATTATCAATAATATCGGGAATTCCTCCCTCGAATGTTGAAATTACGGGCAATGAAGCTGCCATTGCCTCCAAAAGCACCAGTGGGAAACATTCTTTTGAATAATAGGTTGGAAAAACAAAAATATCAGCTTCGCGAAATGCTTTTATTTTGTCAGCTCTGAATTTTTTCCCTTTAAATTGAACCTTGTTTCCCAAGTCCAAACTGTCTGTTTTTTTATTAAATTCGGTTGCAGTTATATCACCTTCCCCACCGATAAAAGTGCATCTGAAATCAATATTTCTATCCTCGAGTAATTTGCAGGCTTCCAATAAAACAGAAACTCCTTTGCTTTCAATAAGATTGGATAAAAAAAGTATTTCCGGCACTTTTTGCATTTCATTTTCTGTTTTTGTAGCTTCATCTTTCAATAATTCAGAAAAGATATCTGAAATTCCATTGGGACAAATTCTCACTTTTAACTCAGGCACAAACGTTTTAACGTCTTCATAAAGACATTTTGATAACAATATAACTTCGGAATTTTTAAAAACAAACTTATAAAGGGGTCTGAAAAATGGATTGTCCTCATAATTTTTTATTCCTTTATTATGTAAATGATAAATTCGCTTCAGATGGAATAATTTCAACAATGCAACAAGAAGTACATCCCTTAAAAATGCCATTCCAGTGGTTGTCAAAGCGAAATAAACCAAGTTTGGGCGTTTAAAAACAATGGAAACCAGTGTCTTAAACCATATAACAACAAACTCAACTAATTTCTTCAGGCTAAACTTACCGGTTTCAGCCACATTATGCGAAGCCAATAAATTAATATAGTTACTTTCAAATTCCTGATTAATCACGTTGCTTTCACGAATCATTTGCCCAACCATTGATGAACCATGCACCGGTGGTGGAAATTGTAACATAAACAAAATACGTTTGCGGCTATTTTTTTGCATTGGGAAGAATTTAGAACCGGTCTTTTAACCTCGAAATAACAGAAAATTTGTTTTTAAATTCCTGATAAAGTTGTTTGTTTAATGCAGTTTTTTCTTCAAATCTGAACTTAACTTTATATTCCTGATCGGGAACTACAAAAAAACGCTTGGTTTTTTTTGTGTGCGTGGCATCTGCACCGAAACCAATACTTACAATCTTCGATTTTGTAGGATAAACTGTAAGCAAATTTTTCTTAAACTGGTTATAACACCATCTTACTGCCCACGAGTCAATCTTATCATGCATTTGTTTCCATAACATGTAAGGCAAATCCGAACCACCACGCATAAAGCGGATCTGTTTCGGGAAATCCCATTTAAATGCTGAATAATCTGCCATTTGCCAGTCAATTTCTTCCCATTTATTTTTCCAGGTTCCCCAACCCCACGATGAAGCACGATAACCATAATAAAAATCTTTATCGTAGTTTTTCAGTGATGGCAAATCCATAGTGTAACCCGATATGCTAAATATTTTATTGTTATTGCTATAAAAATCAAGTGATTGATTCATGAAATCCAAAAAATTTGGTGTCGTAATCAGATCGTCTTCAAGTACAATTACTTTTTCGAATTTATGCACTATTTCAGAAACACCAGAAATAATGGAATTGGCTAATCCTTTATTTACAGGCGCTTCAAAAATCTCAACTGACTCGAAACCGGTAATTGTCTTCAGATAATTTCTGACTTCGATTACTTTTTGTTGATTCCCGCCAACTTTCGCGGCATCCGAAAAGATAAATAATTTACTTTCTGAAGCTAAATTATTTTTCTGAAGCGCCTCAACTGTTTGTTTTGTTTCATTCAAACGGTTGTATGTAAAAAGGCATATTGGTGATAACATAAAATTTCTATTTACGCATAAAAAATCTAAAAAATAATGTTGAAATATTCTATTCGAATTATAAGTTTTTATATATAAACAACTTATAATTATTTTTCGAATACCGGAATTAGATTGAAAATATCAGTCAGGAGATGCTTAATATCCTTCTTCACCTTACTTTTAAATGGAGCTACACCAACTGGCTCCAGCAAGGTTTCCGGCCATAGTTTCTCAATAATTTTATAGTGAAGTCTGTGTTGCGGATATTTTCTGTATTTTTCTTCAATCGACAACATTGTAGATAACAATAATCTGTTATTGAACGGACTAAATTGATCGATGGCAATATCTTGTTCCGAAGGATAAACAGCTCCCCAGTTCCCCATTCGTTGCTCCCAATAAAGCATATCGTAAATATTGAGATTATTTTGTTCGCAATAAGGTTTTATCTCATCAATCCATTGATTAAATTGCGATGCAAAATAGCTTCCGCCATAGCTGAAATAGTTTAACTTTATAAGATTATCGCCACTTATTTTCTGAGGAAACATCGGACGAATACAAAGTCTGCCAATTTCACTTACATTGCCATTTACACTCATCATTCCGTTGAAATCCAGATAATATTTATAAATATTTTTGGCTTTGTGTAGGTAAGTTCTAGATATTGCCACATTACTCTCAATTATTTTCTTGAATTCAGGTTCAATTTCCTGATTGCAATCTTGCACATAAAATGGTAATCCTAATTTCTGAAATAATTTAATCGGCACTGCCACATCATGATGTTTCTCCGGGTTATCTCCTTTTACGCTCACAAAATAAGTAGCTTCTTTGCAAATATCTTTACTTGCGGCCAAAAGCACACGACTATCCCAACCGGCTGTTACTGCTATAGCCAATTTTTGTCGGTTATTTATAGCAAGCAACGAACCCCGCAAAATTTCTGAACAAATATCTACTGCCTTTTTAAAATCAATTTTTTCAATAGGTTTATATGGCCAAAAGCGAGTAATACTCTTTTTTCTGATATCTAAATAATGATTCGGCATTAAGTGCTCTACCCCTTTAAAAATTGTGGAAGAACCTGCCCACGCTTTCTCTTTGATTTCAAAGAGCGGATTATTGAGCACTTCTGCAATTTCGGGCGATTCGTCTTTTTCCAGTTTTACAAAATAATTCAGTATTGCCGGATCTGATCCACATAAAACACTATTTACCAATTCTTTATGATAATAAACCTGTCTATTGGAACAAGGATCATTAAAAACCAATATGGAATCTTTATCTTTATAAATAATGATCCATCTGCCTCCTAAAGGTTCCGTTTTTCGAATAATTTCTTCAAATGAAACCTCATTTTCGAGCATCTTATCCAAAATCTGGTTATTGGATTTATCAGGTTCAAACGGATTAACTGCAAATCCCAAAAGCGTGAGTTGTAGCTCGCCTTTTGTGCTTTGCGCTACTTCAAGATCGGGATGAACCGATAAGAATATGTCTTTATCTAAATTTATATTGACCCAATTCTCAAACTTATGCTCGGGATTGGAGCTTAAAATAAATTGTCTTCTGAAGAGGAAATTTTTATCCATCACATTTCTTTTTTACGTAATTCTTACTAATACTTACAGTATATCAATTTATTGCTCGTTCTGAACTTATTAATTTCAATCGATATTGTTCTTTTAATTTCTTTATTCTTTCTTCTAAATTGACGTTTGCAAAAATCTCAACAACTTCATTTCCTTTCATGGTTGGATGAACCATAATCTCGAAAACCTGATGAATATTTTTATTTGCATTGAGATAATTCTCAAAAAACCTTGCATTGCCGAATTTATCGGAAAAATTAATTTTATTTGCCTTTAAATATTTGTTCAACAACATATTATAAATCATAATAAAGAAGTTTTTTCGCTTTGTTACTGTCACTATACGTATCTTCTGATTTTTTTCTTTAGTTACTTGTACAAATATTGAAACCAAATACGGCAAGATATGAACATGAACGTGTGAATCAATATGTGTGGGACGAATTCCATGCTCAAGTAATTTATTGTATTGAGCTATAATTTCATTTTTAATTTTTATCTGAAGTTCGGAAGAAAAAAAAATCCTGAAATTTTTAATGGCATTCATGATAAAAAATCCATTTGAATCCGTAAGTCCGGTTCCTGAAAGATCTGTAAGGGATTTTCCTTCTATTAAATTGACATGCAGACCAATACAATTTACAAAACCATGTATTTTTGCCAATTCTACAGCTTCATCAAAACCGTCCATATTGGCCATAAGTGTGGCGCTGCTTATAATGTCTTTTTGGAAACAATTTACTATGGCTTTATTTACATTGCTATTTATCCCAAAATCATCCGCATTTATTATTAATTTGTCTCCAAACATAAAACTTCCTTTAAAATTATTTATATTCTCGGTATTGGAAATTAAATAAACCGGCCAATGCTCCTACTCCATCCGACATTTTGAGAATACCCCAATACTTTGATTTTATTGGCAAAACTACCAATATAAGCGAAGCCAATCCTATTAAAAGGTAAACGATACTGACAATTATTTTGTTTACTATTTTAAAATAATCTTTTTCTATTTTCAGTATAAAAACATAAGTTGCAGCACCCCGGTAAGCCCTTTTTATAAACCAATTGAGGTTCGTTCTCTTTTCAGGAATCACTTCGTGGGTAACTGCATTGGCTGCCCAGAAAAGAGTAGCACCCTTACGTGTCATTTCCCGACCAAAAAAGGTATCTTCTGAACCCGTGCTATTAAATCGGGAATCAAACCTAACTCCGGATTTTTCAAGCGAAGTGCGACGAATAATCAAATTACCTGTAGTCCACTTTTCAACCGGCGAATTGTTTTTATAATTTTCGCGTTCCAACAACACTGCAATGCTTTTTGAGACTGTGTTTGTAATGTTTGCGTACACGGGTCCACGTGCAGCATCAGCATTATTGTTGACAACTGTTTTCACCAATTCATTTAACCATTCCGAAGTAACAAATTCATCATCGTCGATAAACACCAGAAAATCGGGTTTAAATTTTAATGCTCTTTCAATCAGTTCATTTCTGACATTAGCAAGTCCTTTTACAGAAAAACTATAATAATGCAACCGGAAAGGTTCCTTTTCAGTTTTTTTGAGATCTTCTATCAGATTTTCCGCAGTTTTTTCAGCATCATTATCAACCACTAAAACATCGATATTATTGATTAATGAAGTCTCAATATTGCAATTGTAAATGCTGTCAATCAATTGATTGAGCATGTCAATTCTTTTGTATGTAGGTATGCAAACAGCTATATTATTCATCGTTTCAGCACATTAATTTAATTCAGATAAAGAAATGATTACATCTTTAAATTTTTTAGTAATTTCGGTTGCATCGTGGTTCTTTTCGGCTGTTTTGATTGCATTCTGCGCAATCGTTTTTCTTTTATCTTCATTTAAAATCATACTTTTAATAGATTCAGTAATGATTTCCAACTTGTTTTGTGTAATTATTTCAGCCCATTCATACTGCCGTGCATACTTAACAATGGCAGTTTCTTCGGGAGCAAAAATTATGACTGGTGTTCCACTTATCATAAATTCCGAAGCCTTTGTTGGCATCGAATACTTAATATATTTGATTGATTCTGACGAAAAATCATAGGGCAAAATAAGAAAATCTGCACCTGAAAATACCTTTGGCAGATCGGAATACGGAACAAATGACTGATGTTGAACACATTTACAGTTTGATGCCCATTCAGGTTTTGATTCGGTTTGCAAAACGAATCTGGAAGAAATCTTCAATTCTTCGTTTACCTGATCTATTGCTTTTGCGATCAGTTCCAATGAAGTATCAATACCTAATCCAATTCTTCCAGCATATAAAATGGTGGGCGAATCATTTATTTTATAACTTTTTCGTTGATATGGTTTCCATAAATTCAAATCAACAGGATTATGAAACGGTATAAATTCAAGTTTATATCGATTTCTGTATTCATTAGTCATTTCATCGCAAATACTCATCCATGCACTCGATTTATTGAGCAAAACCTGCAATTCAGAATCTATTTTTCGATGCCAGAAATTTTTCAAGAATCCTCTTTCGCTTATAATAGAAGGCCAATCGTCCATCATGTGAAAAACCATTGGTTTCTTTACATAATCGTATAATTCCAAACAAAAAGCAACTCTCTCCCGGTCTTCAGCCTGAACATAAAGCACATCCGGATTAAATTCATCCAAAAATTCGCGCAACCCAGTTGACAACTCAAGCCTTTTTGACACATGAATCAAGCCTGTATAATGCAAAACTGGCATAAACCAATCCATTATCAGTTTAACCCTGACTTTAGATTTCTCAAAAGTCAGATTTTGAATTTTCTTATTATCGAATTTTATAAGACCTGATTTGTATTTGCGCTTCACCAGATTGAAAGGAAAAATCCATTTTTGTTCTTTTTCACCCAATTGATAATATGTGTTGCAGATACTTGTATCGATATTATTTTGTAAAACATATCCTGAACAGACTACCGCCACTTTATCTCTTTCCCAACCGGCAAAAAGGTTTGATAAAGTAATGCCGCCGCCCGTATCGTTATTGAACGGTTGACTTATAATTAATACTTTTGGAAATGCCATATTACTTAATTTAAAATTTAATCTTCGCTTTGAAAATCTGATTTTTCATCGCCTTTCTTTAATGAAAAAACACGAGTTAAAGTCTTTTCCGGTAATTCTCTGATTACATCCGAGTAGCAGATCCCGATTGCAATCCAAAAAGTCAGATGATGCAAAGAAAATGTATTGACTGTTGCCGGGTATAACTCAAATAACCAAAGTAAAATCCAAATTGCAGCAGCTTTTGACAGTAAATTTTCGGAGAAAAAAAGTCCTTTTACAAATGCTGGAATGGCAATCATCAACATCAATACAAAGCTGATCAATCCTCCTTTTAGGATAATATTCAAATAATCAGTTTCAATCATATTTCGATAAATCGCATGAGTTCCTGTCTCAATTCCAGGGCAAAAATACTGTCCATCAATACCTTTACCAATAATCCAGTTCTGCAGATTCATATCACGGTAAAACATTATTTCAACGTTCGTACGGGTATCTTCTGTAGCTCTGTCAGAAAGTAAACTTAAGACTTCTGGCGTATTGGTCGAATAATTTTTAACACCATAAAATAAGAAAAACATACTTACTAAAAACGGCAAAAGCAACGTGAAAAATTTCTTCTTTTGAGAATACAAATAAAGCATGTACGAGAACAATAATGGACTTATCGTTAAAAATAAAAGAGCTCTACGAGCACGTATAACAGCAAATAAAGTACTAACTATCAGTACTATAATTGAAAAATATTTAATTCGTTTTTCCTGATAACGAAACGTGAGTATAATTAATCCGCAAGGTACGCTGAGTACTTTTACGAAATGTTCGTAGGTAAATTTGGTGTTATTATTTTCATAATCCAGATTCATTAAATTCTTGATAAATAACCCATCGTACAACAGAAACAAAGCTCCCAAAATGAGAATAGCTATAAGCGTTTTCTTGTAATAAAGAAGATTTTTAGGAAATAGAATAATCAGAGGAACAAAAAAACGGAACAAGCCCAACTCTGCATCAAACATCAAATCCTTTATGTTGGCGTAATCAAAATTGGTTGCTCGCAGAATTACAGACAACTGCCAAATGCTGTAAATAATAAAGACAACTCTCAAATATTGATTGGTGAATTTCCAACTGATAAGTCTTATGGAAGTAGGAACTAAAATTAAAATTCCGATAATTTGAAGTCCCTGGCATAGGATATAATTAACGGCGGTAGTTGTTGCCAATGCATAGCTCGCCGTGTACAAAATAAAACCAATCCAAAAATAATTCAGGATTTTATCTGTACGTTTCCGAAAA
>Ga0302206_1000521_pt1 | contig 14922 bp, 16 predicted proteins | sample II_Fen_E2_1_FD_194581 | JGI IMG/M metagenome (GOLD analysis project Ga0302206, IMG submission 194581) | Peat permafrost microbial communities from Stordalen Mire near Abisko, Sweden - II_Fen_E2_1 | ecosystem: Environmental > Terrestrial > Soil > Wetlands > Permafrost | place: Sweden: Abisko...
AATATTTCATCTAGATCCTGTTTTATTAGATTTTTTCATATTAATTCGGATTAATTCTTGCCCAGATGCATAAGCATTTGATTTTATACTGGTTTTTCTGTTTCTTTTTTATTGCCACCAGCCAGTCCATGTGTTATGGAAAATGCAACCAATGCAGATAAAAATATGGGTAGTGCATCGGTAAATGGTACACCCACTATAATAATACCGATTGCTGCTAAAGCCAGGGGAATGGGTACAATTGCAGCAGGTACAGCGACTATCATGCAGCCCAAGGCTAATGATAGTGGTATTTGAGGGAATATCAGATGAACAATTGAACCTATACATGAACCTATAAATAGTAGTGGAAATATCGGTCCACCAATGAAGCCAAAGTTCAATGCTCCACTTAAAGCTATTATTTTAGCCAAAGCAAATATTAAAAGGAGTAATATCCCGATTGTTGCGGCTTGCTGTGTAACTACTGACATCTGTGTTGTACCTAGTCCAATTGTAGTAGGAATTGCAACAGCCAGTAAACCCAATAACAATCCCCCTAAAGTACTACGAATGACTGGTTTACCATTTAATGGTGCAACTACACGTTGAATACCTCTATTCACAATAACAAAGATCAAAGCTACAGGAACTGCTACAACTCCCAATAAGATACCTATAAACAAATCTACTATCTGTATATTATAGGATGGAAGTGACAAAATACCAAGTAGCGATGAAACTGCCATTCCGTTTAGAGCATAAAATATTGCAAATCCAATCGTAGCTGCGAGTCCAGCTATCAACAGAGTCCCATAGTATGCTATTGTTTGAAAATGAGATGATTCAAGTAACATCAGTAACATCACGAATGGTGATGAAAACAGACCAGCGTAAGCCCCTGAAACACCGCTTATAACATTTGTTCGGCTAGTTTCATCATCTAGTTTACGATTTTTTGAGATCCAACTTCCCAAACCTGCTGCTAGCATACCTGTTGGTACTTCGGGCCCTAAACTGAAACCACCAATTAATGATATGATCGATACTAAAAGAGAAGAGGTCACAGACTTTGAATCCATCTTTCCTTTCTTTACTGCATCAAAAACATCCATCTGTCTTGCAGAGGTATATCGATGGATTAAACCAACTACCAACCCAATTGCAGTCATAAGAACTACCATATACCATGGTCCAGTGAATGGAGTCCAATTTGTTAGACTTGGCAAAAATAAACTTTGACCCCAGTTCATTATAAAAATGAAGATGTAAGCTCCTATCGCACTGAACAGTCCTATTACCAGACCCCAGCCAAGACGCTTCCAATAATCTCTTGATCTTAAGTTTAACTCAGCAGGCATACTTATGATCCACCTTTCAGTCCTATCTTAATATATAAATTGTTAAATAGCTCATTATAGTATACTTCTATTATTTTAAAATAGATTATTTAAATAGAATAAATTAATTTTTAGACTATCAAATACGCCTATATTTCTGGGATTTCTCTTGTAAGAAGTACTTTGTCCCCAATAACTTTAATAATATCATAAGGAACTAAGGTACCACCACCAGATCCTCCAATACCTCCAAAGAGTCCCCCTTTGCTAACCATGAACCCTTCCAATGTTTGGGTTTCAAAGTTTACTTCAACATCGTCCACTTTACCAATTACAATTCCCGAGGTATCCACAACTTCTTTTCCTATAATTTCTTTTTTTATCAACAACAGAATCACACCTATTTTATGAAATTCCAACTAAAATTATGATATTATTTATGTTCAATTTAATACTTGTAATTTTTTGACAACTTAAAAACATAAAAATATTTTGTAATTAAGTTTATACAAATCCAGAGTTTTTTAGTACTTATAGGGATTTTATGTTAGATTCATAGATTGAAAATGATGTGGGAGAATTGAATGAGTTTAGATGGTCTTAAGAGGTATCATATTTTTTTTCTTATGATTCATATATTCCAACATGGCGGGCCTGTACAATGATATGATTATCAATGGCATCTAATAATTCTTGTCGTGTTAAACCATGTTTAAGATCAAGTGCTTTGTTAATTGCATATAACCAGAAGTAGTAATGGTGTAGGCCGTGTCCTGGTGGCGGGGCTGGACCACTATAACCCTGTTTTCCTGTGCTGTTAGTACCTTCAGTAAAGTTCTGGTTAATTTCACCTTCTTCTATTGAATCTATTTCAGGGGGTATCCCATAGATCACCCAGTGGGTAAATCCATATGTAACTGGAGCGTCTGGGTCATAACAGATTAATGCAAATTCCTTTGTGTTTTCAGGGGCATTAATCCACATTAATGGTGGGGAAACATTATCTCCAGCGCGTGTATAATGTTTAGGAATATTCTTTAAAGATCCGAAGGCTGGACTATTAATTTGAAGATCTCCATAATGCATTATCATAATTTTGACCTCTTTTCAATTATTATCCTATAAGTCGCTTCAAAAATTATTTCAAATTCTTTTCAATAATTGATATGTAATTTTTAATTAATAAATATTGGGTATTTTAGAGTTTAAAGCTTTGATTTACATTTAAATTAGAATATTGGTTATTTTAAGGATATTACTTATTAACAAATATTTTATAATAAATTAGGCTAATAAAACATCTTTATCACTTCACATGAGTTAAAAGAAGTAAATATAGAGGGTTCGTAGTAACAAATAATCTCCTTAATAAAATTATTAACAAATTCCATATTAGCTAATTTTTTATAGCAGTATTACTATGAATCGGAATATTCCGGGGCCTTCAATAATATTAGCTATTTTTTTATTTAAATTTCGATTCTGTATCTGCTTCTTGTAATTTTAAATCATCTTTTGATCTAGTTTTAAGCTCTTTATCTTTGTGTATATATTTTTCTCCGCGGAGTGCCGATAGTATAGCAGCTATGGCCGATATTATAGCGCCAATGTAGAATGATGTTCCTAATGATGGTAAAAATGCATTGGCAAGTGTTGATGGGAACCATGTGATTCCCGTCAATGTGTTTAATGTTGAAACAGGTATAATAGCTGTAAGTGATGGGGGTAACGTAGTTAATATAGATTCTACTGGGTTGTAACCTAGGAAAGCAGAAAATAAGGCTGCTGTAGGGGGGATTTTACTTAGAATTGGAGTTAAATGTACAGCACCTATACTAGCCAATGAAGATGCCATAGCTTCTGGGAATCTTTGGGTAATTCCCACTATAACTATGGTAAAGAATATGGCCATACTGGCTATACCTGCTGTATTCCTCATTGTTGATATCATCCCCGAGGCAACTCCTCTATCTTCCGCGGGTACTGAATTCATTATTGAAGCAGTGTTCGGTGTGCCGAACATCCCACTTCCAACCCCCATCATAAACTCTGCTAAAGCAAATTCATAGAAACTGAAATTAATTGGAAGAGCCGCAAACAATAGGAAAGATAAGGTTACAATTACCATTCCACCGGTAGCTATCCATCGCGGACCATAAATATCAGATAATACGCCTGAAAGAGGCCCCATGATAATTATTCCTGCAGTTAATGGTAACATGTAAATACCTGCCCAGAAAGGAGTAGATGCGTAACTGTAACCATGAAGCGGAAGCCATATACCCTGCAGTAATAATATCAGCATGAACATCATACCGCCCCTGCCTAAGGAACCTAATAAACCGGCAATATTAGCGTATGCAAAACTTTTAATTTTAAATAAATCTAATCGGAACATAGGGGATTCTACCCTATTTTCAACAAATGGGAACAGAATTAATGAAAACAGTCCTATAAACAAGGAGAATATTACCCATGGGTTGTTCCATCCCATGGGGCTATTACCATATGGTATTAATCCATATGTTACACCTACAAGTAGGAGAGTTATCCCCAAAACAAAAGTAAGGTTTCCCCATATATCAATTTTAGTTTTTGTGGCTTTGATGGACAGTTCTTTAAGTTTAAATGACCATATAGTTCCAATAAGTCCAAATGGTACACTGATTAGAAAAACATACCTCCAATCATATATAGCCAGCACACCTCCTATAACTAAACCTAAAAAATTTCCAGCAATCGCAGCAACAATATTTATACCTAATGCTTTTCCCCGCTCACTGGGCGGGAAAGCATCGGTAAGAATGGCAGCACTGTTCGACAGGAAAAATGCTGCACCTACTCCTTGAATTAGTCTGAAAATAATAATTTCTATAGCACCAGCGTCTCCAGTGGATGGTGTTAAGTATAGCAGGAAAGATCCTATTGTAAATATTAAAAAACCCAATCGGAACAACTTTACTCTTCCATACATATCTGAAAGCCTTCCGAAACTTAAAAGTAAGGTTGCTGTAACTAATCCATAACCCATTAATATCCATAATAAATATTGAAATGAATTCAATGGATCTATATGGATACCATTAAAAATAGCTGGAAGAGCAATTAGAATAATGAATGTATTTATAGTTCCCATTAAAGTGGCTATGAATGTATTTGACATTGCTGTCCATTTATATTCCAAAAAATCGCCTTCACTTTTTTTATTGAATATTATTTATGCCAGTATCAATGCAAGGCCAAAAATAAGACTTATGGAGACGAGCAAAGGAGCATATATCTTTTCAATTGTTATTGGATTAATTCTTTTAAGGAGTATAGGTCCTAAAAATGCACCTATGGCTGACCCTCCTCCAAGAAGAATTATTAAAGTCAGATCTAACCTTCCTAAGATGTAATAACCTCCTATACCAGCAGCAGAGTTAAATATAAGAACAAATACAGACGTACCCACAACCATTATAGCTGGCAGACCTAAACTATAAAGTCCAATAGTAACAGGTGGTGTTCCACTTATTCCAAAAACCCCAGCCATTAGTCCGGATGCAACTCCAAAAAAAGAGGCTATTATCCTTTTAGGTCCTGTCAAGTGTAATGATACTGTTTTACTCTTTTCCCCATTTTTACTTTCATCTGTCTTTATACGTCTTTTCAGAGCACTGCGTATCATTGGATATAGCATTATCAACATAAAAACACCGAGAAGCTTCCTTAAAATGATTGAAGGAAGTAAATTGGCTATATAAGCTCCAATTACTGTTCCCACTATTCCTCCGATTCCTAAAATCAAGCCCGTACGTATATCTACATTGCCCTGCCGATAATGACTTAAAGCGCCTAATGCAGTGGTGGGAAGCACTGATGCTAAAGATGTTGCAACAGCCACCTGTGTTGGGATACCAAAAATAAGTGTCAAAACCGGTACAAACAGCCCCCCTCCTCCTCCGCCTAACATAGACACTAATAAGCCTATCAGAAACCCGAATAGGGGAAGAAAAATCAGATTAAGATCAATCATTCAGTTCCTCTTAATATAACTCTTTAATTCTTTGATTGGGATTATCGTTGAATAGGCCTCCGTGGTAACTGATAATATTTTTAATATCATATTTTTCAAACTTTTTAAGTGAATTTATAGCTAGTTCCTCCTCTTCATCATTCATAGAAAGTTTGTTAGGTCCAATAAGTTGTCCTTCAACCACGTTCATGGCGTCACCTACAATGAGAGTTTTAGATTTTTTATGGTAAAGGCATATATGTCCTGGTGTGTGTCCTGGTGTGTGGATTACAATAATTCCTCCACAGTAATCCAGCTCTTCGCCATCGGTTATAGTTTTGTTAACTTTTACATGGGCATTTTCTAACATATCTATAATTTTTTCCCTCTCATCTTCGGGTAAAGCATTTATACGCTCCATGAAGTTTGAGTTTAATCTTATAATCTTTTTTTCACCTTGAATGTAAGGTTTATCCTCTTCATGAGCAAGTACTTCAACAACGGGTAATTCATCTATGATGGGTTTTATGCCTCCAATATGATCAATGTCTTGATGTGTAACAATAATTTTATTGAGTCTATCAAATGGCACACCTGTATCTTCCATTGCCCTTTTAATTTCCGGTAAACTGTTTGTTACTCCAGCATCAACTAGGATAACTGTATCATTATCAAATATGAGAGTTGGGTAGATTATTCTCTCCATTCCCATAATATTCATTGGTAATTTCAGCATTTCTATTCCATCTGCTATTTTCATTGTCCAACTCCTATGACCATCAGAATATTATTGTTCTTCTTGTGGTTTCAACTCTGTTTTAGGTTCGATTTTAATTTCTTCGTGTTCGTGTATATATTTCTCCCCTCTAAGAGCCGATAATATGGCCCCTATAGCTGATAATATTGCTCCAATGTAGAACGATGTTCTAAGTGAGGGTATAAATGCGTTGGCCAGGGTTGATGGGAACCACGTAGTACCTGTTAATGATGTTAATGTTGATTGTGGAATATGGGCTACAAAGGTTGCTGGTAAGTTACTTAATATGGCATTTACTGGATTGTAACCTAAGAACGCCGAAAATAAAGCAGCTGTCGGTGGAATGTTACTTAAGACCGGAGCTAAGTTTACAGCACCGATACTGAGAAGTGATGAAGTCATAGCATCTGGAAACCTTTGTGTTATTCCCACTATTACTATGGTAAAGAATATGGCCATACTGGCTGTCATTGCAGTGTTCATTATGGTGTACATCATTCCAGATGCTACTCCCCTGTCCTCTGGCGGAACTGAATTCATAATCGAAGCAGAGTTTGGAGAACCAAACATTCCACCCCCTATTCCCATAAGTAAAAGGGCGAGACCAAATTCTATGTAGTTGAAATTGTATGGTAGAGCTGCTAGCAACAGGAAAGATATGGTTACAATTATCATTCCACCTGTTGCTATCCAACGAGGACCGTATTTATCGGATAATATACCTGAAAGTGGCCCCATAATGATTATACCCACTGTTAATGGTAGCATGTAAATGCCCGCCCAGAATGGGGTGGATTCATAACTGTATCCGTGGAGTGGTAGCCAAATTCCCTGCAATAACAATATCAGCATGAACATCATACCGCCCCTGCCTAATGCACCCATCAAACCTGCTAGATTTGCATATGTAAAGCTTCTATTTTTAAATAAATCCAACCTGAACATTGGAGATTCTACCCTATTTTCAACTACAGGGAAGAGAATTAATGATATTAATCCAAGTATCAACGATGCGATTACCCATGGATTGCTCCAACCCATAGGATTGTTACCGTATGGTATTAATCCATATGTAACCCCAACCAGGAGTAGCGTTATGCCTAAAACGAATGTGAGGTTTCCCCACAGATCAATTTTAGTTTTAACAGCTTTGATGGACAGTTCTTTTAACTTGTAATAGGACCATACCGTTCCAATGAGTCCAAATGGTACACTAACTAAAAATACATATCTCCAGTTGAATACAGCTAAGATTCCTCCAAGGATCAAACCGAAAAAGGATCCAGAGATAACAGCAACCATATTTATACCCAATGCCTTTCCCCTTTCATTGGGTGGAAAAGCATCTGTGAGTATGGCTGCACTGTTAGCCATGAACAAGGCACTTCCTGTGGCTTGGATTATCCTAAATATAATAATCTCTATTGCACCTAGGTCCCCTGTAGAGGGTGTTAAGTACAGTAGTACAGAAGCCAGGCTGAAAATCAAAAACCCCAACCGGAACATCTTTACCCTTCCATACATATCTGAAATACGGCCGAAACTTAAGAGTAGTGTAGCAGTAACCAATCCATAACCCATTAATATCCACAGCAGATATTGGAATGAATTTAAAGGATCGATATGGATACCGTTGAATATTGCAGGAAGTGCTATCATAACGATTGTCATGTTTATACTTCCCATTAAAGATGCTATGGCCACATTAGACAAAGCTGTCCATTTATAATCCAAGATATGCACGACCATTCTGTTTTTTATTTTTAAAAGTAATAATATATTGACTCATGTTACCACCATTTAAATAGATCTGTTAAATCATAATTCATAATAATATAAAAAAATTTAAGGTATAACCATAACAGGGACTTGAGCTTCTCTTATCACTCTTTCTGTTACGCTTCCTATAGTAAATCTTTCAAGGGCGCTGTGTCTACCTGACGCACCCAAAATAACTAAATCAAAATTTCCTTTATTAATAGTATCCAGAATTTCAATATAAGCCTTACCTTCTTTAATTATGGCGTTTATACCTACATTCTTATCCCGATTTAATTCCACATGTTTTTCGAATTGTTTAATAATCTGTCTACCTTCATCCCTCAATTCCTCATAATAATTTTCATCAGGGGTAGGTAAAGTTGAAATTGGTAAAATTGGAAGTCTAGGATAGTTGGGTTCGACAACAAACAGGACTGTGATATTACCGTTACTTAAATCTGCAATGCTTATAGCATGTTCAGATGCTCTTTTTGAATTTTTTGACCCATCAATGGGTAATAAAATATTTTTATATATCAATTTCTAACCTTCGTTATTATCAAGTTCTTCCAATACCTTAAGTGCAAAATCTCTCATCATATCTGCTTTCATAATTTTAATGACCTTTTTATCGTCCCCATATACAATTAAACTGTCTCCAGCTTTAATATCATATTCATCTCGAGCTTTTTTTGGAATAACAATCTGTCCTCGCTCACCAACCTTAACTGAACCATAAAATGATTTACTTTTGTTACCAGTCATACGACACCAACATTATACATATATTTCATCTTTTTAATATTTATATGATAAATCATATTTAAATGTTGTAGGTTATCAAAGCAGATAAGTTTCATTCAATTGTGGATATTTGATTTAATCAGATTTTTTATACTAAATGTTTATTTAACAAAATTATCGGTCCGGAGGTCTATCAAAGCTTGTTCGATTTCTTCAGAGGTGTTCATAACAAACGGTCCATATCTTGCAATAGGTTCATTGAGGGGTTTTCCTGAGATTAACAAGAACCTTACAAAATTTTGCTCTGTTTTGACCTTAATATAGTCACCATCTCCAAATATTACCATTTCTGTTGAAGATACAGCAGTTCCCATTTCGGAGGATTCTTCTTCAAAGTCTCCGAAAATCCCTTCTCCTTCAAAAACATACACAAAGACTGTGTGTCCTCTTTTAATCGGTTGTTCAAAATAGGATTTTCTGGGCATGTTCACGTCTAGATACATGGGATCAGCAAATATTTCAATTACAGCCCCATTAAGCCCATCCATCTCTCCTGCGATTATTTTAACGATCACTCCATTTTCTAAACGAATTTCCGGAATTTTTGATGATTTAACTTCCTGATATCGTGGTGAGGTCATCTTAAGCTTAGCCGGTAAATTTACCCAGAGTTGAAATCCTTCCATCTTCCCCTTATCAGGCTTAGGCATTTCCTCATGGATAATTCCACTACCAGAAGTCATCCACTGGACATCATCCTTTTCTAAAGTGCCTGAGTTACCCATACTATCTCTATGGTTGACCAAACCATCTAATAAATAAGTAACTGTTTCAATTCCCCTGTGCGGATGCATTGGAAACCCCGCAAGATAATCCTCTGGATCAACGGATCCAAAGTGGTCAAAAAGAAGGAATGGATCTAGATAATCCAATTTTTGTGTTGCAATACTCCTGCGTAACCTAACACCTGCACCTTCCATCACATAAATAGGGTCAATTATATCTGTAACCTCTCGAGTTATTTTCATTTTATATTCCCCGTTAGTATTTTACCAGAGGGAGATTACTACCCTTCCATCCCTCAAAACCTCCTAAAATATTAAAAGCTTTTTTAAATCCTGAATCTCTCATCTTTTTCAAAAAATAGCCTCCTCTTACACCACTTCTACAATATATGACATAATCTTTATCTTTATCTAGTTTATTCACTTTTTTTTGGAATTCGTGGCCATCGTAATCTAAATTCTTCGCTCCTGCAATATGTTCTACATTATATTCTTTATGAGGCCGGATATCAATTATAATAAAATCAAGGTCATTTTCATGTATTTTTATCAATTCAAATGCATCTTCTGGTGTTATAGTTCCCATAATTGGTTTAAATTCGCTCATTTTTTTTACTCCTTTATCCATTCTGTATTCATATCTATTAATCCACCCTTTCATTGAATCAATTTTCTTATTCTCTTGGTTTAATTCCTGTATTTTCTTTTTATTTTCTTAAATTGCAAGTTTTATAACTTTATCTAGTTCGTTACTATCATAGGGCTTAATTATATAATCAAATGGTACCAATATTTTGGTTTTTAGGACTCTTAGAATGAGAAATTAAAAATATAATTGGTATATCGAGCTCTTTAATTTTAGTGGCAACATCAATAACATTAATAATATTCCATTTAAAATATATATGCATCAAAATAATATCTGTCCTAATTTTTCTCGCTTTATGATAACTTCTTCGCCATTGGATGCGACATATGAAACTTCAGTAATCAAATGATTCAAAGGTTTGCTTAATATCCTTAGCTTCTAAATCCTCATCCTCGATCAGTAGAATTTTGATATCGGCCATTATACCAACCTCGGCCATTATACTAATCTAACTATTATTATGTTGTTTCCTCTATTTGCAACTATTGAAATGAAAACAAATATCTTCAACAAATTCTAATAAATTAATTTTTAAATAAAATATTCAAGCATCTTTTTTAATTTTGTATAAAAAATTCAAATAATTGGACTTAAATATCATAATTGATATACAAACTACTAACATTGTTTAAAATTATAACAAATTAGAATGTTAAGACGGAACGGAGCTATAAAAGAGCTATAAGACAAATGAGTTGACAACAAAATGAATGATATTTTCAAATTTATAGAATAATTGATAAATTTATATTTTTGGAATTAACGATTTTAAAGATTATAAACGGAATGATACCATGGCTGAAAATCAGTATAAGTGGGGTGTAGTGTTAATTGCATGTTTGGCAATTTTTATTATTGTTTTAGATACGTCTGCTATGAATGTAGCTATTACTACATTGGTAGTAGAATTGAATACAACTTTGTCAACCATCCAAGCTATCATCGCTTTGTATGCCTTAATTATCGCTTCATTTTTGCTGTTAGGGAGCAAACTTCAGGATATTCTTGGTAGAAAAAAGACTTTTATTATCGGATTGATTATATACGCCTGCGGAACCCTTGTAGCAACTTTGAGTATCAATGCTGCCATGTTAACCATAGGATGGGCAGTTTTAGAGGGAATTGGTGCTGCTTTGATATTACCTGCAACCACAACTATAGTGGGGGCTAGCTATAAAGGTAAAGACAGAGTTACTGCATTTGGTATATGGGGAGGCATAGCAGCGGTGGGAGCTGCAGTCGGACCAATAGTAGGTGGAATTTTTACCACATATCTAACATGGCGACTGGTTTTCGGTTCAGAACTGCTTATTGTTGCAGTTATATTCCTCTTCAGAAATCGCTTAACAGAATCAGAACCAACCTTAAATTGGAAAGATTTAGATATAGTGGGGGCGGTATTATCAATAGTATCCTTAATTTTAATTGTTTTTGGCATATTATTACTGAGCAGCCCCCAAAACTGGGCATATGTTCCAGTATTTGTAGTTTCAGGAGCAATACTCTTTGTAATTTTCTTATACTGGCAGAGAAGAAGGATTAACAGAGGACAAGAACCTTTATCTGATATATCACTCCTGAAAAATCGTGTATTTGGATTAGGTAATATAAACTCGATTATATCACAAATTCCTTTAGCTGGATTTCTTTTTATAATTCCAGTATTCTTGCAGCAAGTAACTAAGGCCAATGCATTTACAACTGGCCTGGCACTTTTACCTGCATCAATTACCATTTTACTCTTTTCATTACTTGGTGCAAGACTATCTTCTAAGTTAGGATCTAGATTCCTGTTGATGATAGGATTTATTATTTCAGCTGCAGGCACATTTATAATGGGAGGAGTATTTAATTTAGACACCCAAATAATTGATATAATACCAGGAACAGTGGTATTTGGTATTGGAATAGGATTTTTACTTTCACAGTTAACCAACCTAACCATGTCAGCTGCACGTACTGATCAAGAAACGGATGCATCTGGATTCCTTAATGCCTTTAAAAATCTAGGTTATTCCATGGGAACAGCTTTAATAGGTGTTTTATTATTAGTTGGAGTATTTGGTGGACTTACTACTTCTATCGGTGCATCTGACTTATCTGGAAATATGACTACAGCTCAGGTACAAGACAGCATCGTTAACTACGTGGAAAAAATGCAGACCACAACTCCACAGGACATACCTCCAAATTTGGTGCCAGAAGTAACTCATATAGTAGATTCTGCCTTAAGTTCGGCAATGAAACAGACATTTAACATATTGACATTGATATTGCTCTTGGGATTTATTACAAGTATATTCTTGCCATCAAGAATAAAATAAATCCATAATTAAGTAGATAATTTTTAAATTTAAAGGTGTGATAATGAGTTACGATCTAAAAAAAATAGGAATTTCAACAGTAATCCCTTTAATAATAATTTTAACCCTTCTTTCATTGGGAATTTTACTTCCAATCCTGACAATAGTAATATTTGGAGCTATTTTAGCGTATTATATCCGTTTTATATCCAAAAAAGTCAGACATTATATAAAAAATGATACCTTGTCGGTATTTATTGGGATAATATTATTTGCCATTCCAATAGTTCTGTTGCTGTATTTCACTTTGAGCCAGTTTATACTCATAGCTGAATCTACTTTCGGCTCTTTACATCAAGCTGCAGCGGGTAATTCCACAATGAGCTTGACTCCTATAAATGATGCTGTTCAGAATCTTGGGCTTCCAGGTAATGTTACTCAGACTTTAATAAGTGCCATACAAACTGGAATTACGCAGTTAATCTCGTATTTGGCCAACTCATTTATTGCACTGGTAAGTTCCATTCCGGGTCTTGCAGCCCAGATGCTCATATTAATTTTTACCATCTTTTATTTTGCCAGAGATGGGGATAAAGTGCTTCAATATGTAAAAGATATCATTCCAGATAAGGATATGGACTTCTACCAGGAAATATTCGATAGTGCTGATGACGTTTTAAAAAGCATCATAGTGGGCAATGCTATTCCTGCTGTAATTCTGGGGGTACTCTCAGGAATTTTATACTATTTCCTTGGATATCAATATGCACTTCTATTGGGAATTATAAGTGGAATAGCCATGTTTATACCTATAATTGGTCCGTGGATAGTTTATGGTGCCATCGGGATTATCAGCATACTTCTCGGAAATACCACACAGGGTGTGCTCGTCATACTGTTCGGTTGGATAATAGAAACCACCACAGACTTTTATATAAGACCAAGAATTGCAGTTCAATACTCTGAAGTTCATCCGCTGGTATTCTTATTAGGATTTATATACGGAGCGGTGACAATGGGAATTCCCGGCCTATTTATAGGGCCTTTGATAGTTGGAATCACATATGCAGCTTACAAAATTTATCGGAAAGAAAGGGTTAAATCAAAAAATACCACAAAAACTTTTATTAAAGATAAAATCGGTTAAAAAGGAATAAAATGAACCATTTATTAGGTGAATAAAAAAAATGAAAATTTCTGATACAACAAAGACAATCAAATTCGAGGCTAAAAATCCTAAATTTATGGTAGAAAATATGTTATCAAGAGAAGATATAACTGAAGTTGTAAAAAGTATGGCAAAGGAGTTAGGTGCATCAGATGTTGGTATTGTAACTACTAAAAACCTAGAAGGTGGTCCTGAATCAACAGATTTAGAATATGCTTTACCCAGTGCAAAATCTGCCATAGTTTTTGCTGTTCCATTCGATGAAAACCTCATTGAACCATATCTAAGTAAGAAAGACTTTGCATTAAATAAGAATAAGATCAATATAACAACATTTGCACGTGGTATTGCCCTAGAAATAGCTGAATTTTTAGATATGATAGGATACGAGTCTAAAGCCATATCTCCCAACTTTGTGTACAGAAAAGATACCCCCAATGGGATAAGGGATATGAAACCCGTGATTTCTCACCGATATCTGGCAGCTAGATCAGGGGTTGGATTTTTTGGATACTCTGGTCATATATTAACAAAAGAGCATGGTGCAGCAATAGTACTAGCTTCAGTAGTGACCAAGGCAGATCTTAACCCCACAGAACCTCTAAAAGAATCTGGGAATTATTGTGATGAATGCAAACTATGTAGGGCTGTTTGCATCCCGCAGTTCGTTTCTAAAGATGAAAAAACCAGGATAGAAATGGGAGAAGAGGAATTTGAATATGGTAAACGTGGTGACTATTCAAAATGTGGTATAGTATGTTCCGGATTTACTGGTCTGCACCCTTCAAAGAAATGGTCGACATGGTCACCAGCAAGATTGGAACTTCCAGAAAAAGACGAAGATTTTAGGTTTGCAATGTTAAATGCAGTACCAGCTTATCTTAAACGGCCCAAAAAAGGAGATTACTTTTATCATCCCATAGTTCCGGGGCATAAATTGGAATATACATGCAGTAACTGTCAGTTCATCTGTCATCCTGATAAAGAGGTCAGAAAAAATAGATTTAAAATACTCAGAAATAGTGGCGTGATTATTGAGGATGAAGAGGGCAATCGTAAAGCAGTAACACCTGAAGCAGCCGAAGAAATATTTAAACATATGTCTAAAGAAAGAAGGAAACTTTACACGACCTAATTACTTCATCTAATCATTCATCAAATTTTCATAATAAAAATTTAAAATAAATTTTAATTAAATAAATCTTTTAGGATCTGTATTGATGTCTACAATCACTGGTTTATTGGTTGCAAGGGCTTTTTCAACAGCTTCTGGTAATTCACTTGGTTCTTCTACTTTAATTCCTAGTCCGCCGCAGGCTTCAGCATAGCTTGTGAAGTCGCAGTTTTGAAGTTCTGTCTGCCAGTTAGGGTAGTTTTCTACCTTTTGTTCTTGCATGATCATTGCTAGTTGTTTGTTATTCATTAAAAATATTTTAATA
>Ga0302206_1000528_pt1 | contig 14824 bp, 12 predicted proteins | sample II_Fen_E2_1_FD_194581 | JGI IMG/M metagenome (GOLD analysis project Ga0302206, IMG submission 194581) | Peat permafrost microbial communities from Stordalen Mire near Abisko, Sweden - II_Fen_E2_1 | ecosystem: Environmental > Terrestrial > Soil > Wetlands > Permafrost | place: Sweden: Abisko...
GATAATATTAACTTTTGACTACATATTTACATAAGGTGGTTGAATCCATATTAGTTTGAGCCATTACCCTACCTAAAGAATGCAAATATTTTATACGTATTACTCGTTTATTTAACATCAATTTCAATCTGCTTGGTCCCTCACTACATAGGAGTTGCTCATACTTCCTGCAATTATCATATATACCGAATGAGTTGAATTTATTCAATATATTTAAAAGAATATTTAATCATTTAATTATATTACAACAATTTCTCTGCACAGATCCCTCACAGAGTCGACGAATTTACTTGTATCTACACCGGGGAAGGTGTCAATTATGCATATATCAAATTTTTCATTTAATATATCCTTTAAATCCATAATATCTTCACAATAAACTTCAAAATTCTTTCCATACCCTATTAAGCCCTTTTTTACATCAAAAAAATCAGTTCTAAATCCGTTAATTTCTAAATTGAATGAAGTCATCCTTGCAGCAGGATACCATATGTCATTGAACACAACTCTTTTTGCACCTGCTTTCAAACTGGTAATACCTAGGGTTCCGGGCCCACAAGTACAATCGAGGACTGTTGGATTTTTATACTTTTCGATAATTGTTTTTAAAGCCTCCACTTTAGGAGATATAGGTTTTGAGAATTCCACATGGATCTCAGCCTGGTTTCTGTATATGCATAAAGCACCAGAAAAAGTTGGAACTATGTCACAACGCATGTCACATCCTGCAAGGAGTTTATAAACATGTGGTGACGTGTCAGAGTCTTTCATTCCTACTGTTTGCCTGATATTTCCCTCTAAAACACCCTTTATTTCTGGGATCTCATTTAAAATCCTCTCTGCACACTTCTTAGTTATTCCCTCTGCTAATAAAACCATGGATCTTTCTGGAAGAAATGGCACTGATTTTGTGGGATGCGCAGGAGTAATCAGAGGTGTGCAAGTTTTTCTGAGTGTTGTTTTTTTGTTTCTAATACCTTCTTCAATCATGATCTTCAGTGCATGAGCAATTACTAAATCTAAATGTCTTTTTCTACAGTTACATCGTCCATAATTTGCATCTAACTTCTCAAGATCTATCTGATCGTTTAATGACTTAAATTTCTTAAGTTTTGGATCTATACATTCATTGCAAGGACTGAATATGTGTTCAATATTTTTCAGGGTTGCTAACGATTCTTCCATACATCCGAATCCGCAGATACATTCTATGTCCATATGCTTAAATATTGGTTTAATTATATAAATAATTGAGACTTATGAAAGATAAACGTAAAGAAATCCTCCGGGATCTTCTTGGAGAATTTGCAACGGATGACGAGTCAACAAGTGACTCCACTGATATTTTTGGAAAGGACACTCTAAAAAAAGAGGATAACAAAGAACCTTCTCCAGAAAAACGCGAAGACAAAAGTTTTAACCTTGATAAGGTCATGAAAAAGCCATCTAAACGTGTAAAGTCTGTCAAAAAGGTTTCTGATGTCTTGAAAGCAGAGATAGTTGAAGAAGGTTTAATCCCGACTTACAATGTAAGTCTTCCCAAATTCTCTGAAAAAGAAAGACAGATATTCAACGAAGTTCGCGAAAAACTCGTTGAAGTAGCTGTTGCACAAGGTGAAGATTTCCGTATTGATGAAGACAGCTTTATAGGAGAAGTAAAGGAATTTTTAAGAAGTAAAGGTGTACGGGATGTTGAGAGACTAGCCACTCAAATATCACAGGAGATGCTAGGTTACGGTCAGCTTGATCCAATGATAAAGGATGATGACCTCGAGGAAATAATGGTTATAGGGGTCAATAGGAATGTCTTTGTTTACCACAGAAAGATTGGTATGATGATCACCAATGTTATTTTTGATGACGATTCAGACATAAAGGCCATAATAGATGTTATAGCAAGACAAGTTAACCGTAGGATAGATCAGCAAACACCCATACTTGATGCAAGGTTGCCTGATGGTTCAAGGGTTAACGCAACCATACCTCCTGTCTCTGCAGATGGAGCAACCTTAACCATAAGGAAGTTCAGAAAGGATCCTTTAACTATAATTGATTTAATAAATTTCAAAACTTTATCTTCACATCTGGCAGGGTTTTTATGGGTTTGTACTGATGGCCTTGGTGTCAAACCTTGCAACGCAATAATAGCAGGGGGTACAGGTTCTGGTAAAACAACTACTTTAAATGCTGTTACTGCATTTACCCCGCCACGAGAAAGGATAATCACGATTGAAGATACTTTGGAGCTTCAACTTCCTCACACTCACGTTTTAAGAATGGAAACACGCCCACCCAATATTGAAGGAAGGGGAGAACTAACCATGGATGTTCTCGTGAAAAATTCCTTGAGACAGAGGCCTGATCGAGTGATAGTTGGTGAGGTAAGAGGAGCTGAAGCAGTAACGCTCTTTACAGCATTAAACACAGGTCACTCGGGTATGGGAACACTTCATTCAAACACCGCAAGGGAAACAGTAACAAGATTAGTAAACCCACCAATGAATGTTCCAACCATAATGATACCTGCTCTAGACTTTATTATAATGCAAAACAGGATGTATAGAACGGAAGGTGGTTCAATCAGGCGAGTTACTGAAGTTGCAGAAATTGTTGGAATGGAAGAGGGTAATGTCCAGCTTAACAGAGTTTTTGAATGGAACAATGTTTCAGATAAGGTAGAATATGTTGGAATTGCCAGTCAAACCCTGCGTGACATAGCAGAACTACGTGGAATTGGGATTACTGAAATTGAAGAGGAAATCGAGAAGAGAAGGCTTCTACTGGAGTACTTGGCAGACAACAATATTCGATCCATTGATGAGGTGGGACATTACATTAACAGTTACTACCGAGATCCTGATGAGGTTCTAGAAAAAATATTATAAATATAAATGATGCATAATAGGATAGAATGCATTAATAGGATATAAAATTTTATAGATAATGATTTATTTATTAAAAGTAACTTTTCGGTGATAAAAAATGGTTTTTGCTGGTCTCAAAAAATTCTTCAATAGAATCGGTGGAATGACCGTAGATTCAACAAAGAAGGTAGGAGAAGGAGTATCTGGACCTGTCGATAAATTGGGTAAATTATCATCTAGGGCAAGTAATGTAACATCAAAAGCAAGTAATGTAAGATCCAAGGCAGGTAAAGTGGGTTCTGGATTAAAAATGTCATCTTCCTCTAAAAGTACTGTAAAAAGAACATCTTCACGTGTAATAGGGAAGATGCGGATGGATAAGGATGAAATTGAGATTTTCAAGGAACTTATCGATAAGAAGTATGATAGGGATAGGGGAGCAAAACCTCTTCCAGAAAAGACTGCAAAAAAAGAGGCTTTTCATAAGGCATCTCTTGAAGAACTTCTAAAGGAAGATGAGAAGAAGGGTCTTGAACCAAGGATGATCGTTGTTATAGGTGGAATATCTTTTATAGTAGTTTTCTTGTTGATGGTAATTCTTGGATTTGGAATACTCATTGGAGGAGCTTTCGGACTGGTGATCCTCATGATGTCGGTGGTAATAATATTCCTTCCCAACATGAAGCGGGGTTCACGTTCAAACGAAGCATCAAGGGAACTTCCTTTTGCTCTGAGGCAGATGGCTACAGAACTTCGTGCAGGTATAGGCATGCATGACAGTATGAGATCTGTTGCACTTTCAGGTTATGGTGCACTTTCTGAGGAGTTTGCAAGGGCACTGGAGGAAATAAAATACGGAGAAACAACTGAAAAAGCTTTAACAGATATGAGCGATAGGATTGATTCTGAGGGGCTTAAAAGGGCCGTTTATCAGATAACTAGGACCTTATCAAGTGGTGGGGATCTTGCAAAAACCCTTAACGTTATAGCAGAAGACACAGCCTACGAACTTAGGATGAAACTCAAGGATTACGCTCAGAAATTGAATTCATTTACGATGATATACATGTTTGTTGCAATATTAGGTCCTGTAATAACCATGATAATGTTGATAGCTGCATCTACTGTTATGGGAGCAATTCTACCTCCAATAGTACTTTTAATAATGTATTTGTTTTTGTTCCCTTTGATAGTTGGTTTTATGGCTTTTATGATAAAAAGGTTAGAACCACAAGTGTAAATTGAAAGTTAGAATAAAGATCAGAAATTTTTCTTATTTTTTTTTATTAGAATTTTTCAATTGATTGAACGTACATTTTATTCTTGGCATATTTCCATATTTCTGCAAAATCTATTTTATATTAAATTGGGGGCATTTTGTGATCAAATTAAACGAAATTATAACATATGAACCAGATGAATCGTAATACACACATATTTATATATGGATTGTGACATAAGAAAAACATCATTATAAATCATTAATAATTGGTGATAAACATGGCACCTAAACCTAAAGAATTTAAGGGCGATTTTTGGAAAACAAAGGATTTCAAGATATCAATAGGCGATATAATCCCGGAAGAGGGAACAAAGGGTATTGATGAATCATCTGTACCTATGGGTCCAACTCAAAAGCCGAATGTGACAGACCTGAGATCATGGGACATGAAGTTACTGGAAAGATACGAACCATTCTATTCTCCATTATGTGATATGTGCTGTTTATGCACATATGGTAAATGCGACCTGCTCGGCAAAAAGGGAGCATGTGGAATCGATGCACAAGCACAGCAGGCTAGAACAGTGCTTCTTGCATGTTGTATAGGATCAGCAGCCCACTCAGGGCACGCAAGACATCTTTTAGAGTATCTGATAGAGAAAAGGGGTGAAGACTTCCCAATAGATATGGGAATGGGAATAGATATAGAAGCCCCAATCATGAGGACATTAATAGGTAAAACGCCCAAAACACTAGGCGATTTGAAAGAAGCTTTAGATTATGTTGAAGAACAGATGATACACCTTCTATCTGCATGTCATACAGGGCAGGAAGGGAGTAGTATCGATTTTGAATCAAAAGCACTTCATGCAGGGTTAATGGATAACTTAGGGAAAGAAATTGGAGATTTGGCACAGATAGTTGCTCTAGACCTTCCAAAGGGTGATGCTGAGGCACCACTAATAGAACTTGGATTAGGAACGATTGATCGGGAAAAACCAGTGATCCTATGTATAGGTCATAATGTTGCTCCAGGAGCAGGAATTATGGATTATCTGGAGGAACAGGAGCTTGAAGAAGATCTTGAAGTTTGTGGTATATGCTGTGCAGCCATAGACATAACCCGTTACAACAAGAATGCTAAGATTGTTGGGCCCATATCAAAACAACTTAAATTCATTAGAAGTGGTGTGGCTGATGTTATAATTGTTGATGAACAGTGTATACGAACTGATGTCCTTGAAGAAGCCCAGAAAAATAATGCAGTTGTTATTGCAACCACTGACAAGATGTGTCTAGGACTTCCAGATAAGACTGATGAAGACGCAGATAAAATTGTTTCAGAACTTGTTAACAAACAGATAGAGGGTGCATTGATACTTGACCCTGACAAAGTGGGGGAGGTAGCTACAAAGGTTGCATTAAAGACATCTGAGGGTCGTTCAAAAGTTAAAGTACTTCCAGATCTTGATGAAGTTGTTGAACTCGCCAAAGAATGTACTGAATGTGAATGGTGTGACCGAGTATGTCCTAACAGCATCCCAATGATGGATGCTGTAATGGCAACAAGTAAAGGTGACCTATCTCAGATGCAGAGGCTTTATGACAACGATATATGCTATTCGTGTGGAAGATGCGAACAGGAATGCCCAAGGGAAATTCCGATAATCTCAATGATGGCTAAGATTGGTGAAAGAAACCTCCAAGATCAGAAATACAATATAAGGGCTGGTAGAGGGCCGGTTCAGGATGTTGAAGTCAGAAGGGTAGGAGCACCAATTGTTCTAGGAGACATTCCAGGAGTCATAGCCTTTGTTGGATGTACAAACTATCCTGATGGTGGAGAAGAAGTAGCTAAAATGGCCGAAGAATTCCTTGAAAGGAACTATATAGTTGTTACAACGGGTTGCGGAGCTATGACCCTTGGAGAGTACAGGGATGAAGAGGGAAAAACTCTTTACGAACGTTACAGCGGATCTTTTGATGCCAAAGGACTTGTCAACATGGGATCCTGTGTTTCAAATGCACATATACCTGGTGTTGCCATTAAGATAGCCAACATATTCGCTAAAAAACCATTAGAAGGTAACTTTGAAGAAATAGCAGATTACATTCTAAACAGAGTCGGTGCTTGTGGTGTTGCATGGGGGGCATACTCCCAGAAAGCCGCTGCAATTGCAACTGGAGTCAACAGATGGGGAATCCCCGTAGTTGTTGGGCCTCAGGCCTCAAAATACAGACGTTTATACTTAGGAAGAACCGATAAAGAAGAAACATGGAAGATAAACGATTTAAGAAAGGGGAAAGTAATTAACGGTGAACCTGCTCCTGAACATCTTCTCTACGCAGCAGAGACCATTGGGGAGGCAACCGTGATGACTTCGAAGTTATGTTTACGACCTAACGACACTTCAAAGGGACGCCAATTAAAACTGAACCACTACATAGATCTACACAAGAAGTACTTTGGAACCATACCCGATGACATTTACAAATTCGTAAGGGTTGAGAAAGACATTCCTATAACATACAAAAGGGACGTTATGAAAATGTTAAAGGAAAAAGAATGGAAACCTAGAGAATTACCACAGGAACCATCTTTAATGGACATGGAAGGTGATTAGATGAATGAAAGAGTAATTCCATGGCAGCCAACAGTTATAGCAGGACCCAAACAAGCACTTCTGGTGACTCCAGAAACAGCTAAAATGATGCTTAAAAAGGCTAAAAGGCCACTTCTCGTTTTAGGCCCACTTGCTAAGGAGGAACCTCTTATAAGCCACTCGATTGAAATAGCTGAAAAATGGGATCTGCCAATTGTGACCACAGCAGATACCTTCAAGATTTATAGGGATAGAGTAGTTGAAACAAAGGCATATGGTGTTGTTGAAATTCTTAATCTGCTAAAAGATCCTGAATGGAATGGGATTAAAGGTGAAGGGCCGCATGATCTGGTTATATTTATAGGAGGTATTTATTACATGGCTTCTCAGGGGCTTTCGACCCTTAAACACTTTGCTCCACATTTAAAGACTCTTACACTTTGTAAATATTTCCACTCAAATGCAGATGCATCATTCCCAAACATGAAGGATGATGAATGGTCAATATACCTTGAAAAGATGAAACAAGACTAATTAATTAATAAAACAATATAAAAAGAAAATACATATCGGAGGAATTCAATGTTTGAGGATATACCTGTTGATGTCAGCCCCATGTATGAGGGAGAACGGATAAGATCGGCGAACATGTTCGTTGAACTTGCAGGCCCAAAATCCATAGGGGCAGAACTGGTTCAAGTAGAAGATGACGTTGAAGATGGGAAAGTAGAAGTTATAGGTCCTAATCTCAACGAGATGAAGGAAGGAGAAATATATCCATTCGGTTTGCTCATCGAGATAAAGGGAGAAAAACTCGAAAAGGAACTGGAAGGGGTTATTGAACGAAGAACGCATGAACTTTGTAACTATGTAAAGGGATTCATGCACCTAAATCAGCGAGACCAGATATGGTGTCGAGTGAGCAAGGAAGCTAAAGACGCTGGTTTTGAACTGGAACATCTTGGAAAATCAATTTCGATACTTTTCAAAGAAGAATTTCCAATAATAGAGGCAATAACAATAAAGATTTTCACTAACAAAGAAGACGTGGAAACCTTCCTTGAAAAAGCCAATACAGCATATGAAGAAAGGGATGCAAGAGCACGGGAACTTTCAGACGAAGATGTAGATGTATTCTATGGATGCGTAATGTGTCAGTCATTTGCACCAACACATACATGTGTGGTTACTCCCGACAGAACAGCGCTCTGCGGTGCCATTAACTGGTTCGATTGTAGGGCTGCTGCTAAAATGGATCCAGACGGGCCAATATTTGAAATTGAGAAGGGCGAAGTTTTAGACGAGATTAAAGGTGAATATGTTAATGTAAACACAATAATGACAGATAGATCACAGGGAACTGTTGACAGGGTTTACCTTCACAGTGTATTCGGATATCCCCATACTTCTTGTGGATGTTTTGAAGCTGTTGCATTTTACATACCAGAATTGGATGGTTTAGGAATTGTTGACAGAGACTTTAAAGGTGAAACACCCCTTGGAATTCCATTTTCTGCAATGGCAGGACAATGTTCGGGAGGAAAACAAGTTGAAGGATTCGCTGGTTTAAGTCTCGAGTATATGCGGTCACCAAAGTTTTTACAAGCAGATGGTGGTTATGAAAGGGTAATTTGGCTCCCAAAAGCAATTAAAGATTCTTTAATAGATTTTATTCCTGCAGAACTGGCTGAAAAGATTCCAACAGAGGAAGATGCTAATAGTATAAAGGAAATAAGAAAATTCCTTAGAGAGAATAATCATCCAATCATGGAAAGATTAAAAGCAGCCAAAGAAACAATTGAAGAATCAGAAACAACAACAGAACCAGTTGAAGAGGAATATTCAGCTGATATGGAAGCAACTCCTGAAATTGAAGGAGTTCCAATGGCACAAGTTGCTTATACGCCTGAACTCAGTTTACCATCATCGGGTGGAATGAAGATCATCTTCAAAAACGCGAAAATATACGCTGAAAAGGTGATAATTAAAAGGAAATAGATTTGCAGTGAAACTGAAATTGAATTATATAATTTATACAAATAACGGAGAGTATCTAGTGATAATCGCAGTAAGTGGTAAGGGCGGAACTGGCAAAACCTTACTTTCATCCCTTTTAATAAAGCACCTGTCTGAAACAGGCAAAGATATACTTGCAATTGATGCAGACCCTGATTCTAATCTCCCTGAAGCACTTGGAGTAGAGGTTGTGAAAACTGTAGGTGATGTAAGGGAAGAATTGAAGGTAGACACTGCAAAGGGGAACATACCTAAGGATATGAACAAATGGGACATTCTCGACTATAAGATTATGGAGTCAGTGGTTGAAACACCCAAATTTGATCTTCTTGTAATGGGTAGGCCTGAAGGAAGCGGCTGCTACTGTGCTGTAAACAATATGCTTAGAAAGATAATAGAAACAATATCCTCCAACTATGATTACATAGTTATTGACACTGAGGCAGGGCTTGAACATTTGAGCAGGAGAACCACTCAGAATGTTGATATCATGCTAGTTGTCACAGATAAATCAAAAAGAGGGATTTTAACAGCTCAGAGAATTGGAGAACTTTCTAATGAGCTTGATATAAGCTTCAAAGAGATGTTACTTGTTGTTAATAGAATAACTCCGGATAACAAAGATTTAATACTTAAAAAAGCCCAAGAAACAGGTATTGAAATTGTTGGGACCATTTACGAGGATGGAGAAGTAGCAGAATATGATGTTGAAGGAAAACCACTTGTGGAACTTTCAGATGATTCTAATTCTGTTGTTGCGGTTTCAAAAATCGTTACTCGGATTTTAAATTCAAATTAAGGATGTGTATCAATGGATAAAATGACACAACTTCTTAAACTACTAGAAAATACAGACACCATAGAAATAAATGATTTTAGAATGGACTTTGATGAGCTGGAAATACAACTGATGCCAGCCGTCCAGAGAATGGTTCAGCAGGTTGCTCAAAAGCAAGCTGTTATTGCAAAGGAAGCCACACCAACTATAGAACCCTTTGCACCGCCAGTTCATGACTATCCTGGTGAGGTTGCTGAGGTTCAACTGGGTGCAGGTACAAGGAAACCTGTTTTCCTTGGTGGCCAAAAGGCACTTTACAGATTTGAAGAGGCACAACCTAATGCTCCTGTTGTAACCTTCGATGTTTTCGATATTCCCATGCCTGGCCTTCCAAAACCTATAAGGGAACACTTTGAAGATGTAATGGAACACCCGGGAGAATGGGCCAAGAAGGCTGTTAAGGATTACGGAGCAAACATGATAACAATACACCTGATAGGAACAGGTCCAAAGGTCATGGATAAAACACCTCGACAGGCAGCACAGGACATAGAAGAAGTCCTTCAAGCAGTTAAAGTTCCACTGGTAATAGGAGGATCAGGAGACCCAATTAAGGATCCTATAGTACTTGAAGCAGCCGCAGCCGCAGCAGAGGGTGAAAGATGTTTACTTGCATCAGCTAACCTAGACCTAGATTACAGGAAGGTTGCAAAGGCCGCTATTGACTACAATCATGCAGTACTTTCATGGGCTATAACCGATATAAACATGCAGAAAACACTTAATAAGTACCTTATGAAGGAAGGATTAACACAGAAGGATATTGTAATGGATCCTACTACTTGTGCCCTTGGTTATGGTGTTGAATTTTCAATCGATGTTATAACACGAACCAGGTTGGCTGCACTTAAAGGTGATAAGGACCTTCAGATGCCTATGTCCTCGGGTACAACCAATGCATGGGGTTCTCGTGAAGCATGGATGAAAAAAGATGAATGGGGACCAACCGCCTACCGTGGACCTATATGGGAAATAATAACAGGTCTTACTATGATGCTGTGTGGTGTAGATATATTTATGATGCTTCATCCATCATCGGTACAGATGCTCAAAGAAATAGGAAACACATTCACTAGGGATTACCTTACAACTGACGTCCCTGATATCACAAACTGGATTACTGAATTAGAATAAGGAGGTTTTAGATTGCAAGTCACTGCAATGGAGATTTACAGGCTACTTCCAAAGACCAACTGTGCCAAGTGCGGAGAGGCATCTTGTATGGCGTTCGCCACCAAACTCTCAGACAAGGAAACTGACCTTGAACTGTGCACCCAATTGGCAGCAGATGAAATGGAAAAACTTGAGAACCTATTGGCACCTGCCGTTAGAGAGATAACCATAGGAAAAGGTGAAAAAGCTATGATATTAGGTGGAGATGAAGTACTTTACAGGTACGAACTTACCTACTACAACCCAACACCATTGGTTATTGATGTAAACGATAACATGGATGAAGAAGCCCTCAATGAAAGAATTAAAATCATAGAAGCCACGGAATTTGAGAGGACAGGCGAAAAGCTCGTACTTGATGGTGTTGCAGTAAGAAATGTATCTGGGAACAAGGATAAATTTGCTGAAACAGCTTTAAAACTTAAATCATCTAAACTTCCGCTGGTACTATGTTCACTGGATCCCGAGGCAATTAAAGCAGCACTCGAAAAGGTTGGATCCGAAAAACCATTATTGTATGCTGCAACAGAAAACAACATTGAAGACATGGCATCTCTTGCTATTGAATACGATTGCCCATTAACATTGTTTGTTCCAAACGACCTTGAGAAGATGAAAGAACTTTCAAGAATCCTGAGATCCAAGGGAATTAAGGATATTGTCCTGGACCCTGGAACGTATGTTGATGAAGGAATAGGAGACACACTCGACAACTTCGTAATGATCAGGAGACTATCAATTGAAGAGAAGGATGAAGACTTCAGATTCCCTATACTCGGTATACCTGCCTTAACTTGGTTATACGAAAAAGATGAGGTACAGGGTGGTATAAAAGAGGCTACTATTGCAGCAACATTGATGAATAAGTACGCTGACATGCTAATAATTCATGGAACAAACATCTGGGAGCTTATACCAGTTTTAACTCTGAGACAGAGTATCTTCACAGACCCGAGAAAACCACAAATGGTTGATCCTGGACTTTATGAGTTTGGTGAACTCGATGAAAATTCACCTGTATTAATGACAACCAATTTTGCACTCACATACTATACTGTTGAGGGGGATCTAAAATCAGGTAAAGCAAATTGTTATTTGCTTGTTTTAGATACAGAGGGACGTGCAGTGGATGTATCACTTGCAGGAGGTCAGCAATCAGGTAAATCTGTTGCAGACCTTATTAAAGAATCTGGAATAGAAGATAAGGTTAAAACTAGAACTTTAATAATACCTGGACTTTCTGCACCATTAAGCGGGGAAATTGAAGATGAAAGTGGATGGGAAGTTTTGGTTGGTCCTAGGGATTCGTCAGCAGTATCTGACTTTTTCATTAAATTGAAAGAGAAGGAAAACGCTAAATAAATAATTAAAATGGGAAATGATCTTATGAAGACACTGATGGTTGTTGATCCTAGAATGTGCACAGAGTGCAAAGATTGTATTACAGCATGCCGTAATGAGCACGGAGTTTCTAGGGCAAAAAAAACATCTACGGTACCTATCTTCTGTATGCACTGCCATCCAGATAAAGCACCTTGTGCAAGAATATGTCCAACAAATGCAATAAGGGAGGAAGATGGTACCTTAATTGTGGATGAGGATGCATGCATACTCTGTAGATTATGTATGATTGCATGTCCGGTAGGGATGATGGTGATGGATTCTGAGAAAAAATCTATTCAGAAATGCTCATTGTGCATGGAAAAAGACAGGATAATTCCCGCGTGTGTAGAGGCTTGTAAGGACAATGTTCTAAAAATATTCTCAATTGAGGATCTTGATGATCTTAAGAATGACACAACATTTGCAGATGTGCTTGAACAAGCAATGAAAGCATACCAGGATAAAATTTAAACTTTTTAAACCACTTTTTTTATTTTATTTTGAAAAAAATTAATTCAATTAACCTTAATTTTAAAGGCTTCAATTTTAATTCCCTCATTTTTCAGGATTTCAACTTTCATTGGTGTTCCTCCCCTGAATCCTCCAATTTTACTATCGGATCTGATAACTCTATGGCAGGGAATTATAATTGGAAATGGATTTTTACCAATCGCAGTTCCAACTGCCCTGTAAGCATGGCTATTCAGGGATTTTGCTATTTCTTTATATGTTTTTACACTACCATATGGGATTTTTGCTACTTCTAGAATTACATCCCTTTCAAATGAAGTTTTTATTGTAGATTTAGGTTCAGATGATTCACCAAGATCTAATTCTAAGAGTTCAAGATCAAAATCTATATTTTCTCCATGGTACATCTGAGATAGATTCTGAGCTGTTTTGGTGTTTTCATTTGATATTTGATAATTAGGATAATATTTCGAAATTTCATTTACTGTATCTTCCAAACTCTTTTGAGGCAATGCTATCCTTATAATTTTTTTCTTTTCTGAATATCCTACTGCAAAGTAGAGATTTTCATGTTTGTGGGTAGAAATTATTATTTTACTTTTATTTTTTTTATTCATGATATCTACCATATTTTCATATTTTGGTCTATAATTTTAATGATCCATTAGTAAAAGTTCTACAGAAGAATTTTTGGAGAAAATATAATAATTTAATTCTATTAAAAAAAATTGTTCAATTTGTAAATTGATAATTTATGTATTATTTAATTTTTTATTTGAAAACTTTCTATTATTAGGTCTACATCTTCATCAAAAAGTTCAAAGTAATCTGGTGCACCTGCAAACCATAAATAGAATAGCAAGTCTTTCCTTTTAAATGCTACGATCATTATTTTTGTAATGGATACATCGTGTGGATTTTCACCTACGATTACATATGCATCCATCTTACGGGTTTTAAATGGAATTTCTGATAAGATTTTACTGTTCTGCATCAAAAATACATTTTTCAGAATTTTTGCAAATTCTTCAGGTTCTATATCTTCAGCATCATCAAGTCTGTTAATTGAGAAGAGCATTGCATTGTTGGCGATCCCTCCCTTAATAATTTTTTTCTCGTCGGTTGTCTCAATTACTTCCCATGTGTTTGGATAATTAAACGTTATTTCGCCATTATCAAAATGTACTATCCATGATCCTTTACCCTTTGATTTAATCAAGTCAAGAGCTTCTGTAGCTTTGAGTCTGACATAAATGTATTGATCATCAAGAGCTTTAATTAGTGGTTTGACTGCTCTTTCATCTCCTATTCTACCCAGAGCTTCGATAATACGGCCTCTTACATACTTATTTTGGGTTCTATCCCTTTTATTCAGAGCATTTACCAATGGTTCAATAGCCCTCTCATCCCCAATTTTCCCAAGAACTTCAGCAGCTCTACCCCTCATCTGCCAATCTTCATTTTCAAATGCATTTAGGAGCGGTTCAACAGCAGGTTCTCCAATTTTACCTAAGGCCATCAAGGATTTCCATCTTACATCGCTGTCCTCATCACTTAATGCATTTACAAGAGGAGCTATAGCCCGATCATCCCCAATTTTCCCAAGCGCCACTGCAGCATATTTTCTAACATGCCAGTCTTTGTCGCTCAAGGCTATATTAAGGCGATCAAATGCTCTTTTATCACCAATATCTCCTAATGCATTAGAAGCGTTCTTCCGTACTCCCCAACTTTTATCATTAAGGGCATCAATCAGTGGTTCAACAGCAGAATGGTCTCCAATTTTTCCTAGGGCAGCAGCTGCTTTCCATCTTACTTCTTCATCCGAGTCTTCATATAAACTTTGGATCAATGGGTTAACAGCTCGTTTATCCCCTATTATTCCAAGTGCATCTGCTGCACTTTCTCTTACTGCAATTAAAACAGTGTAATCATCTTCCCAGGTCTCATATTTAAGGGCAGCAATTAAAGCTTCAACTGCTTGTTCATCCCCAACCCTTTTAAGAGATCTTGCAGCATCCCTTCTGATAAGATAACTATCATTTCTAAGGGCACTGATTAAACCTTCAACATCTTTTTTTAGTTCCAGATCATCTATATCAGGTTCAATCTCTTCTTCAAGCAAATCCACAGTTAATTCACATCCTCAAATTAAAAATATAAAGTTGATATTGATCTTATCAAACCATTAATATCTTATTTTTTATGGATAAATAATTTAAGGATTTCTAATAATCTCATTTCATAATTAATT
>Ga0302206_1000533_pt1 | contig 14770 bp, 9 predicted proteins | sample II_Fen_E2_1_FD_194581 | JGI IMG/M metagenome (GOLD analysis project Ga0302206, IMG submission 194581) | Peat permafrost microbial communities from Stordalen Mire near Abisko, Sweden - II_Fen_E2_1 | ecosystem: Environmental > Terrestrial > Soil > Wetlands > Permafrost | place: Sweden: Abisko...
GCCCCGATAAATCGAGGCTTTCAGTACCCGGAGCGGGACTTGAACCCGCACAACCGTAATGGTCACAGGATTTTAAGTCCTGCGTGTCTACCATTCCACCATCCGGGCGCTTTTTGGTGGTGCAAATTTATAATAAATAATTCTTAATAAAAATAATTTAACCGCAAAGGACACAAAGAAGACGCAAAGCGCATAAAGCAGTAGAGACGCCCAACTTGGGCGTCTCTACTGCTTTATTTAATAAGGATCGGTTTTCCTAGGCCAACCTTCTCAAGATCATCAAGCTGTGTTTTGGCATCACCCACAACCACATAATACATCTTTGAAGGATCAATATACTTATTTACCAATGCCAGCTCTTTTTCAATTGTGAGTTCTTTAATAAATTTTTCTTCCCTCTTGATAAAATCATCGGGCAGATTGAACGAGGTCATAGTATTCAACATACTGAGAAGATTACCTAAGGTCTCAAACCTCAGAGCATTGCTCCTCATGAGGGACGCTTTTGTGAAATCTATATACTCCTGGGGAATGCTTTTCCTGTATTTCTCCATTTCTGTTTTGAAAATTGTAACCGATTCAAGAGTTGAATTTGTCCGAACTCTTGATGTGGCAATAAAAGTTCCATAATTTTTGGAACCTGCAATATTCGATCTTGCTCCGTAGGTAAAACCTTTTTCCTCCCTGAGGATAAGGTTAAATATGCCATTGAATGATCCTCCCAATTTGTAATTGGCAACAGTTGCCGGGAAGAAATCAGGATCGGTTCTTGGAAGTGAAGGTGTCCCTATTGCAATAACTGATTGTTTTGCACCCGGAACATCAACAAAATAGATCTGTGATTTGTCAGGAGCACCCGGGACTTTAATTTCAGGAATAACTACTGTTTTCGGTTTCCAGTTCAGGTTCAGTTCTGAGAGGGAGGCTTTAACTCTTGCCTGATCAACATCTCCCACAACAAGGAATTTGGCTATTGAAGGGGACAGATACTTATTATAATAATCCTTAAGATCATCAATAGTTATAGCTGTTACAGAAGCTTCTGTCCCGGATGCATCTATGGCGAGAATATTATCACCAAACATTAGTTTATTAAGATTACTCGAGGCCAGGTAATCGGGACTTGCTGCATTACGCTTCAGATTATTAATAATGCGGCTTTTTACAAGAGCAAATGATTCTGCGTCCCATCTTGGTTCAAGAAGGATCTCCTTTACCAGTGCGAGGGTTTTTTCATAGTTTTTAGCCATCGAGCTTACCTCTACAGAGATATCTTCGTTACCTGAAGTAACCCTGATTGAAGCACCTAAAAGTCCAATAGCATCTTCAAGCTGCTCAGGCGTTTTGTTTTTTGTTCCTTCATTCATCATAGCAGCTACAAGATTGGCAACACCTGCTTTTTCAACTTTATCAAGCATATGGCCACCATCAATAACTATCGAATATTGTACAAGAGGAAGTTCATTTTGTGCTATACCCCAAACCTTTATTCCATTTGATAGCGATGCTTTCCAGGGTGTGGGGATAGTTACCTCAGGGTCTGGTCCCAAAGCCGGTTTTAGAGACCTGTCTAGTTTTGTAGGTGTTTTAACAATAGGTTCTTCCACTGTTGTGGCCTCTTTAACTTCAGCAGCCTTAGTTACATCTTCCTCCACGATACCTGCGTTTTTTGAACCTTCCGCAATCAGACTTACCTGTCCTTTTGGTACAAAACTTGTCTCGACAAAATTTTTGTCTTTTACGTACTTATTATATACAGCTTTTATATCTGCCATTGTAACAGCCTGAGTTGCTGCCAGATCTTTCTTATAGTACTCGGGATCGCCTGTATTCATTGTATATTCTGCAAACTGGAACGCTTTGCCCTGAACACTTGCAAATGAATTATAGAATCGGGTTTCATAACCTGCTTTTATCCTTGTGAGATCTTCTTCGGTGAAGCCATCTTTTTCAAATTTCGCTAATCCTTCAAAGATTGCTTTTTCAACGTCAGTTAGATTGGTATTTGGATTGGCTCCAACAGATATAGTAAAGCTTCCTGCCAGCTCCTGTGATCCATTCCTGGTCATAACACGCGATGTAAGTTTTTTGTCTTTCACCAAAACAACATAGAGTGGTGATTTCTTTGTTCCGGCAAGCAAATCACCAAGAAAATTCAGGGCGTATGAATCTTTTGAGTAACGCTCAGCGGTGGGAAATACCATTGTGAGTTGCGGAGCTTTAGCAAAATTATCTTCATGATAAAGCTTTATTGTTGAACCAAGAGCAACAGGCATCGGACCTCTTTTTTCTATTTTTTCTCCTGCCGGTATTTCACCAAAATATTTAACTATCCATGCTTTAACTTCTTCCTTATTGATATCTCCTGAAATAACTACTGTGGCATTGTTTGGGGCGTAGAATTTTTTATGAAATGCCCTTACATCTTCGACCGTGGCACCAGTTAAGTCCTCCATTTCTCCGATAACAGTCCAATTATAAGGATGACCTTTCGGATAAAGATTTTTTCCGATCAACCCCTGATTGAAACCATAGGCAGCATTATCCACGCTTTCTCTTTTTTCATTCTGAACAACATTCTGCTGATTAGTCAGGGCAGCCTTGGTTACTGTATTTTCGAGGTATCCCATTCTGTCAGATTCCATCCACATTGCCATTTCAAGTGCATTTTTCGGGACAATCTCATAATAGTTGGTTCTGTCCTGGTTGGTACTGCCATTCAGTGTTCCACCAGCTCCCTGGATGTTTTTGAAATAGGTATCTTCCGGAACATTCTCCGACCTTTGGAACATCATGTGTTCGAAAAGATGAGCAAAGCCTGTCTTGCCAGGTACTTCCCGGCTGGATCCAACATGATAATAAACTGCCAGCGCAGCTATAGGATCGGATTTATCTTCATTTAATACTACAGTCAGACCATTAGGGAGTGTATATTTCTCAAATGGAATAGTTAACGGCACATCTTTCTTATCTGTATTAAAGGAGAAAAATGACATGATTAATAACAGGTAAACATAATTACTCTTTTTCATAAAAATTAAATTAATGTACTACATGAACACGGTTTTAAAAACGAAAAGTACTGAAAATTTGAATTGAAAACAGGAAACTAATAAATATCGGGTTAAAAAGATTTATTAAATAAAAAAAGAGGACGATCAATCCTCTTTTTTCTTGCTTATTTTGATAAATTTTATTTTTTAACCAGTTCAACTCTTCGATTCAGAGCCTTCCCTTCTTCAGTATCATTAGTGGCTACAGGAGAAGTAGGACCATCGCCACATGCCATGAGACGTGAGATATTGATCGAATATTGGGATACGAGAGCGTTTACAACTGATGCAGCCCTGTCCATCGAAAGTTTTATATTAGAATCGTATGCTCCTGTATTATCGGTATGCCCGACAACATAAAGCTTGAGATCAGGATTTGCTTTGAGAAGTTTATTAATTTCCTCAAGTGTAGGTTTCGATTCAGGTTTCAGTGTTGATTTCCCGGTATCAAAATAAATACCATAAACTGCCACTTTTCCCGATTCTTTTATACTGTTCATTAGGCTATTAGCATCAGCCACTACATCCTGATTCATTGACTGTTTTTCAATAAGATGGATTGTATATGAACCGTTGCCACTGGCATAAATATGTGCCCATGTTTCGACCCCATTCTTTGCAACTTTTAATACTACATTTTCTCCGGCATCGTCCCATTCAAAGACTAGTTGTCCTCCAATTTTCTTAATTGCATTTGTGTAATTCCTGACAACCTGGAGAGGACTGGGTGGCGTTACATTATTGTTCAGATCATAGTAAATGAGCAGATGATGGCCTTCAACAACCTGAGTTTTGGCGGCACTAATCTTGAATTCATATTTATCAAACTGAAGATCATCATATCTGTAAATATGGTAACCGGGCATTCTTGTAAACAAAGGAGAATCCTTGCTGCCTTCTGCATCCTCCTGGGCAAATAAAGGAGCAAAACCTGCTAGTAAGAACAGAAATAAATAAATGTGCTTTTGCATACTGATATTTTTAATTGGTTATAATAACGATCAGATTAATCAACATAAAAATAGCACAAAATTATGAACTACTCAAGATTTTGGGAGAATAAAATATAGGAACTGACACAGAGAAACACTTAGCAGCACAACTTGTCCCGATTTATCAGGAGAGTTACAGAGAGATATCAATCTTCCATAACAAAGGTTATCGTTTTTTTATTCGGTACAGTTTGCAGATAAAAAAAAATTCTTATTTTTGCCCGTGATTTTGCGGGAGTAGCTCAGTTGGTAGAGCACGACCTTGCCAAGGTCGGGGTCGCGGGTTCGAGTCCCGTCTCCCGCTCAAACAAAAAAGGGTGTTCTGAGGAGCACCCTTTTTCTTTTAATAAAATATTATTGATCACTATTGTTTTTTAACCGGACCCCACTCAAGAAGTGTATTATTTTCAAAGTAAAGCCATGTGTTTCTGAATATCCATTCTTCTTTGATAATATTTCCACTGATGACCCTGTTTATCTTTTCAGCTGTGCCCCAGCTGTCTTTTACCATTTCTGAATTCATCCCTTTCCATATTTTCCCGGAAATGAGCCTGTCTGCCATATTTGAACCATATTTATTCTCAAGATATGAAAATCTGCTTTGCTGCGGCTCTTTAACAGATTGTGTTTCTTCAATGGACGGTTGGGATTGAACAGGTTGCTGAACTTTAGCAGGTATTTTATCAAATACTAAATGACGATTGAAAATATAGCCTTCGTTTTCTTCAAAAACAACATGAAGATAAGTGCTGTCTGAATCCAGAACAGAAACAACGGAGTCAGCTGGAATGATAAGAATTACAGATGTTAGATCATCCTTTGTTGCAAACAAGCGGCTCGGTGATTTTAAAGTAGCAGTGGCAGTAACATTCTTCACTGAGGACTGATTATTTTCAACAAACTGAAGTATGTCAGTTTTTTTCTCCTGTGCTTTAAGAGGAAAAGCAAATACTATCAGCAGTGCAATAGAAAATATTTTTTTCATATTATTGTTTTTTCAGTAAACGCAAAAACTGTACCGTTTATTTTTCCTTTTTATGAATCAGCATCAAACCGTCACGAAGGGGGATTATAACTTCTTCTATATTAGTTTCATTTCTGACCATTACATTAAAATTGATTATCCCCTGGGCTTGTTGATCATTTGTCTCTTTTTCAAGGACTTTCCCTCCCCACATAACATTATCCACAAGTATGAATCCGCCAGGTCTCACTTTATCGAAAATAAGCTTATAGTACTCAATGTATTCCCTTTTGTCTCCATCTATGAATACCAGGTCAAATATAAGATCCAGACCAGGAATAATATCCTGTGCTCTCCCGGTTAACTGAGTAATTTTTGCTTCTGCCTCTGCCCGGCAAAAAAAAGAATGAGCAAAAGCAGTCAGTTCATCATTCAACTCGATTGTTATAAGTTTACCACCTGGTTTAAGACCTTTTGAAAGACATATTGCAGAATAGCCTGTGAAGGTTCCGATTTCAAGGATATTCTCCGGTTTAATCATGAGAGAAATGAGTTCAAGGAATTTCCCCTGAACATGGCCGGATACCATATTCGGATTTATAAATTTAATATGAGTCTGCCTGTAAAGATCCTCAAGGACAGGATCAGCGGGAGTAGAAAATTCTTCAATATATTGTTCCAGCTTTTTGTTCATTTTCTAATAATTAAGTCTGAAGTCCGAAGTACGAAGTTCGTAGTCCGAAGTAAATATTTGTTCTAGCTTCTGACTTCCGACTTCCGTATTCTGACTATTTATATATCAAAGTTGACATTTTCGATGGCTCAAATACATCGTTTGCAGTTTCAAGTAATTCAGATGCGGTAACAGCATCAATTTTCTTACACAGATCTTCAATAGTGTCGATCTTATTGAAGAAGAGGAGACTTTTGCCCAGACTTAGCATAAGGCTCTCATGGTTCTCATATCCTCTTGCCAGATAGCCTTTTATCTGGTTTTTAGCCTTGCTTAACTGTATGCTTCCAAGTTTTGAGGTGCGGAGCTTTTTCAGTTCTGCCATAGCTATCAAAATGCTTTTATTAAGATACTGATTATCAGTCCCAAAATATATTGAAAATATGCCGGTATCACAATATGGATTATAGCTCGATTCTACGTTATAGGCAAAGCCGTGTTTTTCACGCAGCGACAAATTCAATCTTGAATTAAGACCTTGTCCTCCAAGTATATTATTCAGGAGAAACATTCCCATTCTGCGTTTGTCCTTAAGATCGTAAGCCAGATTACCCATAATAAAGTGATTCTGATAGGTATCCATTTTCTTTGTAATTGAAGCCGGTTTATACAGCCATGTCCTGTTGATCCTGTCGGCTCTTTTTTCTGTGACAATATCCGCAAAATGTGTCCTGAACAGTTTCAGTATCTTCTCATCGGGAATGTTTCCTACAGAGCAGAACACCATTTGGTTGGTATTGTAATTACTGGAGATAAAATCACAGATCTTCTTTTGAGAGAAGGACTTTACTGATTCGGGAGTGCCCAGTATGTTGCGACCAATGGGCTGGTTTGCGAAAATAAGTTCTTCAAAATCGTCAAAAATCAACTCAGATGGATTATCGAGATAGGAATTTATCTCTTCAATAACTACATCTTTTTCCTTTTCAATCTCTTTTTCAGGGAATACTGAATGAAAGGTTATATCGCTTATCAGTTCGATAGCCCTGGTATAATCCTCCTTGAGAAAGGAGGCATGAATGGCGGTTTCCTCTTTGGTTGTATAAGCATTTAGTTCTCCGCCAACATCTTCCAGTCGGCTGAGAATATGGTAGGCCTTTCTTTTCTTAGTGCCCTTAAAAAGCATATGCTCAATAAAATGAGCTATTCCGTGTTCCTGAGTGGTTTCATCACGCGACCCCGTATTAATTATTAGTCCACAATGAGCAACCATCCCTGGTATACGGAGATGAACGAGCCTGATACCATTTTCGAGCGTGTTAATGAGGAGATCCATCTTATGTTATTAGTGAGGATGCAAAGGTATCATATCATTAAAATGATTCCAAATCGATTTTTTTTCAATAAAGTATTTGGTTACTCGGATTTGAGATATATATTTGCAGTCCGAAAAGGAGGTGCCATAGCTCAGTCGGTAGAGCAATGGACTGAAAATCCATGTGTCCCCGGTTCGATTCCTGGTGGCACCACATCCCTTAATCACAGACCCCTGTAAGTCAATAACTTGCAGGGGTCTTTAAATTTCATGTTGACGGAATTGGACTAAGTTTTGTAACATACACAAAATCAGAACATTACAAACATAAATTAACTCCCTGGTTTTAGAGCAGAGTTATCGGATAAATTAAAGCAACAGGCCCGGAACCTGTCATGCACGGCTCTTAAAGATTATATCGTCTAAGGTTATTTAAAGTTTTCTTTCATGTATTTTCCTATATTTATCTGCATCCCGATATTTCCTTTATTAACAACCATTGGTGCCAAAAGGATAGAGGGCACCAACTTGGTTCCATTGTTGGTGGTTGAGTTCGCGTTTTTAATGTCGCGGTTGCCGGCGATTGACATGGCTGCTTCGGCAGCAGCAAAAGCCAGGGCTTCTATTGGTTTGTAAACAGTCATTGACTGTTTGCCCGTAATAATATTCACGCAGGCTGATGAATCGGCATCCTGGCCCGTAACCAATACTTTTCCTGCAAGCGATTTTTCTTCGAGAGCTCGAATAACGCCCTTTGCCAGTAAATCGTTAGAAGCAATAATGGCATCTACTTTTTTTGGATAAGCTGTCAGACATGAAAGTGCCAACTTGTAACCCGAAGAGTCTGACCAGCTGGGAGCATACTTATCATAAATAATCTTAATATCTCCTTTTTCAATATAAGGCTGCAAAATACCTATTTGTCCAAGTCTCAGGAAGTATGAGTTATAATCTGACAACGGGCCTCCTATCAGTGCGACATTCCCTTTCCCAAGACGCTTCAGTATATAATCGGCTTGCAATTCACCTACTTTAACGTTATCGAACGATATATAATAATCTAAATTTGAGTTTAGTATTAAACGGTCGTACGATATTACCTGAATATGAGCTACATGGGCCGCTGCAACAATTTGGCTTGCTTTTTCTAGGTCGGCAGGGACTATGACTAAAACGTCCACTTTTTTACCAATCAACTCTTTGGCTTGTTCAAGTTGTTTTAAGGGGTCCCGGTTTGCAATTCTACAGATAACTTTACCTCCAAGTTCATTTACTTTATTAATAAAAAAAGTAGAATCCTTAGCCCAGCGCTCTGTGGCAAAATCATCCATTAAAAGTCCAATAACGATTTTCTTCTGGTTTTTTTGGCACGATTGAAAAACAAAAAATCCAAATGAAAACAAGGCTACTAAAACAATAACTCTGATTTTCATACTCAATGAATTTTAAGGGTTAACTACAGTATATTTCCGAGTCCTCCAAAAAACGGACATTATCCAAAGATGGATTGAACTTAAGTTAAGATTACCAAAATCTTCTGAAAAGATAGTAAAAATTATCGTTAGAACCTTAAAAAAACTAATAATTGACACTGATGTAAGATATATTTAAAAGACTGCAGATTAATTTCATCGAGATTTCACTAAATCTTCTAATTGCCGATAGTGTGTTGATGTCACTACTTCATAAAATAGTAAACCCCGCAAGATCATTGATCTGCGGGGTTTTGAGTTTTATAATGTGTTATTTTAATTCATCTGCTGATATGCCTTTGTTACGGATTTTGGCAATTTCCCGTTATAAACAATTTTGTAGAATGAAAAGCCATTATAGGGGACTACGTTTTCAATTGGATAAATTTTCACATGGTTTTCCAATCTTTCCTTTTTAAAGCGCAACAGGAAGGCATCTTTTCTTTCATTATTCAGTTGTTCAAACCTGGCATTGATAACAGCTGAACCCACAAATCTGGCACATTTTTCCTGTATCGTATATAACATGCTATCGTGTACTTGTTTGTTTAAAAAATTAACGAACAAAGAATCCTTTACCGGCATGTTTTCAACTTTCAGAGAATCATCTCTGCTTAAAGAATGAGAATTTACTTTTCCTGACATCAGGAAATATTTCTTTCGGGCTTCAAAAAAGCCAATATATTCTTTTTCTTTTTCAGCAAACTGGTTTGGGTAAACCGCAATTGTTTCCTCGGGATTCTTTTTCAGAAAGGCTACTATTTTATTAACAAATTTATCCTGATGTTGCAGAAGTGAATTCTGTCGTATTTCCCACTCAAGTGTTAAGGAATTATCAATTTCTTCTTCAGTTTTTTTCTCCAGTAATTTGAAAGGAATCAACGCGGGGCTAACAAAAAGTTTTTCAAAAATATGAAAGACAACCTCGTGGAGGTGAAATGTTGGATTCTTAAGATTGCCGGTTATAGGAATCTTGTAATCAATTATGTTTCCGTGTTGACGGGTTAAGAACATTATTAAAGGAGAGGAAATCAATTTTGTGTTTTTATTGTTTTGTTGTTTTAGTACATGTGGATCAGTTATTATCAAGTGATTATCACTTTTGATAATACCGTTCCTTACTTTCCATGTGCCAGTCATTTCTATTGTACCCTTGTCCAGAGGGAATGAAGTATAGGTAATAAGATAGGGGTTAAAAATAGAAACCGGCAATCTTTGGAGATGATAGTGCATATCAAAATCTCCGCTGTCTTTTGGATTTATATTCAGGGAGATATTGATATTGCCGTATGGTTCAATACCGGATTTCAACGATACCTTAACCCAGCTGCTGTTTTTATTAACAGAATCAGCAAAAACATAAAGCGGATTTGCTCCGATTGAAAATTTTTCATTGGCGGAATAGTCATTGAAACTGAAACGTCCTTTGTAAATCGCCAGCCTGTTAATCTTATAATCGCTTTGAAAGAAATTTTTAGCAAGTACCTTTATGTACTTCCCAATTATAAAAATAAGGTTAAACCGTGTTGGTTCTGTCTTGTTGCCCGTAGTACTGGCTCCATATTTCCCAAAAATCATTTGTACGTTATCCAAATAATCATAGAGCTCATATTTGACAACAGGATGGCTTAGAGATAAAGAATCGAAAAGATATTTGTGGTTCCCCGGGCTTAATTCATCTATTTTTAATACCAGCTTTTCGAAGGATGCATAATCCTCCTTAGGGCTTTTCCCAAAATGGAAATTATTAAGTGCCAGCAGTCCGCTGGCATCCAGATTTTCCTTATCATTAAAATTTCCTTTTGCAGTTATATCAGCATCAAGAGAGGCGCTAACTCTACCATAATTGACTAAGTTTTTGAGGTATTGGTCCAAAAAACTTAAATCATATTTCTGAACTAGAGCAGCAATCCTGTAATCCAGATTTTTTAAGTTTATTGTAAAATTGCCCTTTAAGCTACCGGAATCAATTCCTGAAATGAAAGAAATATTTGCCCTGATTGTATCTGTATTCCAATGCTTACCCTTACTTTCAATATTAACCTCTTTAATAAAGTAATTAATTGGAATTACATTTTCACGATAATGGAACTCACCGTTCTTAATTTTTATATTCAGGATATTAAAGTGAAATGTTGACGTCGTTGTTTTACTCTTTTCTGCAACGATTTTTTTTACCAGGTCATTGAAATTAAAATCTGTCTTGTTTTGAATTATTATGCCCATCGGCTGATCCAATATGAGATCTTTTATTTCTATAGTCTTAGAAAACAGTTTAAGCAATGCAAAATGAGCGCTTATCCCTTTTGATGAAAAGAAAACAGTGTCGCTTTCAACTGAGCCAGTCCTGTTTTTTGATTCAAAAATTTTCAGGTTGCTAATATGAATAAACCCGGTAAAAAGATTTACATAAACCCTGCCCGTCTTTGTTTCCCTTCCAATGTATTTTAAATCATTTTTCCCAATCAGATATTTTGTGATTGGCGAGGCCAATAGAATGACTGCCAAAACAACAACGACAATCAAACTGATTATGACAATAAATGGTTTTTCATATTTTTGAATTGGAATTTTCATTTCTTGAATAATACATTACTTATCGCGACAAAATTATCAAATTTTACACATATAATATGCTCAATTACAGGAAATAATAAGAACTCAGGAAAACTTAACGATAGCTTTTGGGATTATTCCGGGTGGCACCACTTAAAACAGAGCGAGAGTGAGAGCGTGAGCGAATACTCTCGCTTCTGTTTTCTCAATACTCACAATCACTCTCACACTTTCTTTTTATTCGCAAGATCATTGATCTGCGGGGTTTTGAGTTTTAGAAGGTGCTGGATTAGGGCGCTAATTTTGTAATACAAAAATAATAAGTAATATTTATTAACAATCCATAATGGATTAAGGGATTGTCCTCATTTTTTTCCCGCAGACCTTAATGTTGACGCTTTTTTTTATTGCTAAAATCCATTAAGTTTCATTGTTACCGTAGGTATAAGCAGCAAAAACCCTATAATGATCAGTATTAAGAGGATTGGCATTATCCATTTAAGCCATTTCACATATGGAATCCTTGCCATGCCCAGTACACCGATCAACACACCGGAGGTGGGAGCGATCATGTCTGTAAAACCTGCGCCAAACTGGAATGCTACTATGGTAGCCTGTCTGGTTAATCCTACAATATCCGAGAATTCGGCCATAATAGGTATGGTTAAGGCAGCTTTCGCAGATCCTGATGTTATTATAAGGTTTAATACAGACTGAAATACATACATAATTGTAATGGCCGAAATCTGATTTGCCCCTTTGAGAGCGCCTGAAAGGGAATATAATACAGTATCAATAATCTGACCATCAGTAAGTATAGCAATAATACCTCCTGCGAATCCGACAACAAGTGAAGCTGAGACAATATCTTTTACTCCCTCAACAAAAAGTTTTGTTGTTTCGCCAGGCTTTTTACCTGATGCAAAACCAGTTACTATACCCATGGCCAGGAACAGGGCGGCAATCTCCATTATGTACCACTGATAACCAAGAACCCCGACAACAAGATATACCATTGTAAAGCCAAGGATATTAAGAACAAAAAAATGAATTGAACGTCTGAGGGTTATAAAGCTGGAAATAAAAAATAGTCCGGCAAGAATTGGCAGCAGAGGCGCTGAAACTTTCGATAAACCGATCGTCAGGTTTGTAACCGGATACCTGACTGCAAAAATTGTCAGAGCTGCCCAGGTCAGAAACGCAACGATCCATGCTGAACGTGGAGTATAATATTTCATCTCCTCTATATGAGAATTTCCTTTCAGCCTCCAGTATTCGTCAGCTTCAAACATTAGGCTTTTATTTGGATCTTTTTTGATCCTTGCTGCATACCAGAGAACAAAACCTATGCTGACACTTGTTATGATTATCCAGCAAAAAGTACGGTATTCAATACCGGTAAAGAGCGGAACACTAGCAAGTCCCTGGGCAATCCCGACTGTAAACGGATTTAAAATTGCTCCTGCGAATCCTATATGGGCAGCAAAATAGCATAAGCATATTCCAACAATTGAATCGTATCCCATTGATATTGATAGCGGTACAAATATTACTGCAAAAGCTATTGTCTCTTCGGCCATTCCGAAAATGGCCCCGAACAAGCTGAATAATATCATAATCAGAGTTATGATGATATTGTTAACCCCTAACCATTTTACAAACCTGTATCTCTCCATTCTTCTGGTGAACCCAAGAAAAGAGAAAATACCAACATCGATTGCCTTTGTCTCATTCATTATCCAGAATGCACCACCAATCATAAGTATGAAGACAATTATATGCGACATGTTAATAAATCCTTTGTAAAAAGCTGAGAAGATCTGCCAGGTCTGTGGCTGATTGTCAACATAATGAAATGAGTTATTTATTATTACACTTCTTTCAACACCATTTACAGATACTGAATGACGGTCATACTTCCCTCCTGGAATTATCCAGGTAAGAACTGCCGCAATTATTATTATACTGAATACAATTACCAGGTTGTGAGGAATAGTGAATTTGAAACGCATGAGTAGTACGGTTATAGTGAAAGAGCAATTTGGATAACCTGAAAATTAGTTCAGGCTGAAAGTAAAAATAATCAAAAATTGGTAACAGGTTCTTTTTCATCTTCAGAATAACTAATTTTACTATTAATCAATCTTGCTAAAAAATTTCTTATGCTTCTAATCAGGAATGCTACAGTTTTCAGCCCGGATTTGCTGGGCAAAAAAGAATTGCTAATCGGCGGGAATACTATCCTGGGAATAGCAGACAAAATTACTTTACCCCGGGGCATTGACATTGAAGTTTTTGATGCGAATGGACTTTCAGTAGTCCCGGGACTTATTGATAATCATGTACATATAGCAGGTGCTGGTGGTGAGGGTGGCCCATCCACACGAACCCCTGAACTGACACTTTCGAGTATGTTTGAAGGAGGGGTAACCACTGTAATAGGATGTCTGGGCACAGATGGATTGACTCGTTCAGTTGAAACTGTTCTGATGAAAGCTAAATCGCTAAGGCATGAAGGAGCATCAGCATGGATATGGACCGGAGCGTACCAGGTACCCACACCTACCATCACCGGAGATGTAGGAAGGGATATTGCCCTGATAGAAGAAATAATTGGAGTAGGAGAACTTGCAATATCTGATCATCGCAGTTCATGCCCTTCCACGGAAGAACTTATACGAATTACTGCCCTGGCAAGAGTAGGAGGGATGCTTGGTAAAAAAGCCGGTATGGTGAACATTCATCTCGGAGATGCCAGGAATCCGTTTTCACCGCTTCATGAAGTTGTTAAACATAGTGAACTGAGATATACTCAGTTTCTACCAACTCATTGTAATAGAAATGATTATATTTTTGAAGATTCAAAAATATATGGAAAAACAGGCTATGTTGATATCACAACAAGCTCGTGGCCTTATTTTCAGGATGAAGAGATAAAACCATCAACTGGCCTCAGGCTATTACTTGAAGCCGGCGTACCTTCCGGCCACATTACGTTTTCATCCGACTCATGCGGATCTCTGCCTGGTTTTGACGCTCAGGGACGTCTGGTAAAGCTTGAAATGGGGCTACCTTCTGCCAACCTGAAGGAGCTGGCAGATTCTGTTTTAAAGGAAAATATTTCACTTGAGACATCTCTGAAAGTCCTCACGTCAAATGTAGCAACCATTCTGAAGCTCTCTGGCAAAGGATTTATTGCGCCAGGCATGGATGCTGACCTGTTGTTCCTTGATTCCGGAATTAAGATGACACATCTTCTTGCAATGGGTAAATGGGTTGTGAAAGATGGAGTGGTAATAAAGAAAGGAACTTATGAATAATTGAATTCTATCTGAGCCTGAATTTTTGTCCTGGCAGGTAGACGCTTAACTGAAGCCCTTCGGTTCCAAGTAATCCATCCCTGATATTTTTTACTTTGCTGGTGTTTTTAATAACTATTACCTGATGAATACCGGTTACAGTTGCAAAATCCCCATCTACGATTATCGCAGTGGATTCATCAATTCCTACGCAAAGCTCATCGGGATTTTCGATAGCTGCAGCGACAAGCCTGTTAAGCCTTTGACGTTTAATAAAGTGCTGATCAATAATTACATCCGTTAAAAAGCCTAGTCCCTGTGTAATTTCGATATTGTCAGACTCAATGGAGACAAACCCGGCATCAGTTTCCTTGTGTTTCTTCTGGTTCCCGGTAATCATCTTTTTACTCATCACAGCTGCCCCGGCACTTGTACCGGAAATTACA
>Ga0302206_1000534_pt1 | contig 14769 bp, 8 predicted proteins | sample II_Fen_E2_1_FD_194581 | JGI IMG/M metagenome (GOLD analysis project Ga0302206, IMG submission 194581) | Peat permafrost microbial communities from Stordalen Mire near Abisko, Sweden - II_Fen_E2_1 | ecosystem: Environmental > Terrestrial > Soil > Wetlands > Permafrost | place: Sweden: Abisko...
AAGTTCAATTTTTTCCTTATTAGGAATATCCTTGTTCTTTCTGACTGTGCGAACAGCGCTTATAGTCTCCTTGACTGATTCAAAAGCGGCAATTATCTCCCTGTTGAATTTTTTTGATTCAGGCATGCTTGCAATCATAATACTCTCACCTTCTTTTCTCTCAAAAAGAAACTGCCATATTTCCTCGGTAATGAAAGGCATAAAAGGATGTATTAACTTAACAAGTTTTTCAAACAGGGCGACAGTGGCATCATAAGTAATACGGTCAATTGGTTTTTGATATTCAGGTTTGATTATCTCAAGATACCAGCCAGAGAATTCATCCCAGAATAATTTATAATTAATCATAAGAGCTTCTGATATCCTGAACTTTCTGAAATTAGCATCAATTTCACTGATGCTTTTTTTCATAACCTCTTCCATCCATTTCACTGCAACCTGCGATGATTCCGGCTGAGCAACAGTATCATCAATTTCCCAGCTCTTAAGTAATCTGAATGCATTCCATATTTTATTGGCAAAATTCCGACCCTGCTCAGGAAGAGCATCTTCATAAAGCAAATCATTTCCGGCAGGTGAACAGAGTAACATTCCAACTCTTACGCCATCGGCGCCGTATTTTTCAATTAGCGTTATTGGTTCGGGTGAGTTTCCAAGTGACTTGGACATCTTTCTTCTCTGGCGGTCGCGGACCAACCCGGTTATATAAACATTGTCAAATGGTTTTTGTCCCCTGTATTCATAACCGGCAATTATCATTCTGGCTACCCAGAAAAAGAGAATATCCGGAGCCGTTATAAGATCACTTGTAGGATAATAATACTTAATGTCATCGTTTTCCGGCTTATTAATCCCGTCAAAGGAGGTTATAGGCCAGAGCCATGAAGAGAACCAGGTATCGAGTACATCTTCATCCTGATGTAAATCTTCAGCTTTCAGTGATGGATTACCGCTTTTTTCCTTTGCCAGTTTTAGAGCATCAGAAACTGTCTCAGCCACAACAAATTCGTTGTTATCATAATACCACGCAGGTATCCTCTGACCCCACCATAACTGACGGCTGATACACCAGTCGTGAACATTCTCCATCCAGTGGCGATAAAGATTCTTGAATTTTGCCGGATGAATGTGAACATCTCCACTCATCACTGCCTCCAGTGCAGGAGCTGACAAGTCCTTCATTTTTACGAACCATTGGAGTGAAAGTCGGGGTTCTATAACAGCATTTGTCCTTTCTGAACGACCTATCTTATTATCGTAGTTTTCAACTTTTACCAGAGCGCCGTTTTTATGAAGCTCTTTTTCAGCCAGGTCTTTTGCCTTGAACCTGTCAATACCGATAAACATTCCTGCCGCTTCGCTCATTGTACCATTGGCATTGAAAACGTCTATCGAAGGAAGTTTATGACGGATCCCTATTTCATAATCATTGATATCATGAGCCGGAGTTATTTTGAGGCATCCCGTTCCAAATTCAGGATCTACATAACTGTCAAAAATAAATGGTACCTCCCGGTTTGCCATAGGAACAATAACCCGTTTTCCTTTAAGGTGTTTATATCTTTCATCATCGGGATTAGCACAGACAGCTGTGTCGCCGAGGATAGTTTCAGGCCGGGTTGTAGCGACCATGACATACCCATCCTCCCCTGCTATTTTGTAACGGACATAATAGAGTTTAGATTTTTCTTCAGTATAATTAACCTCTTCGTCAGAAACAGCAGTCATAGCCTGCGGATCCCAGTTAACCATTCTTATTCCCCTGTATATAAGCCCTTTATTGAAAAGGTCGACAAATACTTTTATGACTGAATCGTATCGTTTCTCATCCATGGTAAATAGAGTCCGATCCCAGTCGCACGAAGTTCCAAGCCTTTTAAGCTGTTCAAGTATCATCCCGCCATGTTTATGTGTCCACTCCCAGGCATGTTCCAGAAACTCTTCACGTGTAAGGTCTTGTTTTTCAATTCCTTCAGCCTTAAGCTTTGCTACCACTTTTGCTTCTGTTGCTATTGAGGCATGATCGGTCCCCGGTACCCAGCATGCATTTTTGCCCTGCATTCTTGCCCTGCGAACGAGAACATCCTGAATAGTATTGTTAAGCATATGGCCCATATGAAGTACGCCTGTAACATTGGGTGGAGGTATTACAATTGTATAAGGCTCCCTTTCGTCAGGAGTGCTCCTGAAAAATCCATTATCCATCCAGTACTTGTACCACCTGTTCTCCGCTTTTCCGGGTTCGTATTTTGAAGGAATGTCCATATTGGTATTATAAAATGATCAATAACAAAAGAATTGCAAAAATATAATATTTCCCGCTGATCTCGCAGATTGGTAAAGAAAGATCAGCGAAAATCTGTGTTATCTGCGGGAAACAACGTCTTTTCTAAAACTTGATTGAATAAATCTTTAATGAGTGATTTTTCTTACTTTTGTCTCACAAAATAAAAATGCATTTTAATACTCTATTTATATGCCATCAATATCCGAAAAAGGCAAATTGATGCCTGCATCACCAATCAGAAAACTAGTTCCATTTTCAGAAGAAGCTAAAAGGAAAGGGAGAAAAGTATATCATCTTAATATCGGACAACCCGATATTCCTACTCCGGAGGTAGCATTAAACGCACTTCGAAATATCAACCTTAAGGTTATTGAATACAGTCATTCAGCAGGTAATGAGTCGTATCGTCGCAAACTTGCAATTTATTACCAGAAGATCGGTATTAATATTGATCATACTGAAATGCTGATTACAACCGGCGGTTCCGAAGCAATCCTGTTTGCTTTTATGTCGTGCATAAACCCGGGTGAAGAAGTTATTACACCTGAACCATTCTATGCCAACTACAACGGTTTCGCAACTACAGCGGGGATTAAAATTGTTCCTGTAACATCAAATATAAAAGAAGATTTTGCACTCCCTCCTATTAAGGAAATTGAAAAAAAAATAACAGCAAAAACGAAAGGGATAATTGTCTGCAGTCCGAATAATCCCACAGGATATCTTTATTCAAAAGAGGAATTTCTCCACCTTAAAGAAATTGTAAAAAAATACGATCTTTTCCTCTTTTCAGATGAAGCTTACCGTGAGTTTTGTTATGATGGTGCAGAACATTTTTCTGCAATGAATCTTGAAGGTATCGATAACAATGTAATCATGCTTGACTCGGTATCAAAACGTTACAGTGAATGTGGGGTAAGAATTGGCGCTCTGATAACAAAGAATAAAGAGGTTATTTCCACTGCACTCAAATTCGCTCAGGCCCGCCTGTCACCTCCCGGACTCGGACAGATTGTAGGAGAAGCCTCCATAGATACTCCGGAAGAATACTTCAAAGAAGTTAATACGGAATATACAGCAAGACGAAACTATATGGTAGAAGCTCTTAATAAAATACCAGGGGTTTACTGCCCCAAACCCAAAGGAGCATTTTATACTGTCGTCAAATTGCCTGTTGATGATGCCGACAAGTTTGCACAATGGCTTCTTGAAGATTTTGAATATAAAAATCAGACCGTTATGGTTGCACCGGCATCGGGGTTCTATTCCACTCCAGGATCTGGAAAAAATGAAGTACGTATTGCATATGTTTTAAAAATAGATGACCTTAAAAATGCAATGATGATCCTCGCCGAAGCGCTGAAGGTTTATCCGGGAAGGGTTTAGAGCTCCCATATCTTTTACCCTCCTGCCACCCTTAAAGACAATCTATTCTCATTTGTTTTTACCCCCCTGCCCCCCTAAAGGGAGGTTCGTTCTCAAACACAATCAAATTTTTCTTACAAGCCGAAATCGAGCCCCCCTTTAGGGGGGTTGGGGGGCGATACCAAGAGAATTTAACTACCCTTTAGGGGGGTTGGGGAGCCATCATTTATACAACAAATATTTCTCCCTGATCTTTGCGAATTTTGCAAGCCCTTCCTTCCAGCTTTCCCTTATTTGTTCAGCAGTCATCCCTTTTTGAATCTGTTCGCGTAAAACAGGTCCCCCTGCAAGAACATCGAAGTAATTATTAAAGAATTTATCTTTCTCCGGGAAATCTTTATATGCACTTATTATCCAATCCACATTAAGTTGAGGTTTCGGTACCAGCTTCAATTTAATCGCGTCCCTCAGATCCGTCCCAAAACATTTTACACCAAGCAAGGGTGGATTTTTAGCTCCTGAAACACTTTCAGGAATAAAACTGAATCCCTTGTCTGGCAAATCGGGACTTCCGAATACCTGAAAGGGAAAGGAAGTTCCCCTGCCCAGTGAGAGAGTTGTGCCTTCAAAAAAACAAAGCGAGGGATAAAGATACACGGATGTCTGATTCGGGAGGTTTGGTGATGGTTTTACAGGCAGTTCATATAAAGTTTTGTGTGTATAGTTCTTGCATTTTATTACAATCAGTTTGCATTTTACCCCATTCTTAAGCCATCCTTCTCCGTTAAGCATTGTTGCATATTCTCCAACTGTCATGCCATGTACAACCGGGACTGGATCCATACCAACAAAAGACCGATGAGTTGTGTCGAGTATATTTCCGTCAAAATAAAACCCGTTAGGATCAGGTCTGTCGAGTATAATAGATTCAATGTTATTTTCCGCACATGCCTCCAGAAGATAATGCAATGTTGATATATAGGTATAAAAACGTGTACCTACATCCTGAATATCAAACAATACGATATCAATCCCTGCGAGATCTTCTTTTGTAGGTTTCAAATGATTCCCGTACAGACTAATAATTTTTATCCCGGTCTTAATATCTCTGCCATCTTCAATTGTTTCTCCAGCATCGGCTAAATCTCTGAAGCCATGCTCGGGAGCGAAGATTTTAGATATCTTAATACCTAATGATAAAAGCTTGTCAACCAGATGATCCGGCCCAATCATTGAGGTCTGATTTGCAAGTACTGCAACAGATTTTCCTTCAATAAGAGTTATGTATAATTCAATCTGATTTGCTCCCGGAACAGGAAGATTCTTCGCACCAGGAAAAGCTTGTGATGCTATAGTCAGAAAGGAAAAAACTAAGCCAAAAAGTATTTTAAACATATCACTTGTATTTTCTTATGTAAATCTATGATTTTTTTTTACTCTCTGTGTAGCTCTGTGATCCCGATAGCTATCGGGACTCTGTGTAACTCAGCTCCAGTTCTTATTTTTAAGTTACACAGAGAGACACAGAGAATCACAGAGTGACACTGAGAAGTTAATCTTAAATTTCTTAAATTTGGAAACTTTTCCAGATATGAATTTACCATATTTCATAGCAAACAGACTTATTAAGGGGAGACGTGAAGGCACATCATTTTCACGACCGATAAATGTTATTGCAATAGTTGGCATTGCAATGGGTCTTGCTGTGATGATTCTGGCAGTTGCAATTCTTACAGGATTCAAGCAACAGATAAGGGAGAAGGTAGTTGGATTCGGATCTCATATTCAGATTATGAACTTTGATTCTAATATCTCATTTGAAACCACCCCTATAAGCGATACTCAGAAATTCATTCCTAAGATAAAACAGATTCCCGGGGTATCGCATATCCAGGTATTTGCCACCAAAGCAGGAATTATACGTACCAGTGAGGATATCCAGGGAGTTGTTCTTAAGGGAATCGGAAGTGATTTTGACTGGAGTTATTTTAAAAGCAATATGGTGGATGGTTCTGTATTTACTGTAACAGATACCGGTCGTACGGATAAAGTGATAATCTCAAAAAAGATTGCCAGCATGCTCAGGTTGAAAACCGGAGACACATTTGCAATGCTATTTATCCAGGATCCTCCAAGGATGAGAAAATTTACAATCAGTGGAATTTATGAGACGAGCCTTGAGGAATTTGACAAAATGTATGTTTTTTGTGATATCGGACATATCAAAAGGCTTAATGGATGGAAAGATGATCAGGTCAGTGGATTTGAAGTATATATCAACGACTTCGACAAACTGGATGAAATGACTGCAGAAGTCAGAGATGCAATCGGGTATAAGATTACTGAAGAAGATACCAAGTTTAAGGTAACCAACATCAGGATAAAATACCCACAGATCTTTGACTGGCTAAATTTTCAGGATATAAATGTAATAATTATCATATTGCTGATGCTTATTGTGGCCGGATTTAATATGATCTCAGGTTTGCTTATCCTTATTCTTGAAAAGACTAACATGATAGGTGTGCTTAAATCTCTTGGTGCGGAGGATCTGACAATCCGAAGGTTATTTCTTTATCAGGCTGCATACCTAATCGGGAAAGGACTTTTCTGGGGTAATTTTATAGGGATAGGTCTCGCTTATCTTCAATTGAAAACTGGCATAATCACACTTGATCCTACTTCATATTATATTAAAACAGTGCCTGTTAATCTTGAATTAGTTCATATTCTGTTGTTGAATTCCGGAACAATGGCTGCAATAATATTAATGTTGCTTGTTCCTTCACAGTTAATCAGCCGTATCACTCCAGTAAAGGCAATAAAATACGACTAGAAGGTAAGACAAAAAACTGTTTCTATATCGGGTACTGATCTTACCTTGAGATTTCCTCCATGGACCCTCATTATCTGTCGCGATAAGCTTAATCCTATCCCTGATCCGTTCTGTCGTGTTGTAAAGAAAGGAACAAATATCTCATCAATATTTTCCTCAGGAATCCCTGGTCCGTTGTCAATTACACAAATTTCATGATGGTTATTCATTCCTTCTGTCGTACATATTTTAATTTTTCCGTCATTATTATTTTCGTTTGCTTCAAGTGCATTTTTCAGAAGGTTTATTAAAACCTGTGAAATCAGATTCTGATCTGCAAAAATTTCAAGATCAGGGTTTACCAATGAAATTGACAAATCGGCCTTATCGCTCTTATCGAGTGAATTATAAAGAATCTGAACCCGGCTCATAAGATCCGATACTTTGAATAATTTCTTTTCAGGTTCAGGTACCCGGGTCAGCTTCCTGTAAGATTCAACAAATGACATAAGCCCTTTCCCCTGTTCCTTTATAACATTCAACCCCTGCAATGTTGTGGCTATTGTTTTTACATTAACCTGTTCAGGGAGGACAGGATTGCCTCCGGTAGTATAAATGTTTGTCAGGCTTTCCGAAAGTGAGGTAATCGGTGTAATGGAATTCATTATTTCGTGCATCAATACCCTGATTAGTTTCATCCATGACTCAACCTCTTTTTCATCAAGCTCATTTTTAATATCCTGAATTGACAGAATAACAAGCTCATGTTCATTTGTTTTAAATGATGTTGCTTTAAGTGACAACTGGATCTCTCCCCTTTCAGAAGTTATTGCCACAAGTTTCCGCTCGAAAGGCTTTATACTGTTTATTGCCTCAAAAAGCTTTTCGTCTTTCCTTTCAATCTGCTGTAAATGAGTAAGTACTTCTATTGATAAAAGGCTTTTTGCAGAAGAATTTGCGTGCAGAATAAACCCTTTATTATTATAAGTAATTATGCCGGCTGCCAGATGCTCTAACAATGTCCGGAAATACTGTTCCTGCTGTCTGTTTTCAATTTTTAATTGCTGAATCTGATGATTCACTTTGTTCATGCTGCGGTATAACTCGTTTAAAGCACTGCTCCCCGATTCCACAGGAAATGCCAGGTTCGAATCATCATTTCTTACTGAATCGAAGAAAAATCTGATTTTTTTGTTAGTAATATTCAGGTAGGCAATCAGATTGGTAGTAAGGAGTACAATTGTTACTATAGAGATTATCGAAAAACGGAGAGATTTGTCTACAACGATAAAGTAAGCAAGTACAAGAGAGAAAACAACCAGCAAAGACACCCTGAAAATAATATTGAAATATAGTTTTTTACTAAACATCACACTGATTTTTTAAATCTGTTATAGAGAGTCTGCCTTGTTACACCGAGCTGATCAGCTGCTGCAGTGAAGTTACCATTATTTTGCTCAAGGGCCTGCTGAATCATTTGTCTTTCCATTTCTTCCAGAGTTGTGACAGAGTTATTACTGGTGAAAGTGACGGGATGACGCAAATAAAGATCGTCAGGCCTGATAATATTTGATTCACTTAATATTACGGCTTTCTCAATAGTATGCTGAAGTTCACGGATATTGCCCGGCCAGGAATATTTCAGCAGTTTTTCATGAGCCTGCTGGTTGATTTTAAGGTTGGGTTTATTATATTTATAAGTGTACTTTTTTAAAAAGAATTCGGCAAGAATGAAAATGTCATTCCCCCGCTCCCTAAGAGGTGGTAATTCAATCTGGATTGTATTTATTCTGTAAAGAAGATCTTCACGGAAGAGTCCCTCCTTAACCATGTTTTCAAGATTCCGGTTAGTTGCACATATTAATCGTATGTCGATTGGATTTAGTTGGTTTGAACCTATTCTTGAAAACTGACGATTCTCTAATACAGCAAGCAATTTAGCCTGGAGATGAAAAGAGAGATTTCCTATCTCATCAAGAAAAAGAGTCCCTTTGTCGGCGATTTCAAATTTGCCCTGCCTGTTTTCACGGGCATCGGTAAAAGCACCTTTCACATGTCCAAAGAGCTCACTTTCGAATAATGTTTCGCTCAATGCGCCCATGTCAATGCTGACAAGCACCTCATTTGTTCTTTCCGAGAGACGGTGTACCTCCTGCGCTATCAATTCTTTCCCGGTGCCATTTTCTCCTGTAATCAAAACATTTGCATTGGTCCTGGCAACTTTCCTTACAAGGTTTAATACACGCATGAGTTGAGGAGAAGAACCTATAATGAACCGTTGATCGCGGTTTATCTCTTTTTTGAGTTCACTCTCTCTTTCTTTGAGATGCCGTACCTCTTTTTTCGAAAGATTAAGTTGAATTGCAAGTTTAAGTGTTGCAAGTAATTTCTCATTATCCCATGGTTTCAGTACAAAATCGGACGCCCCTGACTTCAGCGCCTTCACAGCTGTATCTATATCACCATAGGCAGTAATCATCACCACAGATATCTCGGGTTTTGCCTCTTTAATTCTCTCAAGCCAGTAAATCCCCTCATTCCCGGTATTTACTCCAGCTTTAAAATTCATATCCAGGATCACCAGATTATACTCCTTTTTAGACAATTCGTTGAGAATCTGATTTGGACTAGAAAGCAATGTAACCTCTTGGAATTCTGGCATAAGTAATATCTCAAGAGCGCTGAGAATGCTCTTGTTGTCGTCAATAATGAGTATGTTGCCTTTCTGGTTCTGCATTTGGTTCTCTATATATCTTAACTCCTTATATTTTTTGCCCCCTTCCCTAATTTACCACTCCCTAAATCCCTCCCCCATGTGGGAGGGACTTTTACATTTCTGAAAAGTTAAAAGCCCCCCTTGGGGGGATTGGGGGTATATTCATCCCAAAACGGAATAGGAGACTAAAAGTAAAATTATCCTATTCCAAACCCAAAGTCAATAAACCGTAAAAATATTTTACAGAATATAGTAAAATATATTTACGGTTTGTGATCTAGACTTTATTTATGTTCTTGTTAATCTGACATATACAACAATGGCATCATTATAGTATTTAATATTAAACAACTATAATAAGCTAGGACCTGAAATCGCGAAATATAACTTGTCTATATTGAGGGTAACATTATTAACATTATGAATTTTAAATTAATCAATTAATGATCACGACATATTTTAAATTGGCTTACAGGAGTCTGATAAATAAAAAGCATAATTCATTTATTTCAGTGCTTGGACTTGGCATAGGTTTAGCCACAGCCTTGTTAGTTGAAGCTTATATTGTTAACGAGAACAGTTTCGATAAATTCCATCAAAACTACAATCAAATTTATCGGATTGTTAACAAAACCACCCATTCAGTCAACCTGGATAAAGAATATTCCCATTCGTTAGTTAATGCCTTGCCTTCTATAGAAAATGTTTGTCGGATAAATATTTTCCATGCTATGCTGGGAAATGAAACTAATCCTGTGAACGTGAATAATCTGGCAATAGCCGATTCTTCATTTTTCAGGGTATTCAGTTTCCCTTTATTATCAGGGTCTCCTGCCGATGTATTAAACGGACCAAATAAAATAGTACTATCAAAGTCACTGGCCTCTAAATTGTTCCCTAATACTTCAGCAACTGGTAAATTGGTCCGGATAGATATGAAGGAGTACTGCACTGTTACCGGGATAATGCAGGATAGTCCGTCAAATTCCAGTATACAGCCAGAGGCGGTTGTTTCATTATACACCAGGAATTTGCCCTGGACGGGAGGGGATTATTGGAATAATAATGGACAATTTCATGTGGAATTTTTTCAGTATTACATTTTACTTGGAAATCAAAAGGATACTTTACAAACACTCAAATTTCTGCGTAGTACCTATTCAGAGAGGTGGATGGACCAGAATCCGAATCTCACTCTGCAATGTTTCTCAGATATCCATTCTACAACAGGTATCGAAGAATCAGGTAATATAAGTCACAGTAACAAAAAACTGTTTTTCTTATTACTGACTATTGGCATCGTAGTGTTGTTACTAGCAATTATTAATACTTTCAACATTTTGCTTTCAGAAAGTTTCGAAGAGACGAAACGGATTTGTATGCTAAAATCTACAGGAGCTGCAAAGCATAATCTAATTTGGCAAGGCTTAAGCACCATCTCCCTGACATTATTTTTAGCTTTACTAGTGGCACTAGCAATCATAGATACAGTTCTGCCCTGGTTTAGTACAGAAGTTGAACGCCAGTTTAGTATAGCAACTTTTTTAAGCTTGCCCTATCTGTTATTCGTAGCCGGTACTTTCATTGTATTATTACTTGGCATCGGACTTTATCCATCGTTACATTTTGCAAAAGCTAACCCAATCGATCTTTTCAGGAAAAGGGGATTTAAAAATTTCTCTTTCATTGGCATTTCAAGAGCCACTTTAGTCTTCCAGTTTGTGGTTGCCATCTCATTAACGATATCAGTAATAACCATTATTAAGCAAACCAGATATGTCAAAGCTTACCAACTGGGGTATAAACCTGATTATCTGCTGTTTATTCCTGTTCATTATTCATTCAGCAAACAGATACTTACATTAAAGCAGGAATTACTAAAAAATCCTGCCATATTACAGGCTACTGCATCATTTGGTGCACCTGGTAATGTTTATTTAATAAGTGATAACCAAATTAACGAGAAGCTAATGCGTTATTGGGAAATCAGATGTGATGAAGCTTTTTTTTCCACATTAGGCATAAAACTAAAGGAAGGTCGTTTCTTTTTACCAGGAGAAACAGGCAGGGCATGTATAGTTAATGAAATGTTTTACAAAAAAGCAGAGTTCAAGGATTTGTCTAATGCGAGATGCAGAGATGTACCAATTGTAGGAATTGTAGAGAACTTTAATACGGAATCATTACATAATGAAATGAAACCGGGAGCCATATTTTTATCTGATGAGGACCTGACATGTCTGACTCTTAGAATTTCTTCCGAAAATGTACCTAAAACGCTTGAATATATTGGCAGGGTTTGGAAAATCATGTGCCCGGATATCACTCTAAATTATTCTTTCTATGATGATATGATTGAAAAGCAGTACATCCAGGAGAAAAGATTGGTGGCCACAATTGGGACATCTTCTGCTATAGCCGTTTTTATTAATTGTCTGGGATTATTGAGCATGATTTTATTTGTTGTAAAACGTCGAAACAAAGAAATCGGTATCCGTAAAATAAACGGGGCCAAAATATCGGAGGTAATGTTAATGCTGATTATTGACTTTGCTAAGTGGCTGGTTGTTGCTTTTATTATTGCCGTACCGGTTGCTCATTATGCTATGCATAAATGGCTCACTAATTTTGCTTTTAAAACTGAAATGAGCTGGTGGATATTCGCACTTTCAGGGATTATGGTGCTTTTAATTTCCATATTAACTGTAAGCTGGCAGAGTTGGCGGGCAGCAAAGAGGAACCCAGTCGAAGCTCTCCGATACGAGTAGTGAAAAGAGCAGAGACACTTACCCAAGTGTCAGGTTGGAGGTGTTGAGGTATAATTAGGAAAAAATGATAGCTCATTATTGAAATACAGACATATATGATAAGAACAATAAAACTATTAGCGCGAAATATTGTCAAGTTCAGGTTGTATTCTTTTTTGAACATTACTAGTTTAAGTGTTGGATTAGCCTCTGTTATTTACATATTTTTATGGATTTTTTATGAAACAGGTTATGATAAATTCAATGCCAACTATCACAACATTTATCGAATAAATTTTGAAACCAATAAAGGCGTACAATGGACAGGATCTCCTGCCCCACTTGCTCCGGCAATAATTGAAAACGCACCAGGAATAGAAGCAGTTGTCCGGATATTAAGGTGTCCTGCATTTGCATTTAGTTTTGGTGATAAAATGTTTTTCGAGGACAAAGGAATTACTTCCGACCCTGAATTATTTGATATTTTTTCTTTTAAAATATTAAGCGGAGACGTAAAAGAAGCATTAAATTCAGCAGAATCGATCGTGGTTACAAAATCTTTTGCTCAAAGGTATTTTGGAAATGATGATCCTCTGAATAAACAACTCAATATTGAAGGTCAGGGGTTTTTAACAATAAAGGCAATCATTGAGGATATACCGTTACAATCGCATATTCAGTTCAATTACATCCTTTCACACAAATTTGCAGTTGCCAATCATCTTTGCGGTCTTGAGTGGGGTGACCCAAATTTTCAGATATATATAAAGCTGAATGAAAAAACAGATACTAAAAGTATTTTAAGCTCTATAACCATGATAGCTATGAATAATAAACTTCCACATATCTATTATGGTGAGAATAAATTTATTCTGCAACCTTTAAAAGATATCTATCTTGAATACGAAATTGAGAATTCAACTTGGGAAACCGGCGATAAAAGATATGTTAAAATATTTGGTTTAATAGGAATCCTGATTCTGATATTAGCATGTATCAACTATGTTAATCTTTCAATTTCCTTATTTACAAAAAGACAAAAGAATTCTTCAATCAATAAAATATGGGGAGCATATCGAAAGGATATTTTTATCCAATATTTGTCTGAAACATTGTTACTGGTTTTTGTTTCTCTTATTTTGGCAATTGGGCTGGTCTGGTTTTTGAAACCATTGTTTAATTCACTTGTTGGTAAGGAAATCCGTCTTTGTTTTTTTGATGTTCAATACATCGTTTTTATTATAATCTTAAGTCTGTTTACAGTTGTCCTGTGTGGAATTTACCCTGCACTTTTATTATCAAAGCCGAAAGCAATTAACCTGTTTGCCAAATTCAATTTAAGAAATTCAAAACACAAAAGCCTTCATTTAATGGTTGGATTCCAGAGTGTGATTTCAATCTTGCTAATTATCTGTTCAATAGGGCTTTCTAAACAAATGGCATTTATTCACAACAAAAAACTGGGATTTAAATCGGACCAGATAGTTTATGTAACTCTGAGAGGTAATATATCAAAGAGTATTTATGCTGTTAAAGAAAAACTATCCGGTTATCCAGGTATTGCACAAATCTCCTTCAAGGATTGTTTGCCATTTGGCATACGAAATAATACCAGGGGCCTTGCGTGGAAAGAAAATGGTGAACTAAAAAACGCAGGCAAGGATAACTACTTTGGCTCTGAGACGACATGTATTGATACCAGTTATTTTAACATGCTCGGAGTTAAATTTGCATTAGGCCGGAACTTTAATGAAAATATTGCTTTGGACAAACAAAACTATATATTGAATGAAGAAGCAATAAGACAAATGGGATTATCAAATCCGATCGGGACTGAATTTGCTTTGTACGGCAGATGGGGGAAAATTGTAGGTGTTATAAAAGACACCTATTTTAAATCGTTACATAAAAAAATAAGTCCCCAGGTATATTACCTCATTAATGATTTGGAAAAGGAAAGTTATTATAGTATTATTTTCTTGAAATTGACAGGCTCTGAAATTCAAAAAACCGTTGGATACATCAAGAAAATATGGACAGAATTTAATCCTGGTATCCCATTCGAATATCATTTTTTAGATGACTCTTATCAATCCTTGTATAAAACTGACAAACGTGTAGAACAAATGATCAATATATTTACTCTTTTGGCTGTATTTATTGCCTGCCTTGGAATTTTTGGACAAACTGCAATAGCTACTGAAAACAGAATAAAGGAGATCGGCATACGCAAAATAAACGGCGCCAGGATTACAGAAGTGATCGCAATGCTCAATAAAGACTTTGTAATAATGATATTCATCTCCTTCTTCATTGCCACTCCTATTGGATGGATAGCCCTGCATAAATGGCTTCAGACCTTTGCATATAAAACAGAAGTAAACTGGTGGATATTTGCATTGGCAGGCATAATTGCTTTGTGCATAGCATTACTTACAGTAAGTTGGCAGAGCTGGAGAGCAGCAACAAGGAACACGGTAGAGGCGCTTAGATATGAGTAGTGAGTAGTGAGGCGTGAGGCATGAGGAATGAATGGGAGAAATGGTGATGGAGAGAATGGGAGAAGCGGGGAAAGTATTGAGGTTAATACAAATAATTTACAACCAGAATAATTATGGAATTATTACAATTGAAAAACAGCTTCAGAGTTTTGATGAATAAAAAGAATTACCTGTTATTGAACGTTATTGGCCTGGGTATTGGGATAGCATCCTTTTTAGTGTTGTCGTTATATATCTATAACGATCTGTCATACAATCACTTTAACAATAACTTTACCAATACATACAGGATTCGTGAAGGAGATATGGTGTGGACAAAGGGTCCCTTGTTACCAAAG
>Ga0302206_1000543_pt1 | contig 14660 bp, 12 predicted proteins | sample II_Fen_E2_1_FD_194581 | JGI IMG/M metagenome (GOLD analysis project Ga0302206, IMG submission 194581) | Peat permafrost microbial communities from Stordalen Mire near Abisko, Sweden - II_Fen_E2_1 | ecosystem: Environmental > Terrestrial > Soil > Wetlands > Permafrost | place: Sweden: Abisko...
GCTGAATTTTTATTTTCTTTTATGCTTTATTGCCATCAGGCTTTCCTGTTACGAATATAAATATGCTTTATATTATTTTGTCCTGATTCTCTTTCATCGATTTCAAAATCCAATGACCTGATAAGAGGCGTTAGCTTTGGGAAACCGAAATTTCTTGGATCAAAATCAGGTTGCTTTTTAAGAATGAGGTTCCCAACATCCCCGAGATAAGCCCATCCGTTTTCATCCGCCAGATCAGTTATAGATGAGGCAATGAGTCTTTTAACAACACGTATCTGGGCTTGTGGATCAGGATCTTCAGTCTTCTTCTTTTTAACAACAGGTTTCCCCCTTTTTCTTACTTCAGGCGGAGTTTCCAAAACGGCAACTGAAGGAGTAAGTATCTCGAGATAAATGAATTTATCACAGGCGACTATGAAAGGATATGGTGTTTTCCTTTCACCAATACCAATCACTTTCATCCCGGCCTCCCTTAGTCGGGTTGCGAGCCTTGTAAAATCACTGTCGCTGGATACTATACAAAATCCATCGACTTTACCGGAATAGAGTATATCCATTCCGTCAATTATAAGCGCAGAATCCGTTGAATTTTTGCCTTTTGTATAACTATACTGCTGAACAGGTGTAATTGCATTCTCAAGGAGAACCGATTTCCATCCCGAAATTGTTGGTCTGGTCCAGTCTCCATAAATCCTTTTAAATGTAGGTGTGCCGTATTTTGCTATCTCCTCAAGCATGCCTTTTACATTGCTGTAAGGAATGTTGTCAGCATCAATAAGGACGGCAAGCCTTAAATCGTTTAGTGTTTGCATAATATGCGTTTAAGAAAAAAACGCAATTTAGTCATTTTTAGCCGGAATTGTTCCATGCTTAGCCTGCAAACGGACAGCAGCCCTGATTACTTTTTTCTCTGAACCCACATCCTGAGTAAAACCACTCCGTGTCTTCCTACGCTTGCTGAGAAATTATCTTTGTAAGAACCCATATCCTTTTGCCTCCATACATCTCTTACTCTCTGTTCTCCTGAAATACCAAGATCTTTCCATTCTGCCGTCACTTTAGTTTCAGTCTCCCCTCTGTTGAACAATCCGACAACCTGTGATCCGTCCTCCATCCGTCTTATCCAAACCTCCTTGTCCCCGTCTTTTGAAACCCGGTAACCTGGCTTTCCCAACGGATCCTGATCAACTTCAATCACTTCATCATTGGTTAGCAGACTCAAAGTAAAATCGTCCATTCTTGTAATATCCCCGCTAAGGATTAACGGAGCTGCAACCATGCTCCAGAGTGATACCTGTGTGTACTGTTCATTAGGAGTGAGCGGTGTAGGGACTGTCTTTCCTTTCCAGTTGCTCAGGTATCCGATAAGCAGATAATCAGGATCGTTCCAGCCTCCAGGACCGGAATAAAGATGAAGGCTGTCCCGGCTGTAGACATCAAAGCCATCCCTGAACAGGGCAGTTCCTATACCTTCAAATGAGCCGCCAAGATCGCCGGCAGTTCTCCAGCTCTGGCCACCGACTTCCTGTCCCCATTTCCACACCTTACCCATGCCGTACTGACAAAGATTAAGTACAATATCCCGTTTTTGCTTTTTAATAATTTCACTTACTAGACGATAGGGTTTCTGAAGGTCATTAAGATTATCGTTTTTTCCTATATTGTCATAAGAACACCAGTCGTATTTCAGAAAATCGTAACCCCATTCTGTGAAGCGGTCAATATCACTCTCTTCATGACCGTAACTAGCTGTATGTCCTGCGCAAGTTAAAGGACCGGGTGATGAGTAGATACCTGCTTTTAATCCCTTTGAATGTATATAGGCTGTCAGGGCTTTCATGTCGGGAAATCTTTTATTGGAATTTATCTTGCCATTTCCGTCACGAGGATCGACTAAGAGAGTCGAGTCTTTCGAACCCGGCTTTGATGCCCAGCAATCATCAATGTTTATATACATATAACCATGATCGATCATACCAGTACTTACCATTGCATCGGCTGCATCACGCATTATTTTGTCTGTTACATGGTTCTCCCAGACATACCAGCTGTTCCAGCCCATATGCGGAGTGAGTGCCAGTTTGTCTCCGCAAACGATTTTAAATTCCCTTTTAGCTGTCCCAATCCTGTTGGTGACATGTAATGTTGTAAGATATACACCCGGATTATCCAAAATTCCGCTTATCTGTCCTGTTGCCGGGTCACATTTTAATCCGGCAGGAAGATTAAGTACCTCATATTTCATTGGTTTTAATCCTGTTGCAGGGATTGTAAAGAGAAACGGAGATCCCAGCCGCACGCCAAAGATTTTAGTCCCGTTAATTCTTGGTCCCGGTCCTGGTTTTGGAGTCAATATGATTTTTGGTTCCTGTGAACTTACAGTCAGAATTCCTGCAAATACCAACATGATAATTAAAAGATATCTTTTCTTCATATTATTCCAATTAAGTTGATTTATGCAATACAAAAAGTAAAGTTTCTAAAACTTTCTGATAAAAGTCAAACCGGATCACTTTTTCTTTGCACTAATTTCAAGTATTTTGAGCCGGAGAATAGTTGTTTGTTCAAACACTTTTTCATTATACTGATATTGGCCTTCGCCTCCGTAATGAGTCATGATGCAGTTCAGCCCTGAAATTCTCTCATCTTTTTCTGTGACTTCAAAAATATTTCCATAACCAATAACGCTTGTAAATCGCATCCCCCAGTCACATGCACTTATCCCCTTTATTATCTGGTGGTCTGTATCCATCTCAAAACACACATAGTTGTTTCTGCGCATCATATCCAGTTTTTTCCCCTCCCTGGCACAATGAAAATAGCATATTTGTTCGGGATCATCTGTATACCCGAAGTTCAAAGTCACGATATATGGAAAATTCTCATTGGCAAAAGCCAGTCTGCATACATCGGCTTTTCTTATAATTTCTTCAATTTCCTGAATACCTGAAATTGCTCTGTCTGCTCGTCTCATTTATTTTGCTTAATTAATTTAATACGCTCAAATACCGGACATTCGGGACTATGTGCTCCCGGCAGATAACCTGTACTTATCAGAAATTCATTAACAATTTCTCCTCCTGTGAACTTAAAGGTTTTTTTAAACAGTTTTGTCCATCCTTCCAGGGATTTAATATCTTCAGCATGCAAGTCCAGCCATTTGCAGAATGATCCTGATTCCTGCCGGATCGTTAAAATGATTTTTGCATTTTCAATTGCAGCATTAATTTTCAACCTGTTTCTTATGATTCCAGGATCATTCATAAGACGCTGGAAATCTATTTCAGTGTAATTAGCAACTTTCTCAATATTGAAATTCTCGAAAGCCTTCCTGAAATTGTTTTGCTTTTTCAGGATGAGAATCCAGTTAAGTCCTGCCTGGTTAATTTCAAACATCAGCCTTTCAAAAAGTGCGTTATCATTTTCTATCGGGAAACCATACTGATTATCATGATATTCCTTATGCAGCGAAAGTTTCTCTCCGGTAATTGTATTTAAATATTCGCAATATGTCATTTTGTAATTTATTAATATTTTTACCCGAATTGTTTATTGAATCTCAAAAAATATTCAATAAAAATAAAGATTTTAATTAACTTTGCTTCCACCCTTAAAAGTGTTATTAAAACTAATAAAAGCAAATTGTTATGGGAAAAGGCGATAAAAAATCAAGAAGAGGTAAAATTATATTAGGATCTTATGGTGTAAGACGTCCCAGAAAAGGTCATGATAAACCTGTAGTTAAGTCTGTTAAAGAGATTGTAGTAAAAGAACCGAAAGATAAAAAGCCCTTAAAAGAAAAAAAAGAGCCAAAAGAGGTAGTAGCTGCAAAAGAAATAATTGAAATTAGTGAAGTTAAGGCCCCGGTTAAGCCCAAAGAAACAAAAGCTGTAAAGGAAAAAGTTGAGGCAAAGACTTCTAAAGCTGCCAAAGAAAAAACAGAGAAGGAACCAAAACCAAAAAAAGAGAAAAAGAGCTGACAGTTCAATGGAAATACTATTTGAAGGGATAGTTCTGAGACCATGGAAATTAAGTGACGCCGCAGAACTCGCTTTAATAGCTGACAATAAAAAGATTGCTGATAATCTTCGTGACGGACTGCCTTCCCCTTATTCAATTAAAGATGCACACGATTGGTTGAATCTGATAATGCCGGAAAATAATCCTCCGCGTTTTTTTGCTATTACGATCAATAAAATGATTGTCGGAAATTTAGGAATTGTGACAAAAACCAATATCTACAGAAAAAATGTTGAGATTGGTTTTTTTGTTTCTGAAAAATTCTGGGGAAGAGGAATAGCCACAAAAGCAATCAGGGCAGCTGTATCCTACGCATTTGAAACTTTTGATATTGTCAGAATATATGCAGAAGTATTTTCTGATAATTTGGCTTCCCGAAGGGCACTCGAAAAAGCCGGCTTAAAAATTGAAACCACTATTCATCAAAATATTATCAAAAACGGAATTATTAAGGATAGTTGTATTTACTCAATTCTGAGAGAAGATTTCAATTCCAGGAGTGCTGCTGGGTCCTGGGTTCTGGGTTCTAGGTTCTAGTTCCTGGTTAATATGGATAAAGAATCCCACCCCAGCACCTATCTTCTTACAATAAGCCACTTATAATCCTCCGGGTCAATGGCTGCGTTTATGATAACTGGTTCATTTACAGACAATGCTTCTATTGTTGCTTTTCTCATTTCTTCGGCCGTATCGGCACGTAAAACTTTAATGCCCATGAATATATCAGCACCAAACAGGTCAGACTGATAAAGCAGTGTCCCATAAGCCGGCAGTTCTTTCCATGATTGTTTTATCTTAATAAGGTTAAGTTCCCCGTCAGAAAATACAACGACAATGACCGGCAAATTATTTCTCTTCATGGTTATAATTTCCCCGGCCATCATCAGGAATCCACCGTCACCTGTTATGCAAACAACTGTAGCTTCAGGATAATTGATCTGGGCTGCCATGGCTGCGGGAATACCAAATCCCATTGACGACCAACCATTAGTAATAATAAGTTTACCATTCTCATGGGTATTCCAGAATTGTCCGATAAGATGCAGATGGGAACCTACATCTGAGGTGAGTATAGAATCATCGGGCAATTCTTCTCGGAGGATTTTCAAAGCGGCAGCGGGTCCGAAATGACTTGTAAAACCATTAAAAACGGAATTCATCTCATTCCTGATACCCCTGATCAGATTCTCTTCAAAAATGAGGGCACCAGAATTCAGATTTTCCAGGATATCAAACCAATCACCGGGAAGCCCATTAAACTGAGTAACATTGACTTTTGATGAGAAATCAGTTTCCCTTGTGTCGAAATGGATCAGAGGCACATCGGGTATCCATGATTCATAATTAAATTCAACAGGGTCATAGCCTATCCCGATTACGAGATCAGTCTTTTCGTATATATCTTCCAGATAATCACTTAGCGAATGAAATAAAACGCCGGCGTAACATGGATGATCCACAGGTATCAGTTCTTTTGCCATCGGAGTAATGACGACCGGCATTTTAGAGGTTTCGAGAAACGACAGCAACTCATTCCTGAGGCCCAGCCTCGCAGCGGTCAGGCCGACAGCCAAAAGAGGCCGTCGCGACTTTTCAAGCTGCGATATTATTTTTTGAATATTATTATGGTAATGAATATTCTCAGTCATGTGCCCTGTGGTGGTTGTCATTTCAGCTTCGGTATCAGAAATACCTGAAGGCAGGCCAATATGAACCGGTCCGGGATAAGGCTCTCTGCATAGTTTCAGTGCGGATTCCATAACCAATACTGTATTTCCCGGATTCAATCGGTAGGTTGCTTTTGTTAAAGGTTCAAATAGTTTCTGATGGTTGATATTCATCTGAGTTGTCCGGTTGAGCATATCATCGCTCATTTCACTGGTAAATACAATGACCGGGGATCTGTCGAGCAAGGCTCCTCCTATTCCTGTAGAAATGTTGGTCGCTCCGGGGCCGAATGTGGCATGACAAATACCAGGCTTTCCTGTCAGTCTTCCTGTAACATCTGCCATGACACCGGCTGAAGCTTCATTTGATGTCAGTATGAATTCAATACCGGCTTCCCTGAATGCTTCCATATATGGAATTGATGGTCCGCCAGGGATACCGAATACATATCGGACACCTGCTTTAAATAACTGATTCGCAATATATTCCGCGACTGTCATTTTTAACATATTGAATAACAGACAAAACTATTAAATAATATGGAGCCTTCATAGACGGTTGATAGTAAAAAATAATTTTTTTTCTGATATTTGAAGCTTAATTATTTTTGATTGAACCGTAAAGGCAATACAATTTTCTGGGCAATTATTGCCTGTCTGCTGTGGTCAACCGCCTATGCAGGAATCAAACTTGGCTTAAAATATGATACTCCGTTTCATTTTTCAGGAATAAGGTTCATTATTTCAGGATTGATTATCCTTCCTTTTACAGTAAAACCTTCAACTTTTATCAGGATGATTATAGAAAACTGGAAAGTTGTTGCCTGGGTGACATTTTTACAGATAGTGGTTAATTATTCCCTTTTTTATCACGGGTTGAACCTTGTTCCAGGAGCGCTCGGTGCTGTGATATATGGTGCTCAGCCTCTGATTATAGCAATTGTTGCTGCAGGAATGCATAAAGATGATAAACTTACCAGGAAAAAAATTCTGACAATACTTTTTGGGATCTCAGGTGTTATTCTTATAAGTGCCGGGAGACAGGCCTTCAAACTTGGAACGGCACTGGAGCTTTTGGGTATTGTGATGATCCTTGTAGCCAATGTTGCCACCGGTATCAGCAATGTTATGATTTCTCTCAGGAGTAAAGATATAAACCCGTTTGTTCTCAGCGCTTCTTCTCTTTTTTTCGGAGGAATAATACTATATCTCATTTCTATTCCGGTTGAGGGCAGGCCAAAAGGGCCGTTACCAACGGAGTACTGGTTGATTTTAGCATGGTTATGCTTCATGGCTGCATCTGCGTTCTCAATATGGTATAAACTTCTGCAGCGGCCGGGTGTTAGAGTATCCGAGCTGAATCTCTGGAAGTTTGTTACTCCTGTTTCAGGGGCCGGATTAAGCTGGATGCTTATTCCTGATGAGCATCCTGAATGGCTCACGATTTCGGGGATGATAATTATTACTATATCATTAATAGTCTATTACACTAATAATAGGGACGATACCACTGTTCTGAATAACTAAATCATTCCATGAAAAGAAGATTGATTGCAATAGGTTTTTACACATTATTCTGGCTGTCATTTTTTTTCATTGCCAGATTGTTTTTCATTTTAATGCAATTCAATTCTTCATCTCAGTGCTCTGTTTTTGAACTATCGGGTACTTTTATTTATGGCATAAAGCTGGATATTTCAACAACCGGATATTATCTGCTTGTTCCTTTGTTAGTTATTATCCCCGGAGTCTATTTTAACGGGAACTGGTACAGGAATTTCCTGAGATGGTATACCTGGCTGGTAATTATTTTTTCATCGGTTATTATTGTTGCTGACGCAAATCTGTATTCCTACTGGGGATTCAGGATGGATTTTACCCCAATGCTATACCTGAAAACACCTGAAGAGGCAATGGCTTCGGTTTCGACATTGAAGATTATAATGTTTGTGGTGGCAATAGGTCTCATGTCTTCATTTTTCATATACTTCTATAACAAATTAATTGACAGGCTTTTCAGTAATTTTGAAAGGATCAGGTACATGCTGGCTGGAATATTGTTTTACCTGATTCTCGCCGGAGCTGTGATAGTACCTATCAGGGGCGGGTTTGACGTAGCTCCGATTAATGCCGGATCTGTCTATTTCAGCAATAATATGTTTTTGAATCATACGGCAATAAATGCAGTATGGAATGTAGGTTATTCGGGCTTCGGCCAGAGACCTGTGAAGAATCCTTATATATTCGGCGACCTTGCGGCTGCCACAAGCTTAGTTGATTCAATTACAGTTAAAAATGGGTTACCGGTAAAGGTGTTAAATACTGCAAGACCGGATATAATGATAATTGTCCTGGAGAGTTTCAGCGGATACCTGATTGGTCCGCTTGGCGGTGATTCACTGACGACTCCCAATATTAACAGGTATGCCAGAGAGGGCATACTCTTTTCAAATTTTTATGCGTCAGGAACCAGAACTGACAAAGCAATGCCGGCGATTCTGGATGGCTACCCGGCCCAGCCCGCACAATCAATTATTAAGGAACCCAATAAAACTCAGACTTTACCCAGCCTCGTCCGGATTCTTGTTGAAAACGGATACAACAGCTCATTCTGGTACGGAGGTGATATAAATTTTGCGAATTTCAACGCTTTTGTTATTGGTTCAGGCTTTCATACCATAGTAACTAAGAAGAATTTTAATTCTTCAGATTATAATTCTAAATGGGGTGTTCATGATCATATCTTTTTTCAGACCCTTAAAGATTCAATGACGAGTATCAGTGAACCATTTCTCAAAGTTGTGCTCACTCTTTCGAGCCATGAGCCTTTTGATGTCCCTATGGAACCAGTCTTCAAGGGCTCAGATGACTACACTAATTACAGAAATTCAATTTACTATTCGGATAAAGCGCTTGGATCATTCCTCGACTGGGCAAAAGAAACTGCCTGGTGGAAAAATGCACTTATTATTATGGTTGCAGATCATTGCGCGAGATTCAATAATATGCCAAATTATAAGCCGGACGTCTTTAAAATTCCAATGCTCTGGGTTGGCGGGGCTCTGGAGAATAAAGGCATCCGCATTGAGAAACTTGGCGGACAGGTCGATATTCCGTCAACTGTTCTGAGTCAGCTGGGACTTATCGGAAGTTTCCCTTTTGGAAAAGATTTACTTTCGGACAACTCAAAGTCATTTGCATTTTATACTTATAATGAAGGGTTTGGATTTATCACAGACAGTTCTTCGGTAGGATTTGATCTGAAAAGCAGGACACCGATGCTCATGGAGGGGAAAAATCCTGATTCGGGAGAAAGGAAGGGAAAAGCTTATCTCCAGGTCCTTTTCAATGATTATATTAACAGGTAATTTATATATCTTATTATCAATCATTTAGAAAATAATATTTATCTTGACAGGTAAGAATATAATACGAATTCCCAAAGCGGTTATCATGCTTGGGATAGTAAGCCTTTTTACAGATGTTGCAACCGAGATGATCTATCCGCTTGTACCGGTTTTTGTGGCAGCGCTCGGATCAGGTGCAATACTACTCGGAGTTATTGAAGGTGTTGCTGAATCAACATCATCAATGCTTAACCTGGTCAGTGGTATAATATCAGATAAAATAAGGAAGAGAAAACTTTTAGTCCTGATTGGGTATTCAATTTCATCTCTGGTTCGTCCCCTGACAGGACTGGTGACATCAGCCTGGGAGATTATAATAATACGGATGTTTGACAGAGTGGGCAAAGGAATCCGGTCTTCTCCGCGGGATGCATTAATAGCTTCTGCCACAGATGAAAGCATAAGAGGAAAAGCCTATGGATTTCATCAGGCAATGGATCATGTTGGTGCGGTTGTGGGTCCTGTTCTTGCAATAATCACACTTCTGGTCCTGTTCCTGGTGTTTGGCATCAAGGATTCTACATCAGCATTGCGATGGACATTTATACTCGCAATTATACCTGGGATACTGGCAGTACTTACTATTGTGTTTTTCGTAAAAGAATCTGTTTCTGAAAACGGGAATGGCAAGTTACCAGCTTTTTCGCTTAAAAGTTTTGACAGGAATTTCAGAAACTATCTTCTTATAATGATTCTTTTCACTCTTGGAAATTCATCCGATGCTTTTCTTTTGTTCAGAGTTCAGGAGGCAATACATAAGAGTGGTGCAGTGGTAGATATTGTAGGCAGAATACGACCGCTTCATGAAATGGTATCAGGTTTCGGAGATAAGAGGACACAATCGGATATTATTAATATTTTGTTTCTGCCGCTTATCTGGGCCTTTTTTCACATAATCAAAGTTGTGTTTTCAACTCCTATGGGAACCCTGTCTGACAGGATTGGCAGGAAAATCGTTATTAATGCCGGGTGGGCTATTTATGCTTTTGTTTATCTGGCTTTTGCACTTCTTGTTTTCTTATCTCCAGGACTTCAGGTTTTGGCTACATTTGTACTTTTTGGGATATATGCCCTGTTCTATGCATTTACAGAGGGAACAGGAAAAGCCTTTGTAGCTGATCTGGTAAGTGAGGATAAAAGAGGAACTGCATTTGGTCTTTATAATTTTTCTATCGGACTCGGCGCCTTACCTGCGAGTCTGATTTTTGGATTCCTGTACAGCTATTTCGATAAAAGGTTTCCCGGATACGGTGGCACAGTAGCGTTTGGTTTTGGAGGAATCATAGCTATAATCTCAATGATCCTTCTGGCAGTCAATGTAAAAGGAAAGAAGCAAAGGTAAAAGACAAAAGCTTATAACTCATACCTCACACCTCACACCTGTTAAATTCTACCTGCTGTATTTTTTCTTTTCCTTTTTGCCGTATTTTTTATCTTTTTTGAAATCTCTGTTCCTGCTTTCGTGCCCGTCGCTTCTTCTTTTCTCAGGTTTTCTGTCAGACCATTTTGCCGGTCTTTTTCCTGAACGATCATCCTCCCTGTGGCCTTCAGGCTTTTCCAGGGCGATTTCCACTGCAACTCTTCTGTCGTTGAATTTTGCATTATTCAGTGCCTCAATCAGGTAATCCGCAAATTCTGACTCCACTTCAAAAAATGAAAATGTCTTCAAAAGATCTATTTTGCCAAGAGGTACCTTTTTCTGGGTATTCTTATTAACCAGTTCAATAAGCTGCTCGGGATAAAATCCATCAGTCTTGCCCAGATTGATGAAGAGCCTTTTATAGTTCCCGGAATATTCCCGTTGGGGACCTTTCTTGCCTCTGTCCCTGTAATTGTCATCTCCGCGGTCAACTGGCGACAGAATCTCGTCTCCTGATCTGTAATCATCAAGGAATCTGTCAAATTGAAGGGAAACGACCCTTCTAAGGAGTTCTTCTCTGTCAAGACCCGACAATTTCTCGGTAATTTCAGGAAGAAACTTCTCGATCTCCTGGTGCTCTGTAACAACAGTTTCAAGTTTTTTAATCCAATGAAAAAGCTGTTTTCCGCATATTTCACTTCCGGTTGGTATTTTAATTATTTTAAATGGCTTTTTTACAAGTCTTTCGATTTGTTTCAGGTTGTGCTGTTCCCTGACGTTTATAAGAGAAATTGATATACCTTTTTTCCCTGCTCTTCCAGTACGACCGCTACGGTGAGTATAAACCTCATTGTCGTCCGGAAGGCTGTAATTGATGACATGAGTAAGATCATCCACATCAAGTCCGCGGGCCGCAACATCAGTTGCTACCAGGAGCTGAAGATTTCTTACCCTGAATTTCTGCATAACTGTATCGCGCTGCACCTGTGACAGATCGCCATGAAGCGCATCCGCATTATACCCGTCCTCTATCAGCTTTGATGCAATCTCCTGGGTCTCTTTCCGGGTACGGCAAAAAACGATGCCATATATATCAGGTTCAGAATCAGCTATACGTTTGAGAACTTTGTATTTATCTCTTGCCTGAACCAGGTAGTATCCATGGGTTACATTTTCAGCGGATGCATTTTTTGTTCCAATTGTAATCTCTTTGGGATTTTCCATGTATCGTTTTGCAATACCGGAAATTTCTGAAGACATAGTTGCGGAGAACAGAAGGGTCCTTCTGCCATCAGGCACTTCTTCAAGTATCTCATTTATGCTGTCGAGAAATCCCATGTTGAGCATCTCATCAGCTTCATCAAGAATCACAGTTTTAACTGCAGATAATTTTGCAGCACGCCGGCCGATCAGATCAATAAGTCTTCCGGGAGTTGCAACGATTATATGAACCCCTTTTTTCAATTCCCTTATCTGGTTATCAATACTGGCACCACCATATACTGCCAGTATTCTTAATTTCCCGGTATACCTTGCATAGTCGGTCAGGTCACCAGTAATCTGCATGCAAAGTTCACGTGTCGGACAGAGTATCAGAGCCTGAGTTGAATTAAAATCTGTATCAGTCATTTGCACTAACGGAAGTCCGAAAGCCGCTGTTTTGCCTGTCCCTGTCTGAGCCAGTGCAATTATATCACCCTCCTCACTGAGCATTAATGGAATCACTTTTTCCTGTACAGGCATAGGTTGCTCAAACCCTAGTTCCTGAATAGCCTTCAGTATACCGGGAGTGAATCCCATCTCTTCAAAATTTGTCATTATTATATTTTATGATGTGGTTTCAGGAGCGATGGATTTGTTGTCCCCTCCGAAATGAACTCATATACAGACTGGGCAAAATGCCTAACAACGCTTCGTGGAAATCACCTTGTTAATTTGGGCGCAAAGATAACCAAATTATTCTAAATGCAACATTATTAATAAGAAGGGGTTAATGGCACAACGGCGCCACGGCACAAGGGCGTAATGGTTCAAGGAGGATTCATGAGGCAATTCTAGTTTTTATTTTTACCCCCTTTCCTGTCCCGCAATGCGGGATGATAGTTACTTACCTGGCTACTGAAAAGTTTTCCGAACTTGCTTACGTTTATACCCCTTCCCCCGTGGGGGAAGGTAGGGAAGGGGGTCGGAGAATTTGAGAAGTCAAATAGTAATCGCTTTTACACCTTTGCGCCCTTGAGCCATTGAGCCTTTGCGCCGTTCTCTGGAATTTTGAAAGCTTTTCATTTAATTCAATCAGATTATAGCGTTAGATTACAAGTAATTACATAAATTTGTAGTTATGGTATCGGGATCAGTAAAAATATATTCAGCAGAAGATTCTGCGCGGCTCCGTTATATTGCCGGGATCATCCTTGGAGATATCCTTGGATTATCATGGTCGGTTATCACTGATAAGCGCAAACTTGGGAAAAATCCGGTTATAAATTATTCTGCTGATAGTATAGCGGGGTCATTTAAAATCAATCCGGAAACTCTGTTATTTGAAAAAGGAATTTGTCAGAAACAGATTGTAATAAGTGTCTGGAAGGGGTTACCTGTATTCTTTCAGACATCTGACGGCTCCGACCTCCCTTTTGACATCTTTGCCGCCTCATTTTTTCTTGTTTCCAGGTATGAAGAGTATTTTGAAGCTGAACATGATGATTATGGTAGATTTTGCGCTTCTTCCTCAATTGCTGTGAAAAATGGATTTTTGGAACGACCGGTAGTTGATCTCTGGGCTAAAGAACTGGCTAAAGCCTTCCTTAATAAATTCCCTAACCTGGTTTTCAGGCGTAATGAATATAAATCATTATTGACAATTGATACTGATCAGCCATTTGCATATTTGGGAAAGAATCTCTTCAGATCCATAGGCAGTTTTTTTGGTGAAAAAAATCGTATTCAGAGCACTGTAGGTAACCGTTATCGCATTATCACCAAAGAGGAAAAAGATCCGTTTGATGTTTTTGACTATGTAATTGAAAACATAGAGAGAAGCAATGTTGAAGCAAAGTTTTTCTTCCCTGTTGGTAACCGTTCAAAATACGACAACAACCCTTCATGGAGAAATGAGGAATACAGGAAGCTTATTCATAAAATTGCAGCTAAATATCAGATCGGACTTCATCCTTCTTTCGTTGCAGGCGGCGATGGATCACTTATAGCAACTGAAGCAAGCCGTCTTAAATTAATTCTTGGAAAAGAGATAAATTTTTGCCGGTTTCATTTTATCAGACTGTTCACCCCAAATTCCTACAATAATGTAATTAAAGCCGGAATCTCTGAAGACTATTCAATGGGTTATCCGGATGAACCTGGATTCAGAGCAGGGATCGCACGTCCATACTTTTTTTATAATGTTATTGATGATCAGCTGACAAATCTTAGAATTATCCCCTTCCAGGTAATGGATGTTACACTTTACGACTATAAAAAGCTTGATCCAGTTGATTCAAAGGAGATCATATTAAGACTTATAAACGAAACCAGGAAGGTCGGCGGACTTTTTGTTAGTATATGGCACAATACGTCTCTGCTTAATAACGAAGAGTGGAACATGTGGAGGGAAGTTTTTGAGTTTATGATTAAAAACCAGCTCCCATGATAGTGTATCATAAAAATAATGAAATTGACAGGGAACAATGGGACAATTGTATCAGGAACACCCCGGGGGCTAAGCCATATGCATATTCCTGGTTTCTCGATATTATGTCTCCAGGCTGGCAGGCACTTGTCGATGATGATTATGATTCAGTATTTCCGGTTCCGGGCTACACCCGTTTTGGAATACAATATATCGCAACCCCTGCTTTTCTTCAGCAGCTTGGAGCATATTCACCTGACAATTCATCAACCAAAGCGATAAAGGAGTTTCTTGATTATATGCCTGATTTTTATAAATTTATTGATCTGTGTGTAAGGCAGAAAATAGATGATAATGTTTATAAAGTATCCCTGAAAGTAAATTATGAACTGGATCTTTCGCATCCATATGAATCAATTGCCGGTAATTTTTCTGACAACTGCACGAAATATATTAATTCTTCAGCCGGGAAAAAGCTTGATATAGTTGGCGACATAACCCCTGATGAGATTATTAATCTGTTCATTGAAAATAAAGGAAAAGAACTAAATTGGGTCAAAGATCGTGATTATCAACGC
>Ga0302206_1000544_pt1 | contig 14656 bp, 13 predicted proteins | sample II_Fen_E2_1_FD_194581 | JGI IMG/M metagenome (GOLD analysis project Ga0302206, IMG submission 194581) | Peat permafrost microbial communities from Stordalen Mire near Abisko, Sweden - II_Fen_E2_1 | ecosystem: Environmental > Terrestrial > Soil > Wetlands > Permafrost | place: Sweden: Abisko...
ACTGGTAAAAGCAATTGATGTTAAGTATAAAACTATTAAAAAACGGTCCGGACGTGGCATTACCGGTCTTAGCATGGGTGGTCATGGTGCACTGTATCTGGCTATTAAGCATCAGGATGTTTTTGGAGCTGCCGGAAGTATGAGCGGGGGAGTAGATATCAGGCCATTCCCAAACAACTGGGATATGGCCAAAAAACTAGGAACCTATGCCGAACAACCTGAACGTTGGGAAAAAAACACAGTGATTAACATGCTGAATCTTCTATCTCCGAATTCGCTGGCAATAATTATTGATTGCGGGACGGATGATTTCTTTTTCAAAGTAAATGAAAATCTGCACCAGCAGTTATTGTACCGTAACATTCCACACGATTATATCTCCCGTCCCGGCGCTCACACCTGGCCTTACTGGACAAACGCTGTGAAATTTCAGATGCTTTTCATGAGGAACTATTTTGACAATGAGATACACTGAATGAGTTCTTCTAAAAATTCTTTTTTAACCGCAAAGGTCACAAAGTTATTTCGCAAAGAACGCAAAGAACAGATCCTGAAGATTTTGACTTTGAGCATTCTGAGCCTGCTATATGTGGTTTGCGGTTAATAGATTTTAATTATTAAATCTTTCTCTTTAACTTGCTATATAATAAAAGGCTGAACCAGTTCTTTCTTTAACTGTTACTTGGTTATATTAATTAACATAAATATTAGAAATGAAAATTGTATTAATCGGAGCAAGCGGATTTGTAGGATCAGCCATTCTGACCGAAGCTCTTGAACGTGGTCATAAAGTAACTGCTCTGGTCCGCCACCCTGAAAAGATAACCAGGGCACACAAAAACCTGATTGTAAAACAAGGAGATGTTTCTCTGGGTGAAACAGTAACAGGAGTTTGTAAAGGTGCCGATGCAGTGATAAGTGCATACAATCCTGGCTGGAAGAATCCGGATATTGCCAGGGAAACTACCATGGTTTACAGGGCAATACTTGAAGGAGTCAGAAAGTCTGGAGTAAAACGGTTACTGGTAGTGGGTGGGGCAGGGTCTCTCTTTATATCACCTGGCAAAAGGCTTATGGATGCCGGTATAATACCTGAATCATACCTGCCTGCCGTAAAGGCTCTGGCGGATTTTTATCTGATTGATCTGATGGAAGAAAAGAGTATCGACTGGGTGTTTTTCTCTCCAGCCGGAATTATCGAACCAGGTCTGCGAACAGGAAAGTTTCGTCTTGGAAAAGATGATATGGTTGTTAATGAAAAAGGAGAGAGTAAAATATCTGTTCAGGATTATGCTGTAGCGATGATTGATGAGCTTGAAAAACCGGCTCATCATAAAGAAAGGTTTACCATAGGTTATTAAATAAGTCTGTTCCTGATATTCAGGATTTCAGGGTAGTTAGGAAGTTTTATTCACATAACTCGGTCTTCCTTAGGCGATTTGCAGACATGACACTTAAAAAATGTAAGCTGCATTTGTAAAAAGCCATTGGCTTTTTCAGGATTTTGTTGCGAAAGGATTACTTTCATAAAATAAAATGATTACTTTTTAAAATGTAATTTGAAGCATGAAAAAGATCTTATTATTTTGCCTGGTGGCTTTATCGGGTTTCTCTTTTACCACAGAGAAAGAGAAAACATTCTGTAATCCAATGAATCTTAATTATCGTTTCCAGCCTTCCAGTAGGCTTTCTTACAGGGAGGCTGCGGACCCTGTAGTTACCATGTATAAGGGGAAATATTTTCTTTATGCTTCTCACAACGGAGGATACTGGAATTCTGATGACATGCTGAATTGGAGATTCATCCCAATAAAAAGCCTTCCTATTGAGGATTATGCCCCGGATGTAATTACAATTAACGATACTACATATTACATGGCTTCAGCAATGGTTAAGAAAAATATCTATTACACCATAAATCCTTTTGAAGATAACTGGAAACCAATGGAAAAGACTTTACCTTTTCCTGTATGGGATCCGCATTTCTTTCGCGATGATGATGGAAAGATATTTTTGTACTGGGGATGTTCGGATCAGGAATCACAGCCTATAAGGGTGGTTCAGTTAGATTCAAAGATGCAACCTGTAACCGAACCAAAGACCCTTATAACTCACAATCCTAAATTGTATGGATGGGAGAATCCCGGGGAACTAAATGAGAAAGAAAAAAACGGGTATAATGAAGGTTCGTGGATGAACAAATATAATGGCAAATATTACCTGCAATATGCATCTCCGGGAACAGAATTTAAAACTTATGCCGATGGAGTTTATAAATCTGATTCACCAACTGGTCCTTTTAAGTATGAATCATATAGTCCTTTTTCTTACAAACCTGGAGGTTTCATAGCAGGCGCAGGTCATAGTTCGACTTTCCAGGATAAATATGGAAACTACTGGCATGTTTCCAGTATGAGTATCAGTATACGTCATATGTTTGAAAGACGCCTCGGATTATTTCCCGCATGTTTTGATAAAGATGGTGTATTAAGGACCTATACTGCATTTGGTGACTACCCGACTATTATGCCTGACCATAAGATCGATTTCGGGAAAGAAATCCTTTTCAAAGGCTGGATGCTGTTATCATATAACAAAAAAGCCAGTGCATCTTCTTCCATGGAGAAATATCCACTTACTAATGCATTTGATGAAAATGTAAGAACCTGGTGGTCAGCAAATACCGGGAATCCTGGGGAATGGCTCAGTGTGGAATTAGATGATAAGGTTACAATAAATGCGATTCAGGTAAATTTTGCAGATAATGATTCAAAGCTGAAGCCTGATAGTAAGAACCTGGCATACTGCTATCGGATCTTGGCCTCCAGTGATCAAAAAAACTGGAAGGTTATAGTTGATAAAAGCAATAACACTATTGATGCCTGTCATGATTATATTGAATTTGACACACCTGTTAATGCAAAATTCATTAAGCTTGAAAATGTGAAAGTTCCGGATGGATTGTTTTCAGTATATGATCTGAGAATTTTCGGTAAAAAGAAAGGAAGAACACCAGGTGAGGTATCGGGATTTTCTGTGGAGAGAAATCCATCTGATGCCCGAAGGGCTGTTGTAAAGTGGACTAAAGATAATTCTGCTACAGGTTATGTCGTAAACTACGGTACCGATATAAACAAATTATATACTTCGTATATGGTTTATGACAACGATTCAGTTAAACTAACGGGATTGAATAAAGATTTTACCTATTATTTCAGCATTGATGCTTTTAATGAATCGGGGATTACAAAAGGGACAATGAAAATTACTAAATAACCAGGAAATACGAAGATTGTTGTTTGAAGAGCTTGTGGAAAAAAGGGCATCTCATTTATTATTTTGAGATGCCCTTTGAATTTTTAATAACTGTAATAGATTACGCCGGCATATCGGGTAATTTGAAACCATTCAGGTATTCGTGTTTTACCAGTGTTGCAACGAATTCTTTTGCATTTCTTTCGCTTGGGTCATTGAACCCGGGCATACCAGGCATCGCAGCAGGAGGAGCCGCAGGTTTTGCTCCGGCACCGGCTTTAGCAGCAGAATTGGCAGCAGCCATCATCTTGCCGATATCAAACATTTCTGACCATGTAGAAACTTTCTCATCAGCGGTAATGTTTGTGAATTGCATATTTGGTCCGTCCCATTGCAATATTTTACCGAGTTTAGCCAAACGTACTGCAAGTACACCCATAAGGACTATTTCATTGAAAGGACCAGCTTCTCCAAAGTGAGATGCAGTCTTTTTGCGAAGATCAGGATTTTTACATGCGCTAACCCAGTCTAGGTAATGGTTGTTATCAGGAACTACTCTTAATACCTCTGGCGATTTTGGAGTTCTGCCTGAGAGCAGGTATGGAGCACTACCATGGCTTCCAAGAACAAGTGTGTCTTTTGATCCATATATAGCACAACCTTCGCCCTGCCATGTTTTTCCTTCAGGAATTACAGCCGGAATCATAGCATGGAAACCACCGTCATACCACGTGACTTCAACTTCTGGCATAGCCATATTCGGAAGATTAGGGCGTGCCGGGAATACCATTTTTACAATTTGGGCATGAGGGCATGCATCTTTTTTAAGTGTAGTAGACTGGCCCTGTGCTGATGTAGGATATCCCAGGTTCAGCACTTTAAATACAGGATGCATATTATGGCAAGCCATGTCCCCGAAGGCGCCTGTTCCAAAATCCCACCATCCGCGGAAGTTCCAGGGATGATAAGCTTTGTTATATGCTCTATGTGGCATGTGGCCTAACCAGAGATTCCAGTCGAGAGTTGCAGGTACTTTTTCAATATCAGTTGGGGTATCGAGACCCTGCGGCCATATCGGACGTGCTGACCATACATCAACCTTGCGTACTTCACCTATTTCACCGGCCCATGCCCATGCGCAAGCCTGACGAACACCGTCGGTTGAGGAACCCTGGTTCCCCATCTGGGTGGCTAAATCATACTTACTGGCCAGTTTGGTTAATAAACGGGATTCGTAAATTGTATGAGTCAATGGTTTCTCACAATATACATGTTTGCCAAGAGTCATGGCTGTAGCTGCGGGATTGGCATGATTATGGTCTGCAGTAGCAACAACCACCGCGTCGATGGATTTACCCATTTCATCAAACATGATTCTCCAGTCCTTGTACTTCTTAGCGCTCGGGAATTTTCCAAATGTACCTTGTACAGGCCCGTATCCCCAATCGACATCACATACTGCAACAAGTTTCTCAGTTCCTGGCTTTGCAGACATCTCAAATGCATTCGGAGTTGCATTAGTTACCTCTGGTTTACAGATACTGGTAATGTCACCTGAACCCTGGTTGCCGGCTCCGATTAATGCAACATTTAAAGTGTCACTGGGAGCCAGATGCCCAAGTTTTTTACCCATGGCAACGCTGGGAATTATTGTCAATGCGGCAGATGCTGCTGCTGTAGTTCTCAAAAAGCTCCTCCTTGTAAGATTTCTGCTTCCGGAACCATTTTTGTTTAATTTTTCTTTTGCCATCTTGAAGTGATTAATGATTAATAGGTATTAATTTGCTTTAGAGAGATTTAAAGTCAGTTTTCTTTTGTCCCTTTAATTTCAAACATATCCATCATATTTCCGGTAACATTTTTGTCGTCTTTTATTTTTAACATCAGTGAAATATCCATTCCCTGTGCACTGAAAGTGGCTTTAAATGTGCTGTCAGCTACCTCAATATTAGAAAGCTCCAAAGGGGGATCAGGCTTACTTGGATCTGCCATGTTCCCGGCTAATTTATCATCTTTTTTTTCGATATTGATAACCATTTTGGTATCTCCGTCAGGCAAACCGTATACCATTACGTTCCATTTACCAATAAAGTATTTTTCTCCCGTCTTTATTGCCTGGGCATTTACTGAACCATTGTTTAAAAAAAAGACCAGTATACTCATTGTAAAAATGATTGAGAGTTTTTTCATCGTTATAAAAGTTATTAGTTCAAGTTAGTAGTTTAATACATTCAAAGTTAATGTTTATTTGCATATTCCGTAAAAAATACGTAATATTGTTTAATTATTTATTATGAAAGATCTGGAACATTTACATGATGAAATTTTAAACGGGTATAAATATTTTCTCAGGAATGTTTCTATAGACAATGTAATTTTTGGTTATCACAAAAAGGAATTAAAAGTTTTGCTTCAACGTCCTCAGGGATTAGGTAAATGGACGGTTAGCGGGGGCTATATAAAAAGAACAGAGACCATAGAGGAAGCTGCGACACGTATCGCAATGGAGCGAACAGGTTTAGAGGATTTATATCTTAAGCAGTTTAAGGCATTTGGCAATCCTGTAAGAACCAAGGATACAGAGATTCCAATAAAATTAATAAGTGATCTCCCCGATGTTAAAATAGATGAGGATAATTGGATGCTTGACTATTTTGTGTCGCTTGGATTTTATACGCTTACTGAATTCGATCAGGTTAAACCCAGCGGTGAATTCAATAAAGAAGATTGTCAGTGGTTTGAGATATCTTCCCTTCCATCTTTAATTTTTGATCACCAGCTGATTATTGAGGAGGCTTTGAAATCTTTGCGACTCGACATTTTCCATTATCCCATCGGATACAAGTTACTTCCTGAAAAATTTACACTTCCGGAAATAACTTCACTTTATGAAACGATATTGGAGAAAAAGCTTGATGACAGGAATTTTTCAAAGAAGCTTTTAGCAACTGGTATTATTATTAAATTAAATGAGAGAAGATATATTGGACCCCATCGTTCGCCGTTTCTTTATGTCTTCAACAAAACAAAGTATGACGAAGCATTAAAGAACGGAATGGTGTTAGTTATCTGACTAAAAATCAGACTATAATATATACTTGAGTATGTAACAAAACTTGCTCGTAATAATTTGATATTTGATTTTAACTAATTGTATTTTAAACTATTAATCATTATGAAAAACATTTTATGTACTGCGGTGATGGCGCTATTCGTCGCATCTTTATCACTGTCTGCGGCTTCCGGTCCAAAAAAACACCTCGGCGTTCAAGTCTATTCTGTAAAAGGATTTGATACGGATGTTCCCGGCAGCCTGAAGACTCTCGCTGACGAGGGTTATGTAACATTGGAGATTGCTAATTACGATGCTGCCACAAGGTTGGTAGCAGGATACAAACCTGCTGAATTTGCAGCTCTTGCAAAGAAATACGGTTTAGAAGTTCTTTCGAGCCATGCTCGTGCAAAAGTTGATATCAAAGATGAGGCAGGCACCCTGGCCGCATGGGGTAAAGTATTTGATGACCATAAATTAATGGGTTGCAAATATGTAATTCTTCCTATGAATATCTGGGCTGGCACCATAGAAGGACTAAAAGCTGAGTGTGCTCTGATGAATAAAATAGGTGACGAAGCCAACAAGAGAGGAATCAAATTCGGTTACCATAACCACAGCATTGAGTTTGCAAAAGTGGCTAAAACTGACCAATTCTATGAGGATTTCCTTATTGCCAACACTGATCCCTCCAAAGTATTATTTCAGATGGATGTTTATTGGACTACCGTAGGTGGTCAGGATCCTGTTGCTTATCTTAAAAAATATCCAACCCGTATTAAACTGCTTCATATCAAAGATGAGTATGTTGTTGGAGCTACAGGCAAAATTAACTACAAGGACATTTTCACACAGTTCTACAAAAATGGCTATAACGATTGGTTTGTAGAGATGGAAGGTAAAATGACTCCGGAGCAGAGAGTACAGTCTATGGCAATGATGGATGCTATGAAGAAGGTTCAGGAAGAAGGCGGAAGTATGCAGGATGTAATGGCTAAAATGATGCCAAAACCTGACACTTCAAAAGCCGGTAAAGATGCCAAACCAGCAGCAGCTCCCGGATTCGGTCCGCAGGATCCCAAAGTAGTTGCACAACAGCTTAAGGAATCACTTGAAGGACTTAAGGAAAGCGCAGACTATCTTCTGAAATCAGATTTTGTAAAATAGTAAGACCGGAAAATTATTTTTATAGGGTCCTCGTTTACACACAGTTATAAAAGCCATTTGGTAATCATTGATTGCTAAATGGCTTTTTTCATAATTTAGTAGATCCACTAGCATCCAGGTTGTCCGGTCTTTGAATGTTCATAATTCCACCATAAGGAAGGTGACCATTTAGTCAGTCCGGTTTCATTATTAAGCATTAATAAGATTCTGGGCCTGTCTTCAGCTGTCTTTTTTGTTGAAAGCGATTTCTGGTCTGCTTTAGATTCATGTATATCGGGTTTATTGACGATTTTTAAATCTTCCGCAGCAATCTGACTTGCTAGTATTTCAGTCTTTTTATTCTGTGAAGATTGTTTGTTGCCTGAAATCATGACACCTGTCAGTAGCAATGTAAAAATGAATATTATTGACTTCATTGTTGATCGATTAAGTTAATTATTGCAGATAATCTTCCATTATTTCTTACCTGGTGTATACGTTATATAAACACTTATATTTTAATAAAGTTTATTAACAGAAACTTTATAATGGTCAAAAATTTATTTCCTTGACGAAAATATTCAGACCATCGCACATACTTTTACGAGAAAAAAAGATAATAATGTGGTATCAGTGGCTAACTTATAAGTATAACAAAAAGCATATCAAACAAGTGGAATATTACTGCATATGCTTTAGTTGATGAGATCATTTATGAAAACGGAAAGATGAAAAATCACAGATAAACATCTGAACTTTATTGTCTTTTTTCAGGGTATCTCAATCTCTGAGGGATCATCCGTATTGTCTGCAAAAAACCAGTCATCGTCAAGGCTCTGATCATTTGCGATTTTATCAATCTTCATTTTCATATATTTGCCTTCTGCAGTGACAGCGATATCTCCGTTTGGCAGAATAATTTCTCCGGTACCTTCAAAAGAGCGGGGACCTTCACTGGTAACCCGGCCAACAACTTTCAATTCCAGTCCAAGCGGAACAGGTTTTCTGAACCTGGTTTTTAATTCAATTGTCACTCCCCATAGCTGTTCTTCTTTTCCATTACTTATAGACCTGGCAATTGTTTCGTCAAGTATCGTGGTTGCTATGCCTCCATGCATCCGGCCAGGATAACCCTGGTGTTGCTCTGATGGACTGATCAATGCCACAAGTTGATTATCATCTGTTTCGTAGAATTTAGCATGCAGGCCGAAATCATTCTTCTCTCCGCAGACAAAGCACATTTTTGAGATGTGCTGCTTTTTTAGGATTTTATGTTTCACTATAACCAGTTTTGTACTAAAAATAAGAATTTATATTGACAGTCAATTTTTTCTGTGAAAAAGAACTTAAATTAACGGTTTACTATCAAATAAGCATTTTCTCTTTCAAGGTTTCAATATATTTCACATGAAAAATATTTCAAGGAAACAATTTTTAAAACAATCGGCTATTGGCCTTGGCTCTGTGATGTTATTTTCAGGTTTTGATTTTCCTTCAGGAGCCAGCAATATGGACTTTGTGATATCAAACACAGCCTTTGGAAAAATAAGGGGGATCAGGGAAAGAGGTGTAAATATTTTTAAAGGGATTCCATATAGCGGAAGTGTTTCAGGGAAACGCAGGTTCTCAAGGCCCGCTAATCTCGAACCATGGAAAGATGTAAGAGATACATTTAAGCTGGGTACTCCTGCAATGCAGAGTCCAAAAACTGTTTATGGTAATGATGAACCTCATCCAGGCGAAGACTGTTTATTCCTGAACGTCTGGACACCAGCTAATGATAATAAAAAACGTCCGGTGATGTTTTATAATCATGGGGGAGGGTTCAGCACAGGCTCCGGAGGAAGTACCGGTCAGGATGGGGCCAACCTTGCAAGATTTTTTGATGTTGTGGTTGTCGAGACTAATCACAGGCTGAATATATTTGGCTATCTATATCTTGGCGATGTGGCCGGTGAGGACTACAAAACTTCAGGCAATAATGGAATGCTCGATATTGTTGAGGGTCTGAAATGGGTAAACCAGAATATCGCAGAGTTTGGAGGTGATCCTGATAATGTTATGATATGGGGTGAATCAGGTGGTGGTGCGAAAACTTCCTGTCTTTATGCTATGCCGTCGGCTGAAAAATATTTTAACAAAGCATCCGTTGAAAGCGGACCGGGAGTAATGATGACCCCTGTTGAAACTGCTATTGAGACAACCAGTCTTCTTTTAAAGGAATTGAATATTTCACCAAAAGACTGGCGTAAACTTCTGCAGGTGCCGGCCGATAAACTATTTGCAATACAACCGCAGCTGATGAAAGCGGCGGGAACTTCAGCAAAGAAAAGTCCAGTGCAGACACGCGGAATAGGCGCAGCGGGACCGGGTGGCTTTTCACCTGTGGTAGATGGAATAGTTCTGCCTGGTCATCCTTTTAGTCCCACAGCTCCTTCAATATCAATAAATAAACCTCTGATAATCGGATGGAATGAGGATGAATATACATTCTTTGCCAATGCTTCGGGAGATGTAAGTGGTTGTCAGCTTCCGGATTTTGAGGCTTTACAAAAAAAACTGGAACTGCAGTTCGGGGAGAAAACTTCTAAAATCATTGAAACTTACCGCTCTTCCAGATCAAATGCATCACCTTCTTCTATATACATTGAAGTAATGTCAGTGACGTTTATGGGTCTGGGTTCAATTGAAATTGCAGAGAAGAAGGCTCTTCAAAACAGGGCCCCGGTCTATTTATATAATTTCGGATACAAGTCGGGTCTGAAAGTACCCAATACTGATTTCCCTATGGGAACAGCGCATGCCATGGATATTGGATTTAAATTCAATAATGTAAGACCTGAAATGCCAGGTCAGTATCTTGCAGGTGAAAAACCTGAGCGCTTTAAAGCTTCATTAAATTTTGCCTCACTCTGGACTTCTTTTGCACATACAGGAAAACCAGGTGTAAAGGATCAGCCCGAATGGCCCGCATATGATCTGATCCAACGACCTACATACAGGATAGATACTAACTGTGAAGTTATCTACGACCGTAATAAATCCGAACGTGAACTGTGGAAATCATTGGGTTATTTAGGTAATGACTGATTCCTGATTATTTCTAATATGTCTTTGAAATTAAGGAAAATAGCTTTGAGGCAATCTTAAGGGAAAATAGTATTTTATAAAATTCTCAAAATAATAATCATGGAAAAAAATTCACGGGAAGAGATTTTACATCAGTCAGTTCCTGAGATTGTGACTTCTTGGTTGCCGTTAAAGATATTTTCAATCCGGCAGGGACTAACTGTTTGCATGGTAATTGGGCTGATGCTTCAAACAACTTATTCTGAATGCTACTCGCAAGAGGCAACTCCTGTTATGCAATATTCAATTTCGATGCCTGAACCTTCAAATCATTTATATCATGTTACTCTGATTTGCAGCGGATTTAAAGAGGATACAATCAATTTCAAAATGCCTCAGTGGATGCCTGGTTATTATCAGAAAATGAATTATTCAGCTCAAGTTAAAAATATTTCTGCCAGTAATTCTGAAGGCAGGATTTTGCCATTTACTAATCCTCGTAAAAACACATGGCAGATCCGAGCAGATAAGAACACCACATTAAAATTAAGCTATGATGTTTATGCTGACAGAAAATTTGTAGCCAATAGTTTTCTTGATAACACACATGGCTATATAGTAACTGCAGCAACATTTTTCTACATAGATGGACATTTGGATGTTCCTGTTACTCTGAAGATAATACCATTCAATGGATGGCAGGATATTACCACCGGGCTTGACAAGGTAAATGGCGGCATCAACGAATTCAGAGCTCACGATTTTGATTTTCTGTACGATTGTCCTATCCTGATCGGAAACCTTGAGAAACTTCCTTCATTTGATATTAATGGGGTTATCCATCGTTTCGTGGCATACAATCCTGGCAAATTTAACCACGATGTTTTTATTTCAAGTCTTAAGAAAGTAGTAGCTGCCGGAATTGATATGATGGGTGACATCCCATATAAAGATTATACTTTTATAGGCATTGGTCCGGGACGCGGTGGTATAGAACACAAGAACAATGCCACAGTGAGTTTCGACGGCACCGGTCTTGAAAATCCTGATGCGATGTCTCGTATGCTCAGATTCCTCGGGCATGAATACTTTCATAATTTTAATGTTAAATGTATTCGGCCATTTGAACTTGGCCCTTTTGATTATGACAGGGAAAATAAAACAAATCTTCTTTGGGTCAGCGAGGGATTGACCGTTTATTATGAATACCTGATTGTCAAAAGAGCAGGACTCATGACTGATGATGATCTTCTGTCAAGCATTGAAGACAATATAAATACAATTGAAAACGATTCAGGTCGCAAATTCCAGTCTTTGTCACAGTCGAGCTATGCAACCTGGGATGAAGGTCCTTTCGGCGACAAATTGGAAGGGCCTGATAAATCTATATCATACTACGACAAAGGTCCCCTGATCGGGATGATCCTGGATTTTTCTATACGAAATGCAACGCAGAACAGAAATTCACTTGATGATGTGATGAGGTCCCTGTATTGGCAATATTATAAAAAACTGAACAGGGGTTTTACTGATGCTGAATTTGAGCAGACATGTGAAAATATTGCTGGCATTTCGTTAAGCAGGGAATTTGAATATGTCTATACAACAAAAGAGATAGATTATTCAACTTACCTGTCTTATGCCGGTCTGCGAATATCAGAAGAGATTGATAAAAATAATGGGAAAAGAAAGTTCAAACTTATACGTCTGGAAAATGTGAATACATCGCAATCGTTAATATTCCGGTCATGGTCAGGGATGAAAGCAATAAGCAGTTTGAATTAGACACTTCCATCATCATCTTTGAGTCAAATGCCAGAATGGTTAATTTTCATTTCTGCATGCTCAGGAAATGGAGAACATCTTCGCTATCCTTCTCGGCATTGACAACTTCATTTTTATAAATGATCTTCCCGTCTTTTCCTGCAATAAAGGTCCATCTTTTTATAGTTATATCACGAACCAGTTCATGTTCTACACCTTCGACGGTACGTTTTATAGATGCGCCCTCACCAGTAGGAACTCCGAAGCTTTTTGCGAGGTCGCCTTTTGCATCGGATAAAAGTGGAAAGTTCAGATTCTCTGCCTGTTTGAAAAGTTTAAGATTCTCAGGTTTATCACCACTGATGCCAACGACTATGGCATTGGCAGATGTAAGATCGCCCTGATGATCACGGTATGAGCAAGCCTGTTTTGTGCATCCGCTGGTCATTGCACCAGGGAAAAAGTAAACAATAATGAAATCCTTACCAATATATTTACTTATATCCCAGGATGAACCGTCATCAGCGGTGGCTGTGAAAAGGGGAATTTTGTCCCCGACAGAAAGGTTTTTTTGACTATACATAGAAAATGATGCTAAAATGAAGGTTAATATTAAGCAGATCCGTTTCATGATTATAAATTTAACTCTCTAACAATGCTAAACTGAAAATGTTTTATACTCTTTTTCAGCCGGAGGAAATCCAGAACTTATTTTGCCGGAATTTCAATCAAAAACACAACAGAAATGTTTTTTTGAGGTTAATAAACTTAAGTTGATTACAGATCTGTTCAAACTGATTACTTATCTATCTTTTCTGAACTATACCAGAGAACATTTCTTTCCTGCAATTGTTTCAGAAAAATGGCGAGAATATTTATAACCGGCTCATCTGATGGATTAGGAAGTATGACTGCAAAGTTGCTTGTTGATCAGGGGCATCGTGTCGTACTACATGCACGCAATGCTGATAGGGGGAAACAGGCGCTGGAAAAAGTACCGGGGGCGGAGAAAGTTCTGATAGGAGATCTGTCCATTATCGAAGAAACTAAAAAATTGGCTTCGGAAGTTAATAAACTGGGCCACTTCGAAGCAATTATCCAAAATGCAGGTGTTTACCAGGCACCAAACAAGCTGATTTTTGCTGTAAATACGCTTGCCCCTTATATTCTGACCTGTTTAATTAAAAAGCCTGAACGTCTCATTTACCTTAGCTCGGGAATGCATTTGCAGGGAGATCCAGGATCGAATGATTTTTCACATGACACAGTCCGGTTTGGTTACTCTGATTCCAAACTTCACGCTGTAATCTTGTCTATGGCTGTCTCCCGCAAATGGCCCCTGGTATATTCCAATGCGGTCAATCCCGGCTGGGTGCCGACTAAGATGGGTGGTAGTAGTGCACCTGATCATCTTGAGAAAGGTGCAGAGACACAGGCGTGGCTTGCTGTGAGCAATGATAAAGAAGCAAAAGTAACCGGCAGATATTTTTACCATATGAGGGAACATCATTTTCTGACTGTGGCCAGCGATCCCGTAGTGCAAGAAAAATTTCTTGCTTTATGTGAAGAAATCAGCGGTGTTGGTTTTCCGGCCGATTAAAAATAGTGTTGTAACAGTATCAGAAAACAAAATTCCTCTTCACAGGTTGATCCTGCAAAACTATTTCTGGTGACTAATAACTCTTTTAAATGGGGCCAGAAGTGTATTCCATGGCAGCTCAGAAAGTACCATAAGTACAAGTACCTCCGGTTTAAAATAGGACGCTGCCAAAACGATAGCCATTCCATTATTCATATATGCAGCACCAATAGCTACTGCAATTCTGTTTTCCTTTTTTTGTTTAAAACAAATCATATATCCTATTATATGCAGTAATATGAATACCATATACAATACAGCAATCTTCCAAACCATCCCGACAGGGTTTTCGAGGATATAATCCCGTTGTGAGGAAATTGCCAGGTAAACAAATGTAAAGAGTAGAAGTACATTTAACGACGTAAAAAGATGCTGGGTTTTTTTGATGGTAAGTGGAAAATACTTTTTTATCAGTTGTGAGATTATCATAGGTAGGAATACAATAATTGCCATATCTTTTAACATCAATAATTTATCAACTGATTGGCTATGGAGGTTAATCAACCAGAATAATAAGGGAACTGTAAAAGGAGAAATCATTTGACTTACGATTGCCAGACTCATAGAAAGAGTAACATTCCCTTTTACAATATCAGTCAGCGCAGGTGTTGAGACTCCGGCGGGCATGGCTGTAAGAAGAAGTATACCAATTGCCAGATCAGGATTAAAAATACTAATTGAAAAAAAGAAAAAAATTGGAATTATGATCATATAGAAAAGAGATATATAAA
>Ga0302206_1000546_pt1 | contig 14652 bp, 14 predicted proteins | sample II_Fen_E2_1_FD_194581 | JGI IMG/M metagenome (GOLD analysis project Ga0302206, IMG submission 194581) | Peat permafrost microbial communities from Stordalen Mire near Abisko, Sweden - II_Fen_E2_1 | ecosystem: Environmental > Terrestrial > Soil > Wetlands > Permafrost | place: Sweden: Abisko...
TTTTGTTAAGCATGTCAAAGGAAATTGTTGAAAAATCAAGGAAATTTGATCTTTTAATTGCCCCCCAGGAATTGAGGAAGTACAAGATTCTCGATCCTGAAAAAGCCGAAGAACTTTTTGACTTAGGCTATAAAGCAACAAAAGAAAAACTGAAAGAAATTAACATTGAAAAATATTTGGTAAATAATTAACCATAAAATTCTCAAAGATGTGTCAATATATACAAAGTTAATATATAGATTTTCAATTCTTTGCGATCTTTGCGTAAATTCTTCGCGCCCTTTGCGGTTAATGGGTTTCATAAATAACGCTTATCCGGCTGCTTTTGTACTATGATCATTTAATGATTGATTGCTATATTGTTAAAATTACCGGGATATTACTATTTTTGCATTCAAAATATTTAAAATCGCCAGCCTAAATGACAGACACTGATAATATTTCTTCAACAGAACAGGAAACAAAAAAGAACACTCCATTCGTATTGATTGCCATATCAATTATTCTGGCTGGTGCTTTGATTTTTTTAATCTTTATGTATTTCGACCAGAAAACCAAAATGGGGAATCAAATGGTTGAGATGGAGACTGTTCTCACCCAGGAAAAAGACTCGCTGGCCCATGAATTAAGACTTATGGTTGTTGCCTATGATACTCTTAAAACGAATAACGATAGTCTTAATTCCGTAATGCAAAAGGAAAAAACGAGGATAGTACAGTTATTATCTATTAACGCATCCGATGCCCAGCTGATAAAAAAATATAAGAGCGAGATCCTGACAATGCGGGATATAATGAAAAGCTATATTGTTCAGATTGATTCACTTAATACCCGAAATAAGGTTCTTTCCTCTGAAAATACTGAAATTCGTCAGCAGATAAGCAAAGTCAGAAATACCAATACTCAACTCTCAAAAGTAAAGGAGGAACTAAATACAAAAGTTGAGATTGCCTCTGTTATTCAGGCCAAAGATATCGTTGCAGCTTCTCTTAACAAGAAGAGAAAAGAGACGACCCGAATAGGTCTTCTCGATAAGCTCAGGATCTGTTTCACATTACGAGAGAACGCTCTTGCAAAAGCAGGACCAAAAGAGGTTTTTATGCGGGTGATCCGACCTGACTCTCTGGTAATTACAAGCAGTCCCGATAACCTTTTTGAATATAAGGGAAACAAAACTATTTATTCCGCAAGCCGTGGTGTTGATTATATGAATCAGGATATTGAAATGTGTATCTATCTTGACAATACCGGCGATTTTATTATTGGTAATTATAGTGTGGAACTATACCTTGAAGATAATATCATCGGTCGTACAAATTTTATGCTGTCAAAGAAATAATCAATCCTCCCTGGGCATCATGAATTCAGATATAATATTGTCTGATATCATTTTCCCCTGGTTTGTAAGTATAAGGCTGTTTTTCTCAAGTTTAATCAAGCCATAATTTTTGAATTTGCCTGATAAATTTACAACATAATCATAACCCTCTTTTTCAAAAGTTGTCTCAATATAGTCAAGATCAATTCCCCACATCGTTCTGAGCGAAGTCATGATATATTCATTAAACCGGGCTTTTGTATCAAGTTCTTCTTTCTCAAAAAATGATTTTCCGCTATTTATCGATTTTATATAACCATTCAGATTCCTGATATTCCACTGCCTCGAGTACCCGTTAAATGAGTGTGCTGACGGACCCAGGCCCAGATAATTTACCTGTTTCCAGTAGTTGGAATTATGTTTTGAGAAATATCCCTGTTTTCCAAAATTTGAAATCTCATAATGAATAAAACCCGCTGCTTCTGCCTTTTCAATCAGTGTATTAAACTGTGCATTACTCTCATCTTCATCAATCTCTGTAAAGCTTCCTTTCTCCTGCATCTTTCCGAATACTGTTCCCGGTTCTATGGTCAGATGATATGCTGACAAATGTGTTATATCAAATGAGAAGGCAATATCAAGATTTGAGGACCATTCCTTAACGGTCATTCCCGGAATTCCATAAATCAGATCAATTGTTACATTATTAAATCCGGCATTAAAAACTTCCGTTAGAGCTGCAGCTGCCTGTTCTGAATTATGTCTTCTGTTTAACATTTTAAGATCAGAATCTCTCCATGATTGAACACCTAAACTGATCCTGTTAATGTTAAGTTTCTTCAGACCCTCCATGTAATCCTGATTGACATCATCGGGATTCAGTTCTATTGTGATTTCGCAATTTTCTTCGACCTTGAAAAATTTATTTATTTGATTAAGAATATCGCTGAGTTCTTTTATTGAAAATACAGACGGGGTACCACCTCCAATATATATTGTAGAAACTGTTTCATCTTCCAGATAATCCTTCCGTAATTCAGTTTCCTTAAGGAGAGCATCAACAAATACTGAGTTCTTTTCAGATGTAATTACATGATAGAAATCACAATAATAACAAAGCTTCTTACAAAATGGTATGTGAATATATATCCCTGCCATCCTTTAAAATACAATCATGAAATTTATAAATAAAATGCCACTTAATTATTTAATTTTGCACCAAACTGTAAAAATGATAAAAAAGAATATATTCTCAATTGTGGTGGCATTGATTATACTTTACCTTAGCCTTGCCAGCTCCGATACATTTAAAAATGTTCCTTTTTACGATATCCCCTACCTGGATAAAATAGTCCACTTCGCAATGTATTTTGGACTGATGTCTACAATAATATTTGATAACAGGAAAACAATAAAATCGAACAGACAATTAATACTTATAGCCCTGATTCCCCTTTTCTATGGCATTTTAATGGAAATATTGCAGGCAACACTAACTGTAAGCCGGTATGGAAGTATTTATGATGTTATGGCTAATTCAACAGGCATTATCACTTCAATTATATTTTGGTTAATGATTAAACGATTTATAAAAAATTCTGTCAGATAGCAATCAGATCAGTATTATTTGCTCTTCTTACCATTTCAAAAATTGTTTTACTGCTGAACAATTTAATAAGATTTTCCCTGGTTTTAGCATAATCCTCATGAAGCGGACATGTTTTTTTATCTACGCCTACTGATTCGCATGATCCGTTGTGCATTACACAATTTGTAAAAATATCATTCCCGTCAATTGAATTTACAATATCAAGAACTGTTATCTTTTTGGGGTCCATTAATAATGAAAACCCGCCATGAGGTCCTTTGGATGAACTGAGAATTTTTTGCTTTGCAAGTTGCTGAAGAATCTTAGCAAGAAACGGGGTGGGGAGATCAAGATCATTACTTATTTTTTTGATGCCTGTTTTTCCATTCGCCACAGGCTGACTGGCTAAATAGATGACCGCCCTGATTCCATATCTGCATGAATTTGAAAGCATACTAATACATTTTTAATGATATTTTATCTATTCTCCTCTTGTGTCGGCCTCCTTCAAAAGTTGTATCTATAAATGTTCTGACTATCAGATATGCTTCCGATTCAGAAATAAATCTTCCGGGTAATGCACAGATATTTGCGTCGTTATGTGCCCTTGCCAAACGACTTATCTCTTCATTCCAGCATAAAGCACTTCTTATTCCGGGATGCTTATTAACAACCATATTAATTCCATTCCCTGTCCCGCAAATAGATATACCAAGCTCATAGTCACCAGCTGAAACCGCGTTTGCCAAAGGATGACCATAATCAGGATAATCTACAGTCTCTTCAGAGGAACAACCAAAATCTTTAACCTCTTGTCCTTCCTTTATCAGATAACTTAATATTTTTTCCTTTAAAAAATATCCGGCATGATCTGAGACTATTGCTATCTTTTTCTTTTTCAAATGTTTGACTTTTTAATGGGGTTTTTGAAACAGATCGCAAATTAATATATTTGATTAACAAATCAACTGAACAATTGTTTGTTAATAACATGTAAACAAAATATAATTAAATTTAAAAACTTCTGTTTTGTCAACAATTTTAGTGTTTTTAGACCCTACTTAGCTGCCTAAAAAAAAGTTTTAATTTGGTAAGGTCAAAATATCAACTTTAAATACACCTTAATTTTTTTACTTTTGATTAACTTAATATATCAACAATGTGTTATCAACAATTGTTAATTAGTTTACTAATACGCTGATTTTCAAAAATGGTATGTTTTTTGAGCTGTTGAAAAGATGTTGGTACAGTTGTAATGATGAGAAAAACAATAGAAATCTGTTTTTTTAATCAACACAATTAACAGCATATCATTACTATTATAAATAAATTTAATATTAAAATATAAGAATATTATAATGTTAATAAGAAATGTGAAAACTGATGAGCTGGAAAATCAATCCTGTGATATTGATTTCGTTTATATGTTTACTTAGTTATCTTTAAAGTCATAATGAAAATGCAATCTTCAGAAAAATATATAGCAGAAATAATGAGAATGAAAGCAGAAAAAAATGCTATCATTCTTGCTCATTATTACCAAACAGGTGATATTCAGGATATTGCTGATTTTGTGGGAGATAGTCTTGCTCTTTCACAAAAAGCCGCTTCAAATAACGCAGACATAATACTGTTTGCCGGAGTTAAATTTATGGCAGAAACAGCTAAAATTCTGGCTCCTGAAAAGAAAGTACTTCTTCCGGATCTTAATGCTGGTTGCTCTCTTGCAGACTCATGTAAAGCTGAGGATTTTGAAAAATTTATTAAGGAACATCCTGGCAGAACTGTTGTCTCGTATGTAAATACTTCAGCAGAGATTAAAGCATTATCTGATATAATCTGTACGTCATCAAATGCTGTCCAGATAGTTGAATCTCTTCCTCCAGACGAAAAAATAATTTTTGCTCCTGACAGAAATCTTGGTAATTATGTTCTTAATAAAACAGGAAGAGACATGGTTATCTGGAACGGAACATGCCATGTACATGAGGAATTTTCTCTGGAAGCAATTTTAAGATTAAAAAGAGAAAACCCCAAAGCAAAAATTATTGTTCATCCCGAATGCGAACTGCCTGTAAGAATGGTTGCGGACTTTATTGGTTCAACCTCAGCTCTCCTGAAATTTACTAATAATGATAACGGTACTTGTTATATTATTGCAACAGAAGCAGGTATAATCCATCAAATGAAGAAGGAAAACCCTGATAAGATCTTTATTCCTGCTCCTCCACGCGATTCAACCTGTGGTTGTAGTGAATGCAGTTTTATGAAACTAATAACAATAGAAAAAATTTACAATTGTCTGAAGAGTGAAAAACCTGAAATTTTACTTGATACGGATGTGTTGGTTAAAGCACAGAGGCCGATAAAAAGAATGATGGAAATATCTGAAAAACTTGGTCTTTAAAGAATGAAAAGAGTTAATTTAATTATTGTTTTTATTTTAATATTTAAAATTTGTTCCGCCCAGGATAATACTGTTATAAAGGACGGATATCAGATTTTCAAGTATCCTAATGGCACTGTTTCAAGTGAAGGTTTAATTAAAAGCGGAATGCCTGATGGATTCTGGAAAAGTTATTATGTTACAGGTATAAAAAAATCTGAAGGAAGAAGAACCAGCTTTATGCTTGACAGCATCTGGATCTTTTATGATCAGGCTGGTGATACGACTGAAAAAATCAATTATCTGATTGGAAAAAAGAACGGATGGTATTATAAATATAAGAAGGATCCGTCTAAAGGACTTTATTTGTGGACAAAAGAACTTTTTGCAGGAGATAAAAAGGAAGGAACTGCATTTATGTACTTTCCAAATGGGAAAATTCAACAGTCTATAGCTTATAATAGCGGTAAAAAAGAGGGTTTGTCTAAAGAATATGATAAGGAAGGCAATATCATTACGTTACTGGAATATAATAATGATTTTCTTGTAAGCAGGGAGAGAATAAATAGAAGTGATAATAAAGGATTGAAACAGGGAGACTGGAAAGAGTTCTATCCGAATGGAGCAATTAAATCTGAGAAATCATTTAAAGACGATCTGTTACATGGATATTATAAAGAATACGATTCAAAAGGAAAGCTTGTTCTTACAATGCTTTATGAAAATGGAGCAATTGTTAAATCTAAAGTTGAAGATGAGCCGGATGTTGAGATTGTTAATAAACATGACCAGGATGGAAAACTGATTTATAGCGGACCCTATCGTAATAAAGTTCCTGTTGGAATACATCGGGAATATAGTACTGACGGAAAGGTAAAAAATGCTTTTATTTATACCGATAACGGGCTAATGGTGTCGGAGGGGATTGTTGATGAAGCCGGTAACAGAAATGGTAAATGGAAAGATTATTTTCCCAATGGAAAAGTACAAGCTGAAGGACAGTTTACAGATAACAGACGTTCTGGTATCTGGAAGTTTTATAACATTTTTGAAAAAGTTGAACAAACAGGTTCCTATAATAATGGACGTCCTGACGGTTTGTGGAAATGGTATTATGATACCGGGGAAATTCTGAGAGAGGAAGAATATTTTCAGGGTCAGCGCGATGGCGCCAGCACCGAATATTCCTTAACAGGCGAAATTATCGCTCAGGGCGAATATTCAGATGGAGAAAAGAACGGAGACTGGAAGTTTAAGTCAGGTGATATTACTGAAGAAGGAAAATTTATCATTGGCCTTAAAGACGGAACCTGGAAATCATATTATTTGAATGGAAAGCTAAAATTTAAGGGTGGCTTTGTGCAGGGAAATCCGGATGGTAAACAAACGTTTTATTTTGAAAATGGAAAATTAGAAGAAGAACAGTATTTTCAGATGGGAATAAAGGAAAAAACCTGGGTCAAATATAATGATAAAGGAATTCCTCAGCTCCTTATTGCTTACAAGAATGATATGGAGGTTAGTATCAATGGTGTTAGAATAAAGCTTCCTGAAAGCGATGTTAAACTGATTAAATAGTTACTTTGCTTCATGGAAGAAAATATTAACATACGTAAAGATAATATCTCAGTTACAGATAAGGAATTTGAAAAACAACTCAGACCATTAAGTTTCAGCGATTTCAAAGGGCAGAAGCAGCTAATGGAAAATCTGGTTGTTTTTGTCACTGCAGCAAAACAGAGAGGAGAATCTCTCGATCATGTTTTATTACATGGCCCACCGGGACTGGGAAAAACAACACTTGCCACAATTATAGCCAATGAATTACAGGTTAATCTGAGAGTAACTTCTGGTCCGGTGCTGGATAAACCCGGGGACCTCGCAGGTTTGTTAACCAATCTCCAGGAAGGTGATGTTCTTTTTATCGATGAAATTCACAGACTAAGCCCTGTAGTTGAGGAATATCTTTATTCCGCTATGGAAGATTTCCAGATAGATATTATGATTGATAAGGGCCCAAGCGCAAGATCTGTTCAGTTAACACTTAATAGTTTTACGCTCATAGGTGCAACAACCCGCTCAGGCCTGCTTACCAGCCCTCTAAGGGCAAGATTCGGCATTAAATTCCATCTCGAATATTATGATCACGAAATTCTGACAGGCATAGTTAAACGATCTGCAGGTATCCTTAATATTGCTATAAATGAAGATGCCGCTGTTGAAATAGCCCGCAGAAGCAGAGGAACTCCGCGAATTGCAAACGCATTACTGAGAAGGGTTAGAGATTTTGCCCAGGTTGTCGGCTCCGGAGAAATTGATCTGGAAATTACCAGGTACGGATTAAAAGCCCTAAACATTGATCAGAACGGACTCGATGAAATGGATAATAGAATTCTTACTGTAATTATAGATAAATTCAATGGAGGCCCCGTAGGCCTATCCACCATTTCAACAGCAGTTGGTGAGGAGAGCGGAACAATCGAAGAGGTTTATGAACCTTTTCTGATTAAAGAGGGTTATCTTAAGAGAACTCCACGTGGACGAGAAGCTACTGAACATGCATATAAACATCTGGGTAAACAATTTGGCCAGAATATGCCGGGAACGCTTTTTTGAAAAATGCTTATTCCTGAAGATTAATTAAAAACATTACTGATTTTTTCAAGACCTGCAGCGTTTATAATCTTAATTTTTCTACCGTTAAGTTCTACAAGTTTATCTGATTTAAATTCTGATAAAAGCCTTATAACTGATTCGGTTGCAGTACCAACAATGTTTGCCAGCTCTTCACGTGTAAGAGAAATATTAAGGAACTGCTGATCATCAAGACCAAAGTCCGCAACAAGAAACAATAGAACTTCCGCTAGACGTTCCCTTACCGTTTTTTGAGCGATATCAGTAATAAATGAGTTTGCTTCACCTAATTCGTGACAGGCTAGTTTTATTAATTCAAGAGCGTAGGCAGGATTGGTTTTTATGAACGAGACTAGTATTTCTGAAGGAATAAAACAAACCTGACAATCTTCAATTACTTTGGCTGAAGTGCAGGCTAATTCATTACTAAGAACACTGCGGTAAGCAATTATATCACCTTTTTTTGCAAAACGGATTATCTGTTCTTTTCCGTCAAATCCGGTCTTAAAAACTTTAATTATGCCGCTGTTAACGCAAAAGAAACCACTTATCCTGTTCCCTTCCTGGTAAAGTAGCATACCTCTTTTATATTGACGAAAATCTTTTTCAAAATTTAATGTTTCAATTTCATCAGCTGTGAGATACTTGAAAATTGATCCTGATTCAAGAGAACATTTATCACACAGCGGAATATGTATATCTTGCTGTTTCATTTCCTGAGAATATGTTATTTGCAAATATTGATACTAATTATAGTAAATTTACTCAATTAAACTAAAATGCTGTTTTAAATTGATCAAGGAATCTAATATCATTTTCAAAATAAAGTCGGAGATCATTTACCTGATATTTTAACATTGTAAGTCGCTCAATACCCATTCCAAATGCGAATCCTGTATATTTATTGCTATCTATATTGCATGATTCCAGCACATTAGGATGAACCATTCCGCAGCCCAATATTTCAAGCCATCCGGTGTGTTTGCAAACATTGCATCCCTTACCGCCACATATCTTACAACTAACATCCATTTCTGCAGAAGGTTCGGTAAAAGGAAAATATGACGGCCTTAGCCTGATCTCTGTTTCTTCACCAAACATTTCGCGGGCAAAGAAGAGAAGTGTCTGCTTTAAATCTGCAAAGGATACATTTTCATCAATATATAAGCCTTCAACCTGATGAAATATACAATGGGCACGGGCAGAAATGGCCTCATTGCGGAAAACCCGGCCAGGCGAAATAGTTCTGATTGGAGGTTTTTGATTTTGCATTACACGAACTTGCACTGATGATGTATGTGTGCGCAGTAAAATATCTTCCGGACTTGAATCTTCTGAAGAAATACGGGAAATATAGAAAGTGTCCTGCATATCTCTGGCAGGATGCTCAGGGGCAAAGTTTAATTTAGTAAATACATGGTCATCGTCTTCAATCTCAGGACCTTCAGAAACGGTGAACCCAATCCGGGAAAAAATATCAATTATCTGATTTCTTACTATTGATATCGGATGCCTTGAACCGGTTGAGTAAGGAAATGAGGGACGGCTCAGATCAACTTCTGAAGATAATTCTTCTGTATTTAAAAGGTTGGTCTTTACCGTGTTATATTTTTCCAGAGCTTCATGTTTTAATTCATTAAGCTTTTGACCAACTTCTTTTTTTTCTGAACCGGGGACATTTCTGAAGTCATCAAAAAGAGCAGAAATTATTCCTTTTTTACTGAGATATTTTAAACGATATGATTCAAGTTCTTCCGAATTTTTTATCGGTAAAACTGAAATTTCCTGTAAAAGAGTATTGATTTTTTGAAGCATTAGCTAATTGATATTTATCATGACTATATTATTTTCCGGAGATTCTGATTTTTAGGATTTTTACATCAGTAATAGGTTTGTCTTTGCTGTCTGTTTGAACCGCTGCTATTTTATCAATAATATCCAGTCCCTCAACTACTTCACCGAAAACTGTATATGTACCATCAAGTCTTGGTGTACCTCCTGAAGTTTTATATATGTTTCTCTGCTCTTCAGAAATTTTGTAGGCGGGAGTAGTAGATAAAAATTGAAACATTTTAACTGAGGCAATTTCCTGGACCTCACCGGGAGTTGTGGTTTTTCCGGAAAGTCTTAAACTATCAGCTGTTTGTTTTAAGAGTTTGTTAAAAAGACTTTGTTTATTATTACTATTGATACGCTGTTCTGCTGTATTTAATTCATCATCTGTATATTTTACACCCTGGACAATATAAAATTGAGTTCCTGATGATCTCATTTCCGGATTGACGTCATTTCCTTGCCGGGCTGCCGCAAGAGCGCCTTTTTTATGAAAATACAAGGGATTTATTTCCGCAGGAATTGTATATGTTTTTAAAGAATCCGGAAGGTTTGTCAGCGGGATCGTTTTTGTTAATGGATCCCCTGCCTGTATCATAAAGTCTTTAATAATCCTTTGGAACGAAATTCCGTCGTAGAATCCTGAATTAATAAGTTTTATAAAATTATCACGATGAATTGGTGTTCCATCATAAAGTTTTAGCTTAATGTCACCAAGAGTTGTCTTTATTGTGACAATTGTGTTTTCATTACCCCCGTATGAATTACAGGAAATGAATATTATAGTCAGTGGAATAAAAAGTAACTTTTTTAAAATAATGTTCATGAAAAATAAAATTTGGTTAATAACGTTCTGCAAATCTGACTGCAAAGATATTTAACTTTGGACGATACGCATAAATTTTAATTTTCAAATATAGTTTTTTCAGGAAAACAATTTTTTGAAATATCGGTTTGATCCATTAGAAGTATCTTTGTTGTCAATAATTTAGTAATATGAAGATTTGGACATACAGGAAATATATAGAAATGAAGGCAGAAAGAATTTTGGGTTTTATATCAGCGGTTGTTCTGATTAGCTTCGCATCTTGCGGCAGGAAGATTGCACCTGCTAGTGATTTTGACAAGAAGAATAGGGTATTTGATTCAGCTGCGTTTAATTATGTTTATGTTGAGGCGATTAAGCAAAAGCTTCTCGGAAATAACGGAGATGCTTTAAAATACTTCGAACAATGCATTAAAATTAACCCCCAAAGTGATGCAACATATTACGAGATGGCTCAAATTGTTTCTGCCGGTGGTGACGGCATGAATGCAAAGCATTATTTGTTAAAAGCACTTTCGATTGAAGAACAAAATTTTTGGTACCTGATGATGCTTTCAGGTATTTACTATCAGGAGAAAAATCTTGATAGTACAATTATCTACTATGAAAAAGCTGTTAATTTTTATCCGGATAAGGAAAATCTGCAATTGACTCTTGGAAATATATATACGGAAAATAAGAGCTTTGATAAGGCCAAAGCAATTTTTGATTCAATTGAGAGTAAGTATGGTGTAAATGAGACTTCTACTTTGGCTGCTATAAAGAGTCTTATGACGGCGAAAAAATTCGATGATGCTTTAATTAAAGTTCAATTACTTCTTAAAGAGTATCCTAATGAAATTCTTTATAATGGCTTGCTTGCTGAAATTTATAGGGGTAAGGGAGATAATGATAAAGCACTTCAGGTTTACAAACAGTTAATTGAAAAGGATCCTTATAATGCACAAACACAACTTTCTTTTTGCGGCTTTCTTATATCTCTGAAAAATTATGATGAACTGTTTGAAGTATTAAATTCTGTTATTATAAATGATAAAATATTAAAAGAAGATAAAATTTCATTATTTGCACAATTGATAGAAACGCCTGATTTAATGAAAGATAATAGTGATAAGCTGGCGATATCTATAATGGTACTTGAAGCAAATTATAAGGACGATGATATAATAGTGCTACTAAGGCCTGAAATTCTTATAAAACAATCGAAATTAGCTGAAGCAGCAAGCAGATTATCTGAAATTGTAAAAGAAAAAGAGCAAAATTACTATGCTTGGGAGAAATTGTTACTCGTGTATTTGCAGATGGGAGATTTTACTAACTTGTATATGAAGGGAGAGGAATGCGCAACTCTTTTTAACACCTCTTTTCTTGCTAAAGTTTTATACGCGAACGGAGCGCTTGAAAATGGAAAATTCTCTGTAGCGCTGGAGGAATTAAGAAAAGCTGAGATCCTGGCAAGTGACAATAAGGAATATTTAATGCAGGTTTTCACAATGAGAGCCGATGTGTATTATAGAATGAAGGATTTCACTAAAGCTTTTGAAGTATTTGAGCAGGCGAAAAAAACGAATAACGAAGATTTAACCTTGTTGAATAACTATGCATATTATCTTGCTGAACAGAATTCTAACCTTAAAGAAGCTGAAGAGATGTCAAAGAAAGTTATTGAAAGAGAAAAAGATAACGCTACTTTCCTGGATACTTACGCCTGGGTATTGTATAAAAGGGGAAAGGTAAACGAAGCAGCACATATTATGGAAGAAATTATTAATAAGGGAGGAAAGGAAGATGCGACATTGTTTGAACACTTTGGTTTTATACTTAAAGAACAAAAGAAATGTTCAAAGGCTGTTGAGAACTGGAGAATTGCAATAAAGATGGATAGTACAAAAGTGAATTTAGAGAAAGAGATAGAGAATTGCAAAAAATAGCAATAATATTACTTATTTTCTTAATGAATACTGGTTGCTCTTTCTTTCTGAATCAGGAAAGAAGAAATATACCATTGTCTGAGAATAGTACTATTGTTAATTTGTCGGAAAGAATAAAAAATCATGATATCTCAAATGCTAATTTTTTCATTGAGAAAGCTGATGTTAAATTTTCAGGACCTGAAGGAACTCAAAAATTTCTGGCAAGTTTAAAATTTATAAGACCGGATAAATATCTTATAAGTTTAAAGGGCGCTACAGGAATCGAGGCGCTAAGGATATATTTATCGGGAGATTCAATTCTTATTAATGACAGGATTAATAAAAAGCTTTATACTGGTAATTCACAGTATATAAAGAAAAAGTTTGGCTTTCCGGTTTCTTTCATACCATTAATATTTGGAGATTATATTTCTACTAACCGTAGTGATGATATAGAGGTTAAATGTAAAGATGGAAAACTCGGCTTAACTGAAGGAATTAGTGGCTTAAATATAAAGTATGTAATGGACTGCAATAAAGCAAAAGCTGTTTCTATTGGCGTAGAGAATAGTTTGAATCAATTAGGAATTCAGATATCGTATGACAAATTCTTTGAGAAGGGAAATTGTTTACAGGCTAAAATCATTAATATTATTGATAATCAAAGACATACATCAATAAGTATCGATATAGATAAAATTCAATTACCGTGGGAAGGGAAGATTGAATTTATTCCGGGAAATCGATATGAATTAGTTCAGTTATTATGAAGTATTTTATTGTTTTTACTTTTTTTTGTTTCATTATTTTTAATTGCCTGAAGGGGCAAAGCAGGAAGGATCTTGAGGAGAAAAGAGCTAAAACCCTTGGAGAAATAACATACGTGGACAATCTTCTTAAGACAACGTCAAAGCAGAAAATAGAAAGTATAACTGCAATTAAAATAATTGGTAATAAACTTGTTTTAAGAGAATCTGTAATAGGTGGAATGAGAGACGAGATTTTACTTCTGATGGATAGAATTGACCTTAATGAACTTGCAATAGCAATGATGGAAAGTGATTTAGTTGTTTTAAAAAATGATTATGCGAAAGCTGTTGTTAACTCGTATAGGACAAAAAAAGGAAATCCGGAATTGGTTTATATTCTTTCAGCAAAAGATTTTAATCAGGGATACAAAAGACTTAAATATCTTCAGCAAATTACAAAATTCAGAAGGAAAGAATCTGAGATTATTCTCGAATTAAAGAATCAGATTGGAACAACTAAAGCCAGGCTTCAAACTGATTTATACCGGGTATCTGAATTGAAAAGGGGAGAAGAGGAGCAAAAAGGACTGCTACAAAACGAACAGGAAAAAAAGCAGCAAATGGTAAAATCTTTGACAAAGAAGGAAATACAGTTAAAAAAAGAGTTGGATGAAAAGAAGAGAATTGCTATTAAAATTGAAAGCGAAATAGCAAGAATAATTGAAGAGGAGCGAAAAAAGGCTATTAGGGCCGATAATACTCCGGAGCAAAAATTAATAGGAGAAAATTTTGTAACAAATAAAGGAAGACTTCCATGGCCCGTAGAAAAGGGTATAATTACAAGTCGTTTTGGGATTCATAAAAATGCAGTTCTGAAATATGTTGAAGAAAACAATATAGATATAGAAATTACGAGTTCGGGAAAAATAAGTGCACGTGCTGTTTTTCAGGGAGAGGTTGCTGGAATATTTCCAATTTCAGGTGCGAACATGACAGTTATGATAAGACACGGAAAATATTTTTCTGTATATACGAATATTATAAATCTTAAAATTAAGAAGGGCGACAAAATTTCAACGAAGCAAATAATTGGAGATGTATATTCTGATGGAAATAATTGTGTTCTAAAATTTATGATATTTGAAACTAATGCAAAATATTTGGATCCGGAGGATTGGATTGCAAAAAATTAGAAGGAATTATGTAACAAAGAGAACATATTTCAGTATAAAGGGTTTATATATGTAGAGATGAATAAAAAGATCAAGATAGAATCCAAGATTATCAACATTCGCTTAGTTGAAAACGCAATAGATGAGATTTCAAACGACATTAAAATTTCAAAAGATAGTTACGGAAAAGTTTTGGTTTCAACTCTTGAGGCTGTCAATAATGCTATATTACA
>Ga0302206_1000551_pt1 | contig 14600 bp, 12 predicted proteins | sample II_Fen_E2_1_FD_194581 | JGI IMG/M metagenome (GOLD analysis project Ga0302206, IMG submission 194581) | Peat permafrost microbial communities from Stordalen Mire near Abisko, Sweden - II_Fen_E2_1 | ecosystem: Environmental > Terrestrial > Soil > Wetlands > Permafrost | place: Sweden: Abisko...
TTTGTTAGAGTTAAATCATTTGTATTTTGTCTCATAGAACAAATATTTAATACATAATTAAATTTAAATATTGTCCTCGAATTATGTAACATCTACAATCCCGAACGAATCCACCATGGATACGATTAGAAACCTTGGATATTAGGTGGATGAGTGAGGGATCTCCTAATCATTATACTGTTTCCATAAGTAATTAATTGTCTGAGAATTAAATCATTATCTTGAATAAAAGTGCAAGAAGGAAATCCCAACGATTTGAAGATGTGTATAAAGAGTAGACTACGTACAGAGGGGAGAGATCTAAATATCCGGATTTCGAGATTGTAAAAAAGAGAACACGGAGCCTAGAAGTAATGTAGCCTTCTTGAATATATGAGAATCCAGATCATTTGCGCTCCCCTGGAAACTCCGGGAATAAAATGACATTGGAAATACTGGGGATCAGATCGGTCAAGTTGTGTTCTGAAGTAAGAACAATAGTACAAACGAAATCAGAAATCAGAACTTATTTAACTTCTGCATTCTTAATTCAAATGTTCTGCATTCGTTTGTCAGTTTATTATTCAAAATATCCCTTCATCCTCTCAAAAAACCCTTTATCGTTTTTATCAGGAGCAGGTATAAAAGAGTCGGAATCTTTAAATTTCTCAAAGATCTTAAGTTCATCTTTATTTAAGCTCTTTGGTATCCAGACGTTTACGTTGACCAGGAGATCACCGCGTCCATATCCATTTACTTCGGGCAGCCCTTTTCCGCGAAGGCGAAGGATTTTTCCCGGCTGGGTACCGGGTTCAATTTTTATTTTTACATTATTATCTACTGTGGGTACTTCAACATGAGTCCCGAGGACAGCATCGGGTATACTAATAAACAGGTTGTAGATCAAATCGTTGCCTTCTCTAATCAGATCGGGATGCTCTTCTTCGTCAATCACTACGAGGAGATCACCGTTTACTCCGCCTCTCCTGGGTGCATTTCCTTTGCCACCTACAGTCATCTGCATTCCTTTGCCCACACCTGCAGGAATATTGATCTTTATTATCTCTTCTTTCTGGACGATGCCTTCACCATAACAGGCAGTACATTTTTTTGTAATAGTTTTCCCCTCGCCTCCGCATGAAGGACAGACTGAAGTAGTCTGCATCTGGCCGAGCATTGTATTTGTAAGACGGGTGACATGTCCCGATCCATGACAAGTGGTGCATGTAGATAAGCTTGAAGCATCGGCGGCACCGGTACCTCCGCAAGTGTCGCATGTATCGTATTTATTGACTTTGATTTTCTTCTCAGCGCCCGCAGCAATCTCCTGGAGTGTCAGTTTTACTTTTACTCTGAGGTTACTTCCTTTGTTTACCCTGCGTCCGCGTCTGGCGCCGCCAAAACCACCGAACCCGCCGAATGCATCGCCGAATATATCGCCAAATGATGAAAAAATGTCATCCACAGTCATTCCCTGACCTGAAAAGCCTCCGCCATTATTACCCATTCCGGCATGTCCAAAACGGTCGTAACGTGATTTTTTCTCATCATTGCTCAACACTTCATATGCTTCAGCAGCTTCCTTGAAGTTTTCTTCCGATTTTTTATCACCCGGGTTTTTGTCAGGATGATACTTGAGTGCCTGTTTCCTGTATGCTTTTTTTATTTCTTCCTTTGTGGCCTCTTTTGATATTCCAAGCACCTCATAATAATCTCTTTTTCCCATCCCTTTTTACTTTAATTTTATTGAGCCACCATTGTAATCCAGATAAGTACTCAGGGTTTATTCACCTACTACAACTTTTGCGAACCTTAAAACTTTGTCCTGCAGGTAATATCCTTTTTGAACTACATCAACCACTTTACCTTTCTTCTCTTCTTCAACGGGAACTTTCGCAACAGCTTCTTGCAGATCAACGTTGAAATTACTGTTAAGTGATTCGATTTCTTTTATACCGTTTTGTTTCAGAAAGTCACTGAATTTCCCGTAAATGATGTCAATTCCGGCTTTCAAAGCTTCGCAATCGGTTGTTGTATCCATGTGCTGATGCGCTCTTTCAAAATCATCCATCAGAGGTATGATACCCAGGAGCAGGTTTTCACCAGCATATTTCGTCATATCCATTTTCTCCCGTAATGTCCGTTTTCTGTAGTTATCAAATTCAGCCGAAAGACGAATGTATTTATCCTGCATCTCTGCCAGTTTTTCTTCAATAACTCTCACAGCCGAGACAACACTGTCAGAGGCCTCGGTATTTTCTCCTGATCCATCAGTTACATTTTCCTTTGAAACACCAAATGCTGAAAGCTCTGATTCCTCCCTTGCTTTCATATCGGGATTTTCAGTATTTTCTTTATTTTCAGTTGATTTGTCAATGTTGTTATGTCTTAGATCTATATGTTCATTCATCTTTTTTTTCATCATCACACACAGTATTTCAATTTAACTGAAATAAGCTAACAAAATGCCTGCCAAGCTCTCGGGATTGACAATTTGGCAGGGAAACCAGGATTAAGAGACTCATTGACTGAGAGACAGAGGGACTAAGAGACAGAGGGACTAAGAGACTGAGGGAACTAATCAATTCATCACTTAGTCTCTTCGTCACATCGTCTCTTTGTCTCTTAGTCTTGGTTACTGAACCCGCTGAATATCAGCTCCGATAGCGTTCAGACGTATCTCGATATTTTGGTAACCTCTGTCGATTTGTTCTATATTATGAATTACGCTTGTGCCGTCTGCAGACAGTGCTGCTATAAGTAGAGCTACCCCTGCCCTGATGTCCGGAGAAGACATTACGGTTCCTTTTAACCGTATCATTTTATCCTGGCCAATAACTGTTGCCCTGTGAGGATCGCAAAGTATTATCTGGGCACCCATATCGATAAGCTTATCTACAAAGAACAAACGGCTTTCGAACATTTTCTGATGGATAAGAACGGCCCCTTTCGCCTGAGTAGCTGTTACAAGGAGAACACTTAACAAATCAGGAGTCAGTCCGGGCCATATTGCATCAGAAATTGTCATAATTGACCCGTCAATAAAGGTCTCTATTTCATAATGTTTTTGGTGAGGGATAAAAATATCATCACCTCTTCTCTCGACGTTGATTCCAAGACGGCGGAAAGAGTCAGGTATGATACCCAGATTATCATAAGAGGTGTTTTTGATCGTTATCTCTGATTCTGTTATTGCAGCCATTCCTATAAATGATCCTATCTCGATCATATCCGGCAGAATAGTATGATTACATCCCCTGAGACCGTTTACTCCGTCGATATTGAGAAGATTGGAGCCAATTCCTTCGATTCTGGCACCCATAGAAACAAGCATCCTGCATAGTTGCTGAACATAAGGTTCACAGGCAGCATTGTATATTGTAGTCCTGCCCTTTGCCAGGACAGCAGCCATTATGATATTAGCAGTACCGGTAACAGAAGCCTCATCGAGATGCATATATGCTCCTTTCAATGAAGGGGCTTCTACTTTAAAAAAGGGATCCGCTGAATCAAATTCAAAACGCGCCCCGAGTTTCTGAAAACCTGTAAAATGAGTGTCAACTCTTCGGCGTCCGATTTTATCGCCTCCGGGTTTTGGAATGAAAGCCTTTCCAAAGCGTCCAAGAAGCGGTCCGACTATCATAATCGATCCTCTCAGGCTAGAACTCTGCCTTCTGAATTCGCTAGTCTGCAAATAGTCAAGATTTACCTCTTTTGCTTCGAAACTTGTGATGGAATCAGATTCTCTTTGAACTTTTACACCCATGCAACCGATTAGTTCGATGAGCATATTAACGTCACTTATATCAGGAATATTCCTGATTGTAACTTTTTCTGGTGTAAGAAGTACTGCACAGATGACCTGTAAAGCTTCATTTTTGGCTCCCTGAGGAATTATTTCCCCCTTTAGCGGTTTACCTCCATGAACAATAAAAGTACCCATTAATGTCTGGTATGTCCTTTTTTCTTAACGAATTGTTTATTCTGTTGTTTGCCGTGAGGTTTTCCAATTGGTTTTCTTTTTACCGGAGGAATCAATTCTCTGACCTCAAGGATCCTTACTCCCTCTGTCATTAAGAGTTTTCCTTTGGATAATAATTTCATGTCTTTGATTATCACCTCATCAGCTACCTGAGCCCTGTTCCAGGTGATATAAGATTTTTTCATCTGGTTGACAATCAAGGTGGTAAGATATTCTTTTTTTTCACCTTCTTCCAGCTCACATGCAGAATCGATCATAAGTTCAATAATCCGTCCATAGTGAAGGAACCTTATATCGCCCTGTTTATAGGGTACCTGTTTCGGTTTTTCTACGAATTTGGATGGTTCAGGTACAGGGTAGGGAGAATCAATATCCAGCTCAAAACTTGCGATCAGAGCCAGGTGATCCCATAATTTATGTTTGAAATCGCCGACATCACGAAGATGAGGATTCAGATTGCCCATTATTGAAATTATGGTCTTAGCGGCCCTGTTTCTCTCGTCTCTGTCCTCTATAGTCTTTATATGATCGACCATCTTCTGAACATTCCTTCCATATTCGGGTAATGCCATTCTTTTCCTCTGGGTATTGTAATCGTAATTCATCATGCGCATTTTATTTTATGCAAAGCTAGTAATTTATAACAATTTCACGATATCATATTGACTGGTAAGTTACCTTTGAAAGCTGATCCACTATTTTATAAAGAACATGAAACGCATTTACTATGTCGCTGTTTTGCTGCTGTCCTGTACTTCTATGGCCGGAATGGATGGCTATAAAAGAAATCCCTTCATTGACGTAATTCACTATGATTTTTCAGTTTCTGTAAGTGACACTAGTAATATTATTTATGGCCGGGCAGCAATTACTGTAAATTTTACAGGATCTGTCAATACACTGGCATTCGATCTGAAAAACACCGGACCTGATGAAAAGGGAATGAAAGTGAAAAATGTAACTTTTGACAAAGGATCAGTTACCTGGATTCATTACGACGACAGAATAACTATTACAATGAATGAATCAGTGAAGGCTGGTTCCCGGGGAGTATTCACAATTGATTATTCAGGTGTACCTGGGGATGGATTAATAATATCGGACAATAAATTCGGAGACCGTACATTTTTTGCAGATAACTGGCCCGACAGAGCTCACAACTGGATACCCTGCGTCGACCATCCATACGATAAGGCCACAGTGGATTTTATTATTACTGCCCCTGATCATTATGAAGTTGTAGCAAGTGGTTATCTTGTTGAAGAGAGCTGCATGTCAAAACATACTAGACTGACTCACTGGAGAGAAGATGTGCCACTGGCTACAAAAGTAATGGCTTTCGGAGCAGCTCCGTTTGCAACCCAGCTTGAAGATATTGTTAATTCCATCCCGGTTTGGAGCTGGGTTTTTACCGAAAACAGAAGTGAAGGATTTTATGACTATTCTGTTGCAACGAAACCACTTGCATTCTATAGTCAGCTGATCGGACCATACCCATACGAAAAACTCGCTAATGTTCAATCGAAGACAATCTTCGGAGGTCTCGAAAATGCAGGATGCATATTTTATTCGGAGAATTCTGTTACCGGACGAGGTACTGCAGAAAACCTCATGGCCCACGAGATTGCACATCAATGGTTTGGGAATTCTGTCACAGAAAACGACTGGCATCATATCTGGCTGAGTGAAGGATTTGCAACATATCTGACAGCAGCATATCAGGAGAAAATATACGGTAAGGAAAAATCAGATGAGACAATGAAATCGGCCCGTGATAAGGTTATTGGATTTTCTCAGGGTTCTGACAGACCGGTTGTAGATACAACAGTTACAGATCTGATGCGCCTGTTGAACGTCAACTCATATCAAAAAGGAGCCTGGGTTCTCCATATGTTAAGAAACAAACTTGGAGATGAGCTGTTCTGGAGCGGAATGAGGCTTTACTATGAAAAATACAGAAACAAAAATGCTCTTACAAATGATTTTAAGACAGTTATGGAGAATACAAGTGGTAAAAACCTTGATACTTTTTTCAAACAGTGGCTTTTTGAGACGGGTGAGCCTGAATTAAAAATTGGAACCACTCCCGGGAAAAGTAAAGGAACTACGGATCTGGTTATTGAACAGACTCAAGATCATCTCTTTAATTTTGATATTGAAGTGGAGATACTTGACTCAGATGGAAAGCATCTTTATAAAATACCTGTATCGGAAAGGATTACCAGGAAGATACTTTCTGCAGAGAAGATTATTGAGGTAATTCCCGATCCGAATACTAATCTTTTGTTCAGAATGATTCGTGATCAGAATTAAAAATATACTCTTTCACATTAATGTTTTGTCCATTTAAAAGTTTTCTCGAATCGCTGATAAATTTTTTCATAAGTACGAATGCTTCGGGTTTATCAAAAAAATCAGGTTTGTTTTCATACTCCGAGCATGGAAGGATGAAAAATCTTTTTCTGTAATTCACTATCGGAGTATAGACCCAGACAAGGTAGTATCCTGCATTCGATATCGCATATTTATTATCTTTTTTAGTAAGTTCAACCCGGACCATTGATCCGCCGTCGGTTTTTGGTTTTCTCTGGTTTGAGACAAAATTGCCCAGGGAATAAACTATCACATCTTCTTTTCCTGACACCATATTGTTCATTCTTATCATTTTTTGCAAAACATGAGGATGTGATCCTATTACCATATCTACGCCTATTGATTGAAAATATTCTGCCATGTCAGTCTGACTTTTTGCCGGAATCGTATCATATTCTGTTCCCCAGTGCAGAAAAAGAATGATAAAGTCTGCCTTTTTCACCTTGGCTTTATTTACATCTCTTGTAATCGATTCTTTGTCGAGCATATTAACAATGACAGGATCGGGGACTTTAATTCCGTTAGTGCTGAAAGTATAATTAAGCAATGCAATGGACACGCCGTTTTTGTTTATGATAAGTGGAGAAAGGCTGTCACGGCATCCTGAATTAAGGAATGTCCCTGTGTGTGGAATTCCAAGACTGTCAAGCCTGTTAATTGTGCCTGTTATTCCCTTCGCTCCCCTGTCTGCTGCATGATTGTTCGCAGTTACAAGATAATCTATTCCGGCATTTTTGCATGCAACCGCCAGAGTGGCAGGTGAGCTGAACTGGGGATAACCTGAATATGGGGGTCCGGCGAGTGTAACCTCAAAATTTGCAATTGCGACATCGGCATCGGAAATCACCGGTTTGATATATTTAAATACCTCATCATAATTATATAAATGAGTCTCTCTGTTCTCTGCCGACCAGATCTGTTCATCGTGGCCCATTATATCTCCTATAAAAAGCAGGGAGATTGTGTCTGCCGGCGTTTGCTGATTCTGGCTCCGGACCGGACAAGAGGAGCAAAAACAAAGAAACAGAAACAGTACAGATCTCAGATATGATGATATTTGTTTCATACGTAATCGATAACATGAATAAAGACAATAAGGTTTTATACCGAATTTTAACTGCTCGGCAAAGATACCTTAAATCTTGTTTAGCTTGTTTAGGTGTCAAAAATAACTCACCTTTAAACTGTTTTTTAAACCATCATCAGCTAAGGATTGTTTTTTGTTCAGGGAGATAGCCTGAAGGATTTAGATTATTAGTATGGTCAATATCGGGAAAAACTTTAAGAAAGTCAGTTTCAGTAAGATAGTTGTTATTTCATGGCCGTTCTTCCTGGCAGTTCTTGTATTTCTTAGCACCAGACTAGCCATAAGAAATAGCGGAACGGTCGAACATTATTATTCAGCAGAAATTTATCCTGTTCTGGCCAGGTTGCTTTCATTTTTCAGTAATCTTATTCCTTTTTCTTTGTGGGATGTTTTTTGGATCCTGATCATACTATTGATAATAAGCGGATTGGTTCTCGTGATAATCAAAAAGATAAAATTTGGATGGTATTCATTGCGAATACTGCAAACAATAGCTATCCTTTATTCAATATTTTACTTAGTCTGGGGTTATAACTATTTCCGGCCAAAGATCCAGGAACGTCTTGACTGGAAGATACCAGCGTCTGATGAACAGGTTTTCAGATCGGTACTCGATACCATAATTAACAAAACAAATATCAACTATATTCCAGTTTCATCATCTGATTTCCAGGAGATTGATAAACTCGTTGAAGATTCTTACCGCCTACATAGTCGCGAACTCGGGATCATATATCCTAATGGTTCAAGGCGGCCAAAGAGGATGATTTTTAGCATGTTATATGGGGAAATGGGGTTAAGCGGTTATTTTGGACCATTCTTTAATGAAATTCATGTAAATGGCTATCTGCTTCCAATGGATTATCCGTTTTTGCTTGGTCATGAGAAAGCACATCAATTTGGAATTACCAGTGAAGCGGAGGCTAACCTTATCGCATACGTAATTTGTGTAACCTCGGAAGATCAGCGGCTCAGATACTCAGGATATCAGTCCTTGCTGCTTTACTTTCTGAGAGATGCCTCTCATATGAAAGATTATAAGGATTATCTGAACAAAATAGATAGTCCGGTATTAAAGGATCTGCAATACCGGCAGAAGTACTATGAGGGAATGCTTAATAACACTCTTTCTGATATGCAGACGGCAGCGAATAATAGTTATTTAAAAGCCAACAATATTGAAAAAGGAGTTAAAAACTACAATCAGGTTGTGTCGCTGGTATTAAGCTGGTATTATAATATACATTTGAATGAGGACGAGCGCAAAAAATAATTCCTGATAAGCTCGTTCATAAAATCCTAATAATTATTAACTTTGCCCGCTTTATTTTAAAAATACCTGATAAAATCTCTGGGGATAGTTATGAGAGGGAAAGAACATCATCTTGATATCAAAAAGCTGTCTTTTGCCGGTCTTATTATCACACTTGGAGTTGTATATGGTGATTTAGGTACCAGCCCTCTTTATACAATGAAAGCGATAATTTTCGCTGGGAGGGCTAACATAAATGAATTGTTGATATACGGATCATTATCATGTATATTCTGGACTCTCACACTGCAGACCACAATAAAATATGTCCTCATCACACTCCGTGCAGATAATAACGGAGAGGGAGGAATTTTTGCACTTTTTGCCCTTATTAAGAAAAAATCGGGATGGGCGGCAATATTAACAATGGCCGGAGGTGCGGCTTTGCTTGCAGATGGAGTTATAACGCCCTCAATAACAGTCACTTCGGCTATAGAAGGATTAAAGCTGTTCAACACTGATATTCCTGTAATACCAATTGTTCTGATCATTTTCGGGGCATTGTTTTTCATCCAGCAATTCGGGACTAATTTTGTTGGCGGTTCTTTTGGTCCGATAATGGTTGTCTGGTTTTCAATGTTAGGAATCTTTGGATTCCTGCAACTCATGCATTATCCTGACATCTTCCGGGCTCTTAATCCTGCATTCGCTTACAAATTTTTGAATGACTATCCGGGAGGATTTATTCTCCTTGGAGCTGTTTTCCTTTGTACAACAGGAGCGGAAGCACTATATTCCGATCTTGGTCATTGCGGCAGAGCTAATATAAGAGTGTCATGGATTTTTGTAAAGATCACTCTGTTACTGAACTATTTTGGACAGGGAGCATGGATAATGATGAACAGTGCATCGGTTGAAGGCATAAATCCTTTCTATGCAATTATGCCTAAATGGTTTCTACTTCCGGGGATATTAATCTCTACAGCAGCTGCTGTAATAGCAAGCCAGGCTCTTATAAGTGGATCATATACTTTGCTCAGCGAAGCAGTATCTCTTAATTTCTGGCCAAAGATCAGAATACTGCATCCTACTTTTGTACGGGGACAGGTTTATCTGCCATTTGTCAACTGGTTCCTGTGGATAACATGCAGCCTGGTTGTTTTCTTCTTTAAGGAATCTTCAAATATGGAAGCCGCTTATGGACTTGCTATCACCATTACAATGATTATGACTACTTTACTGTTGTCATATTATTCCTATCAAAGCGGATGGAATCACCGGCTGGTGCTATTAATGCTTACTGTATATCTTACTATTGAAGGAAGCTTTTTAATAGCCAACCTGCATAAATTCAAATATGGAGGATGGTTTACACTGATGCTTGCTTCCCTCTATTTTATAATTATGTTCGGATGGTATTTCGGAAGAAAATTGAAAAACAGGTATGTGACCTTTACCGACCTGTATAAATATATTGATCTGTTTAAGGATTTATCAAAGGATAGTTCAGTACCTAAAACTGCAACAAACCTTGTTTATATAATTAAGGCAAACAGACCCGATCAGGTTGAATCAAAAGTGATCTATTCAATATTCCAGAAGCAACCAAAACGGGCAGATACTTACTGGTTTATTCATGTGGACAGGATTGATGAACCTGACCGTATTGATTACCAGGTAAACCAGATAATTCCGGGTGTTTTAATAAGAGTTGATTTTCATATCGGTTTTAAAGTTGAACCAAAGATCAATCTCTACTTCAAGGAGGTTCTGGAAGACATGACAGCGTCCGGAGAAATAAAGCTTGAGAGTACTTTTGACTCTCTGAAAAAACACTCAATGCCTGCTGATTTTAAATATATTCTCATTGACAGGATAATGCCAAACGACTATAAACTATCGGGCATGGAAAATGTCACCCTTGCTCTTCATAGTCTGTCAAGGCTCCTCTGTATCTCCGACGTTAAGGCATTACAGCTTGATTCAGCAAATACAATTGAAGAACAGGTCCCGATTACTATTGATCAGCCTGTTGAGACAAGGATAAGCCGGTTAATGTAAACTCATGTAGGAAGTCCTTTTCTAATACTTCACAATTTCGGTAACAAAATTTAAGTTTCTCATCTTTTATTTTGAACCCCCTTTCATTTTCCCCCAAGGGGGAAATGTTTAGCTACTCCTTCCCCCGTGGGGGAAGGCTGGGAAGGGGGTTTCATCTAAAAAAACTGAATCTTTACAGACTATTAATTTAACTGTTTAATGGATTTTCATGTCTCTTCTACTCATTCCGGATAAATTTTATTTAATGATTTTTGTAATTGCAAAGGAATTGGATAATGTTTACTTTGCCGTGAAATATAATCTATTCTGACCGATGAATGCAATGCCTTTCGTTATAGGAACCATCGCGGTTTTTGTGATAGCCTACAGACTATATTTCAGCTTTGTAGCAGCAAAGGTAGCAGTAAGGAATGATTTAAGCGAGACTCCGGCGCACAGACTGTATGATGGTCAGAATTATTATCCAATGAATAAATGGGTTCTGTTCGGGCATCATTTTGCTGCAATTGCCGGTGCCGGGCCATTGGTCGGACCTGTTCTGGCTGCTCAGTTTGGTTTTATGCCGGGTTTTTTATGGATGCTGATCGGAGCAGTAATGGCAGGTGCTGTTCACGATTATGTTATTCTGACTGCCTCAGTGCAGCATGATGGAAAATCTCTGGCAGCTATAGCAAAAGAAGAGATAAACAAGGTAAGCGGTGTTACCACCACCTTTGCCATAATCCTAATACTTGTCGTTGCTATGGCGGGACTGGGGCTTGTCGTCATAAATGCTCTTGCGGAGAGTTCATGGGGAACTTTCACAATTGCTTCTACAATTCCTATTGCTCTTATAATGGGTATCTGGATGTTCAGGATTCGGAAAGGCAAAACATTGGAAGCAACAGTCTTTGGCGTGATTATGCTTATTTTGGCAGTGGTTGCAGGTCGGTATATTCCGGGTTCTCAGTATGCTTCAATGTTCACTTTTGATCATAAAACATTAACTTTTCTCCTGGCAATTTATGGTTTCCTGGCATCAGTTCTTCCTGTCTGGCTTTTACTTTCCCCACGCGATTATCTGAGTTCGATCATGAAGATATCCGTAATAGGATTACTAGCAATAGGATTAATAATTGTAGCTCCGGAAATTAAGATGCCTGCTTTTACTGAATTTATTAAAGGTGGCGGACCAATCATACCCGGTAAATTATTTCCTTATCTTTTTATTACTATAGCCTGTGGTGCTATTTCTGGTTTTCACTCTCTTGTAAGCTCGGGAACGACGCCTAAAATGATTATGAGGGAAGCTGATATAAAGCCCATTGCCGTAGGCTCAATGCTAGTTGAAGGTGCTGTAAGCATCATGGCGCTGATAGCAGCTACCAGCCTTCTTCCTCTTGACTATTTTCAGATAAATGTGCCGGTTGATAAATTACAGGCAATCCTCCCGAAGCTTCATGCTATGGGATTTACAGAATCAAATCTTAGCCAGCTTTCTGCCAGCGTAGGCGAAAAGATTGCAGGGAGAACAGGAGGAGCTGTATCATTGGGTGTTGGTATGGCTTATATTTTCTCATCAATTCCGGGTATGCAGCATCTTATGTCGTACTGGTATCATTTTGCCATAATGTTCGAGGCTTTGTTCATCCTCACAACGATAGATGCAGGTACCCGTATCGGGAGATTTTTGCTGCAGGAGGCGCTGGGTAAAGTATATAAGCCTTTTCAGAAAACAAACTGGCTCCCCGGCAACCTTCTGACAAGCGGATTAATGGTATTCGCCTGGGCCTATTTTATTTTCACAGGAACGGTTTCTACTATATGGCCGATGTTTGGGACTGCTAATCAATTGCTTGCAACTATTGCGCTGGCAGTCAGCACTTCTTTTATTATTAACAGAGGAAGAAAAAAATATGCCTGGGTGACGATACTTCCAATGGTTTTTGTAGGTGTCACAACCATGGTTGCTGCATATCTGAATATCAAAAACATCTATATTCCACAAGTCACAATGTCTGCAACATTGGTTCCCGGATTAATAAATCTGGTACTTACTATATCCATAATGATCTGTGTGGTGATAATCTTTTACAATGCACTACCCAAATGGATAAGAGCTTACAGAACAAATAACCCATAAATTACCCGGGGGGGAAGACCCCAAAACTCCCCAAGGGGGCATACGCGTTAACTTAAGGATTCTTTTGTTTTTTGATTCTTGATTTGTTTGGGGTAATTCGCCTTAGCACAAAGGTATTTTTATCCTCAACCAACCATTCCATTTCCTCCCCCTTTACAATATTACAGGCTTCAGCTACTGCTGCAGGAAGGTTTATGTAAAAGGACTTTGTTTTTCCTCGGTCGACCCTTTGAATTTTAGCTTTATATCCCATTGGTGTCTCTTTAAGTCAGAGGTTAAAACTAAACAACTTTTTATTAAAACTGCATCATTTTGTTTTGATTTTTCTTGTTTTTAAATAATAGTATATATACTATTATATAATAATTACTTATTACTAATATTGATCGGGAAAAATGAAAAAAATCAACTTCAACAAACTGTTTGATGACATTAAAATTAACCAGGATACTTTAATAAAGCTGGCATTAGAAACAGGACTAATAAATCGTAAACGTCTAATTTCAGCTTACGATCTATTGTATTCACTATGTTCGGAGTCTACTAACGGGACAGTTAGTTATAATGATATTGCTGCTCATATAGAATCTGAAAATGAAGTATCTGTTTCAAGGCAAGCAATTTGGAAAAAGGTTAACGAACCTTGTTATGATTTTTTTGAGAGAGTACTAGAACTGGTCATTTTAAGCAAGATGGATAAAACACAGGTTGATGCAATTAGAAAATTATGCCAATTTAAGCGCATACTTGTTCAGGATAGCACCATTATTAAGTTGCCAGTTAAGCTATTCAAATATTTTTCTGGTGTAGCAAACCAAAACACAAAAACTTGTAACGCACGGATACAAGGGGTGTATGATATTGTAAACGAATGTTTTATATCATTTTCAATAGACCCATACAGCAAGAATGATTTAGAAGCAGCGCCGGATTTGGACTTAAAACAGGGTGATTTAACTTTAAGGGATCGAGGTTACTTATTGTACGATGAGATACCCCGCCATATTGATACCGGGGCTGATTGTATATATCGATACAAAAATGGAATGAAATTACTTGATCCGCTTACTGAACAACCAATTGACATACTTGAGAAATTAAAAAAACAAACCTTTATCGATATGGAAGTGAAATTGAATAATAAAGACAAAACTCTATTAAGAATAACTGCTTCCCCTGTAGATGAAAAAATTGCAAATGCAAGGAGAATGAAAGCAAAACAGGAAAAAAAACTCCGCCTTCTAAGGAATATCTACAGCTACTATCTTGGTCAATCTTCATTACTACAATACCCCGAGAAAAAGCAGAATATCAAACACTACTAAAAATATATGGCTTAAGATGGAGGATGGAGATTATCTTTAAATCATGGAAAAGCAACATGGCGTTTGATAAAATCCATGAAGTCTCAAAAATGCAATTGAACGTAATCCTTATGGCCCGGTTTATTATGATATTAATTTGTTCTCAGTATATCTTTGCTCCTTGTAAACAGTTAATTAAAAAAACGCTTCAAAAAAATCTGAGCCTATTTAAGGTTATGCACTATCTAACAAGAAATCCAATCAAAATAATTGAAATAATAACGGATCTCATAAAAAATCCTAATAAACCAGGAAAATCGATCATTACATTAGCAAAATATTGCTCATATGACACAAGAAAAAGACTTAATTTCGAACAAGAAATGGATAGCATATTTTCACTAAGTTAACGCCTATGCCCGTAGCGGGCGAAATAAATC
>Ga0302206_1000552_pt1 | contig 14576 bp, 14 predicted proteins | sample II_Fen_E2_1_FD_194581 | JGI IMG/M metagenome (GOLD analysis project Ga0302206, IMG submission 194581) | Peat permafrost microbial communities from Stordalen Mire near Abisko, Sweden - II_Fen_E2_1 | ecosystem: Environmental > Terrestrial > Soil > Wetlands > Permafrost | place: Sweden: Abisko...
TTTGTATGCCGAGTAGTTCTTAACTGATTGCTGGGTTGGGAACTTTGTAATGATTGAAGGGTTTGCCTTCTCAATGTCCCAGAAGTAATGTATGTTACCGTTCGAAAGTATCACATATCTGCAGTTCTGAGCCCTGGCATATTTACGAGCTTGTTCCTTTCCTACTAAAGGATTTTTATCTTCAGACTTTGCCTCAAGTACTATCAGCGGAAATCCCCTTTCATCCAGCAAAAGATAATCAACGTATCCATTGGTTGTCTTTTCAAAGTCTTCACCCAGATCGTCTGAGACAGTGCTGGTAATCTTTACATTATTCTCAAGGACCACATTTGCCTTACCCGTGCTATCATCAATCATTCTCCAATCTGCCTCTTCGAGCAGTTTATTGATCTTAATACGGGCTCTGGCTTCTTTGGTTGGCATTGAGTTTTTTTGAGAAGACTAAAATTAAACAATAAAACGGGAATATTAACTATTGAGACTTCATTTGTAGGAACCTTAGTCAAGGGTCCTATGCAAAAAATGGATACTTAAAAATATCCATATTTCATTGCTATGAGAAGCAACATCACTTATTAATTGAAAAACAATTAATCCTTGACGCAACGGACAGAAAACCCAACTGTTTGTTTATCCATATTAAACCCAAAGAAACCGCCAATAGCATAACCCAAGGTGCGGAACCATGGATTTGTAGTGCCTACAGGAGGTAAACTCCACCAATAACCACTAGAACCAATATCATGGAACTTGCCATCGAAGTCACGATAACCACCAGGAAAACCTTTAAACCCGCTACTATTTGTAGCTCCCGCATTTGGGCTTTTCCACCGTAATGTACCACTTTCTTTAAGAGGCCCTCCTGCAACGTTATCTCCACCTAAAAAATTTGATAATGTTGTCCATTCTGCATCACTAGGAATATGCCAGCCGCTTGGTGCCAAGCCTCTGGGGTCGATTAGAGCATACCAATTATACAGCTTTTGATAGTACGTCTCATTTGAAGGATCGCTGTTATAGTAACACCATGCGCCAGTAGTTAAATTAGCCCAGGATTCAGCGGACTCAACCTCCAGAATCGGATCTCCATTTTTGTAATAAGTCGTAGTAAGATTGTTTGACATCCATGTTTGTGTACCAATTGTAACACTTGGCGTACAACCATAAAATGCAACACTCAAAACTAAAAAACTCAAAAAAATCTTTTTCATAAATTGGTTGTTTTAGTCAGTAAATTATCAATAATCATTACTCAAAAGTTATTCGGAATATTTTCCCCAATCTTTACTTAAATTTACTATTTGACTGGCGTCTTTTGCTATTTGTCGAATGTTTTGCTGAAGATAATTTTGAAATTTCTTATCATCAGGCCCGAACGGATTAATTAAAATCGATGGTATTATAAGATGATGTAGATATTGAAATAGTTTGCAGGCACCAGTCGATCTATCAGCTTCACCTTCAGAATAAGTCGTTAAGTTTATACTGCCGGAAGCCTGTGAACCATCGTCATTATTGGTAATTACAACATTCACTGTAAAAACTGTATTTGCTGTCGGTAGATCAAATACTTCAAATCGCTGACTGTGTATATCACCTGTATGCATATTTAATACACTCCAGTCATACCTCAAATGAGCATTTCCAAAAGGGTTGTTGGTAACTATCAGCGTTATATTACTTCCTTCCACGCAAGGATAATAACAGGATATAGCATCTGGATTATAAGGCGCAATTATTAATGAGGCTAAAGTAGTCAATTGAAGAGGATTGACCACTTCATCGGTTACTACCGGCAGGAAAAATATAGCGGACAAAGACTGACTTGAAGCATCCAATAATCCGTTATGTGTATTCATGTCTCGTATTGAAAGTAGTACTTTAGCAAACATATTATAACTTCCGGAGTGACTAAATGAAATAGTCGTCATAAAAGGTAAGAGTATAGCTTCAAAAGCATTTTCCTCTGAAGGATTACTCAAGGATTTTGACATATTATAACCCAATGCATCGCTGATCATCGGCGTTATTATCGATTCTATTTGCTGAAATGCAAGGGGTGAATTTTTAAAAGGCTGAAAAAATGTAAATGCATTTTGCACAGCACCATTAATATAAAAATTGGCACCAACACTCTGTCGAAGCGTGGGACCAGCGAACAGACCTTGCTTTAAGTACCATGATACCGGTGGTCTTTTAGGAATGTATTCAATACAAAAAAATCCCTTCACATCTCTCCGTTTCGGGCCGTCCTGAACATTAGCTAAAATTCCATGTATTTCTGATTGTGTAAAATCAAACTCAATTAACCTTTCTTCATTAGGAGCATTATTGTCATAAATATTAATTGTAGCATGCCCTATGATTGGATCACCATTATAACCATAAGCCACCACCTGATGATTATCAAAAATATCATTAACGTCATACAAAATTGCAAGAGGTTGTGGCTTTCCCTGGTCAAGCAGGCTGACTAACTTCATCCATTCGTCTTTTGTACGATTTTGTATTTCTTCTCCACCGCCTCCAATCTGTGAAGGAAGTGTTTTTAAAATAATAAACCATTCCAGCATTTTATTAAGTACTCCTCCAGCATCATATGTATCCTTTAGGCGAGTGTATATATAATCACGAAGCTCGCCTTCAGGGGGTACATTAAATGCATTATTATCGGGATGTACATATATTCCTTTTGGAATCACCCATTGATAATAATAATAATCCAGGGAGGCATATGCCATTCCCCCACAGGCGCCATAATTATCCGGGATGAAATCTGTAATGTTATCATCCACCTCATTCACTATCTCGTTAATAATTCCTGGTATAACGATTGTATCAAATATTCCTGGTAATAATGCCTCCCCTACACCATATGCTGCTCCAAGCGCTCCTAACAAGGCGCCACCGAATAATGGATTAGTAACAATGATTTTTACAACGATCGGTACAGCATCCAGCAATTTTTCTTTAATGAAACTTCTGTAATTATCATCGGTATCCCAATGATTATTAAAATCAAACCCATGAAGTTGAGGACGGAAGTCTGTTTGAGGTTGCATAGTGAATAATTTTATTGGACGCACTAAAAGATAGAAACGACTATATCAAGTCAAACAAACAAATTTTACTAAAATATGTTCGAATGATTTGATCAGTTGTCACTCAGTCTTAAGTTTTTATTAAAGAATTATCTAAATGGCACTAAGTCCCATTAGCTAATTTGTCGTGATAGTGACCAAAAACACGAAAGAAAACATTAAGTCGGAAAAAAGTCCGGGATTGGGAACGATGTAATAGGACAAGATGAGCTAGTCCTGGTTTATTGTAGAAACTTTCATGTTATAATGAAAGCTAATAGACAAGAAATACCCTGATATAAAGAATTATACGATACTTATAGTCTGACTCTCAGGTAAAGAATTCATATTAAAGTTATACAATATGCTTTAACTTACAAGAGTTATATCGGCAATACATGAAAGTTGTTACCCGGAACTGAGAGTTTGAAAAAAAAGGGAAGCACAAAACTTCCCTATTTGAGCATGTGAAATATTTTGTGTAAACTGGTAACTGCCAGGTTTAAAGAATGCCACATCTGTCTTCAAATTTAATGATTAATTGATTAATAACAGAACCCCAGTCCCATATTGGCATAGTCCATTTTTTCTCGATATTTGCAATTGCCAGATATACAGCCTTTAATGCTGCCTGATCGTCAGGAAAGACTGTTTTTGTTTTAGTGTATTTCCGTATGGAACTATTTAGACTTTCAATAGCATTTGTTGTATAGATGATCCTACGGATCTCTTGCGGGTAATCAAAATAAGCTGTTAGTTCATCCCAGTTATCTCTCCAGGATTTTATGGCATATGCATATTTTGAGCCCCACTTTTTAGCAAATTCATCAAGAGCATCATAAGCCATATCTCTATTGATTGCACCATAGACATTTTTTAAATCGGAAAGGAACTGTTTGCGGTCTTTCCATACAACATATTTAATACTATTACGGATCTGATGAACAACACACAACTGGGTTATTGTATGTGGGAAAGCAGACTTAATTGCTTGTCTTATGCCTGTGAGGTTATCAGTGCTGGCAATCAGGATGTCCTTAACTCCCCTGGCTTTTATATCTGTCAGAACATTGAGCCAGAAAGAAGCACTCTCCGTCTCGCTTATCCACATGCCTAAGACCTCTTTTAAGCCCGTATTCTTGAGCCCGATCATCAAGTATATGGTTTTACCCTGGACTTTTCCGTTTTGACGAACCTTGACAACAATGCCATCCATCCAGACAACGAAGTAAACAGATTCAAGAGGTCGCTGTTGCCATTCTTTAATATCTTCCAAAACTGCACTGGTAATGTTAGATACAGAACCTTCGCTTACTTCAACACCGTATATATCTTTAATGGTGGCTTCGATATCACGGGTACTCATGCCTCTGGAATACATCGTAATAATAGCATGTTCAATCTTCTGTGACATGCGCTGATGCTTGGGAACAATAATCGGATCAAAGGTTGCATTGCGATCCCTGGGTACATCCAGTGGAACCTCTCCAAGGTTTGTCTTCAAGGTCTTACGACTTGAACCATTACGGCTATTGCCACTGTTTTTCCCGGAAGGATCGTGTTTAGGATAACCAAGATGTTCACCGATTTCTGCCTTCAGAAGAGCTTCTACTCCTTGTTTGTAAAGCTCTTGAAAGTAAGACTCAAACTCCTCTTGTGTCTTAATCTTTTTTAGGACTTCTTCTGGAATTTTAAATAACTCATTTTCACTCATGTTGCTGCAAATTAGGTTAAAATTATACATTTTCTGTTTAACCAACCGGTCTTTGAGCTCGTTTTCCGGCTTCAGCCCGGTTGGGGTCCCTAATGCAGCTACCAATTCATTTACACAAAATTATTTACACTCCCTTGTAAGAAATATTGAGTATTATACTGTTTAATTTTAGTATTTATCAATGTCGCTTCTATTCTTACCCTCTCTTACTTATTTCACGAAGTGCGTTATATTTAATTATGTTTAAATCCTTTTCATTCAGGACTATCAAACCATCCTTTTCAAACATTTTAAGGAGTTTCACGGTACTTTCCGTCGAAATTCCTGCGAAATCTGCGAGATCTTTCCGCGAAAGAAGTTGAAAGATTTCAGCTTTTTCGTTTTTTAAGCTATCAAGGTATAATAAGGTATCTGCCAGACGTCCATTCATCTGTTTGTACATAAGGTTCCTGACAGTGTTAAAAAGATTAGTATTTTGCTCACAGTATCTTTTAATAATATTGAATGCGAACATTCCATTTTGTTTAACCACATTAGCAATAGCTGCTTTTTCAATCAGGAATACATGGCAATCGGTTAAGGCAACAGAGGAATAATTGAAAATATTTTCTGAAAACACAGCCGAAAGTCCAACAAATTCACCCGGCTTGATAATCCGTAGATTGTAGTTTTTTATACCATCGCCCTCAAGATATTGTTTCGCAAAACCGTCGATTATAAACAATACATAAGAGGCAAATGCTCCCTGTTTGGTAAGATTATCGTCTTTACGGAAAAGCACCTGAGTTTTGCTTGCCCTGACAACTTCTACCTCTTCTGGTAAAAGCATCTGAAAGCATGGTGCCTGGATATCACAAATAAAATCGCTGTCAGTTTCGAGTATGGTTTTCATGTCTTATTGTTCCATTAAAAGGTACAAAGTTAATTTAAATCAATAAAAAACTTGTCCAGTATCAACCGTTAACTTGTTGCCCTGCTTCCCTAATTTGCCAAATTGTGAGACAATGCACCGTACTTTTGTACAATAAACTTAAATGTAATAAGACATGTTGTACACTAATTTAAAACATCTGGAATCAATTTCTGATTATAATAAGGCAATCAGTGAAAATGAAAATGTAATGATTGTATGCGGACGAATGGGCCCGATGTGTATTCCTGTTTATGGAATTGCTGAAGAACTTGAAGAAGAATATAAGCATGTAAAGTTTTATGATATGGAGTTTGACAATCCTATATCAGATGTCATCCGGATCTTACCTGAAGTTCGTGGATTCATGGGAATCCCTTTTACAATTTACTATAAAAATTGCAAAGTGGTTAAAGCTACTTCAAGTATCCAGTCTAAAGACCAGGTAAAATCAATTTTGAACAAAGAGTTTTCTGTAGCAGTAACAGTCTGATTAAATAAAGCAAAAACAATTAATAACAATATAGCATGCAGACTACAATAATAATAACAAGTATTATACTAACAGTTTTTGGCGGATTATATTTAATGGCCCGTGTCAGAATGAGAAATATTCCGGTTGTTGCCGATAACGATAACATTCTGACCTTAACTGATAAAAATTTCAACCATCAGACAAAAAACAAGTTGGTCCTTGTGGATTTCTGGGCTAGCTGGTGTGCTCCTTGCAGGATGATGGCTCCTGTTTTGAATGAAGTTGCTGATGAATTGACCGGCAATTCACATGTGGGAAAGGTAAATATTGAAGAATACCAATCACTCGCACAAAAATTCCAGGTAAGAAATATCCCTACATTGATTTTATTAAGAAATGGTATTGAGGTAAACCGTTTTGTCGGAATAAAGAATAAAGAATTCCTCCTGCAACAAATCAATAAGGTTAAGTAAAAGACATGAAAGGAAAATTCGACTCACTAATTCACTATATTCGACCGGTTATTGTTGATTTACATGCACTCTGGTGTAGTCCATGTAAAATGCAATCTCCCATTTTAAAAGATGTCGCAAATGAGCTTGGGGACAGGATTTTTAACGCAAAATATTTGAATGGCAGATAAATAAAATAATTATTAAAAACAAAAAGTACGCAAATGAAAAAAAACATGGGAACAATTGACAAATCAATCAGGATACTGGTTGCTGTCTTAGTGGTTGTATTGTATTTTACTCACGTGATTTCGGGGGTCCTTGCTATAGTACTTCTGGCTTTGTCAGCAATCTTTGTTGTCACAAGTCTTATAAGTTTTTGTCCCCTCTATATGCCATTTGGTCTGAGCACAAGGAAGAAAGAATAAAGAGAAAGCAGAGATTTTCAGATTTCTCCTTATAATAGGCTCAGTTGGAGTCCAAATATATTTTAGCTTTAGCAGACAAATAACAATAGAATAGAGACGCTCGTTTTAACGTCTCTATTCTTATTTTATTATGGTATACATAGGTAATGCTTGTTGAATAAAGAAATGCTTAATTGTCTTAATAAATATATCTGCAAGCATTTAAATTAAAAAATGTCTTTTTTAAGAACAGTCCATAATTCAAGTTAATTATGAACATTTGTTCATATAGAATTTGCTTTTTGAACATTTGTTCATTAATTTTAATGCAAATTATTTTATATGGCAAGGAATAAAAAAGACAGACTTATTCAAATGGCACCGCATTTTTGCGGATTCAGTCCACAGGGAGTACAAAGCAAACCCGGGTCGGAAGTTTCCATCAATTTTGAAGAGTATGAGGCTTTGAATTTATGCGATTATGAATTACTGAATCAATCTGAAGCTGCAAAATTGATGAATATCTCCAGGCCAACATTTACCAGAATTTATGAAAGTGTGAGGCGGAAAATTGCCAAAGCATTTATAGAAGGAAGTTACATCAATTTTGAAGATGGAAATTCAACAGTATCTGACTGGCTAAAATGCGATAAATGCCAGATAAACTTTACAGTTACTGACAGCACTGGTAATTTCTGCCCCATATGTAAATCACAAGTAATAATCGACAACAAATGATGCCATGATAATAGCTATAGCCGCCAGTGAAAACCATTTAAAAGCTAATGTTGATCCGCACTTTGGAAGATGCGACTGGTTTTGCCTGTATGATACTGAAACAAAAAAAAGTTCATTTATTGAAAACCCTGTACGTTACCATCAGTTACAAGCCGGTTGCGATGCCGCTTTACTCTTAATCGAAAAGGGAGTAAAAATGGCCATTGCCGGGCGATTTGGCTCTAAGGTTATTGAGGTTTTCAAAGCAAATAATGTGCAGATGATTATCCCTCAGACACAACAGACAATTGCGAAAATTATTAATTCCTTTATTTCGCAATAATCTAACTCTTATATAACCAAGTGATATAGTTTTAGCTGGTCAGAATTTTTTGGATTGACAACTTTTCATTTTCACTTAATGAATTCATCCCATCGATGGCATGTTGAATTTTTGTCTTAAAATTCCAACACGTCATCTGCCGGAGAGATAAACGACGTGCGAACTCATACGTTGAAAGATCCTCTCTTCCTTTGCAAACATTATAAGCAATATAAAAAGCCTTGTGAACCGGAAACTTGCAGTTATGAAAAATGGTACCAGCAGCGGCGGACTCTTCTGTCTTGCATTTTGTACATCGTCTGGAGTGTGCTGTTTTACCAGGGCAAAAGTTAGTATTTCCACACTTCCGGCATTCAAATCCCTTGCTCCACTTCAAATCAGCAAGAAATTCAAAGCACTTCTCGTCACTTTGAAACAGTTCATTTAGTTGTTCATCAGATAATTCTTTTTTAAAAATCTCACTCATTATCAATGTATTTAAGGGCAAAGATAAAGATAATTGCAGTGATATCAAAAAGATTTAGGTGATACTATTGCGATTTATGTTTTTTTAATTTATCTTTGCATCGATATATATACATAATTACATTTATATGGACCAAAATTGCAACAGTACACCAAAACCAAAATCAACAAAAGAATTCTTTAAATCATGGTATTTCTGGAAACCGTTCCTCGGTGTTACTATTGGAGGGTTAGGCGGATTTCTGTTCTTCTATTTTGTAGGATGTAAATCAGGTTCCTGTGCAATTACAAGTAACCCTGTCAGCAGTATATTAATGGGAAGCTTTTTAGGGTTTTTTATAACCAGCTCTCCTTGTCTCAGATCTACAACACCGCCAAGCAAAAGTGATATTGAATAAAAATTTTAACATGAATTATACAGAAATAAATAAAAGGTATAGTGACCTGGCAGAAACGACATGTTGTCTTTCATGCGGTGGAGCTGTGAATCATTCTGAAGCTAAATCAAATGAGGTTTGTGTGGATCTCGGTAGCGGTCGTGGAACGGATGTCATCAGACTTGCCGAGATCGTTGGATCCGGAGGTTATGTTTATGGAATTGACATTTCGGAAGGAATGATAAAGAAATCAGTTGACACCTCGAAACGATTAGGTATCAGCAACGTTGAGTTTATTCATAGTACTCTTGAAAAGATAAATTTAAAGAGCAACAGGGCAGATCTCGTCATTTCAAATTGCACCATTAACCATTCATCAGATAAACAAACAGTCTGGAATGAAATATTCCGCATTCTTAAACCAGGAGGCAGGTTCGCCATCAGCGATATTTATTCTATCAAACAGATTCCTGATGAATATAAAAGCGACCCTGTTGCCATTGCCGAATGCTGGGCAGGATCTGTTACAAGAAATGAATATCTGGAACATCTTCACAACGCAGGATTCTCTTCGATCAACATTATTGAAGAATCAGAACCTTATGAAAAAGGCAAAGTTCTGGTTGCCAGTTGGACCCTGGCAGGAAAGAAACCATAGTTAAAACAATCAATAATAGATTACTTATTAAATAGAATCATATCAGATTATTAACTCAAATCCAAATTTTGAATTATGAAAAGTTTAATTAAAAAGAAAGAAACCAGAACAAACGTAAAAGTGGCTCAGTGTTGTGCTAAAACATCAAAGACTGTCGTCGGTTGCCACGATTAACTTAAAATCCATCTCATTTGTATCATCCTTTGCCTGGAAATTCTTAACCACTTACAAGTCTTATCAAATCTAAAAAATGATTTATTCCAGATATAATATATTTTCGAAAATCAGGGAATCTGAAAATTATTTCATAATGAATCTCCTTTCGGGAAGTGCTGATATTCTTAGTTCAGAAGATGCAGAAAAAGTAAAGGCAGTTCAGAATGACAATAATTTTCCTTATAATGATTTTGTGCGGGAATTGGCAGGCAAAGGCTACCTGATGGATCCAGATGAAGAAGCCAGGATTTATAGGCAAAAGTATCTCGATTTTATTGACTCCCGCGATAAAGATGAGATTCAACTTTTCTTCATAACAAACTATAGCTGCAATTTTGCATGCAGTTATTGTTATCAGGATCAGTACAATAATCCCAGACAGGAACTCAGCATAGAATTGATTGATTCATTTTTCCGGTATATTCAATCGGAATTTGCAGGAAGGAAAAAATACATAACAGTGTTTGGCGGAGAACCACTGCTTAACAATCCAAAACAGAAAATACTTCTTAAACATCTTATTGGAAATGCCAACGGATCAAATCTTGAGATCTGTTTTGTAACCAATGGTTATACCCTTGAAGAATACATTCCTATTCTTAAAAGTGGTAAAATCCGTGAGATACAAGTTACTCTTGATGGTACTGAAGCCGTTCATAACAAGCGTCGCTTTCTTAAAGGCGGAGCAAGTACTTTTGAGAGGATTGTTAGAGGTATTGATGCTTGCCTTGAAAGTCAGATTCCGATAAATCTTCGTATGGTTGCTGACAAGGAAAATATAGACAATCTGCCTGAATTATCTCAACTTGCAATTGACAGACGCTGGACTAAAAGTCCATGGTTCAAAACTCAGATTGGACGGAATTACGAATTACATCATTGTCAGTCAGCAAACGATAAACTTTTCAGCAGGATCTCTCTCTTTGAAAGAATTTCTGACCTTGTAAGACAGCATCCCCATATACTTCAATTTTATAAACCAGCTTATTCAGTCACTAAATTTCTCTTTGAAAACGGAGACCTCCCCGACCCTCTTTTTGATTCATGCCCGGCGTGTAAAACAGAATGGGCATTTGATTATACCGGTACAATCTATCCCTGCACTGCTACTGTAGGTAAAGCCGACGAATCAATCGGCACCTTCTACCCTGGCATCACCAGAAATACTGAACTTATTGAAGTATGGGAAAGACGTGACATTACTTCTATTGAAGAATGTAAGGAATGTAATCTACAGTTAGCCTGCGGTGGAGGATGTGGCTCAGTTGCAAAAAACAGAACTGGGAACATCTGTTCTACAGATTGTCGTCCGGTAAAAGAACTTCTTGAAATTGGATTCTCTGCCTACTTCAGTGATTACAAAGAATAAAATTTAAAGTGAACTTATTAATTGAATATCAGAATAATAAATAAACATAAAATAATATGGAAACAATAATTAAAGAGGTGGTGCATTTAACTGCACAGGATTTTAAAGAAAAAGTATTCGACTACGAAAAAGGTAGTGAGTGGAAATATGAAGGTAACTTACCTGCAATCGTAGATTTTTATGCTGACTGGTGTCAGCCATGTAAAATGATAGCGCCTGTACTGGAAGAACTCGCTCTTGAATATGCCGGGAAAATTGTTGTCTACAAGGTTGATACTGAAAATGAACAGGAACTGGCATCTGTATTCGGTATTCAGAGTATTCCTACACTTCTTTTCATTCCAAAGGAGGGTCAACCTCAATCCGCAATGGGTGCTTTACCAAAACATTCGTTTGAAAAAGTGATCAATGATATTCTTCTTAAAAATTAAAAAACGAATAATAAGGTTTTAAAGTAAAAACACTTCGATGAAAGAAATTAACTCAGCTGAATTTGACCTGGAAGTTTTAAAGGGCGGTCAGGTAATACTTGACTTTTATTCAACGGAATGTCCTCCCTGTGAAGCGCTGGCATCGAAATTTGAGGATCTTTCCAAACTATATGGAAACGATATCAAGTTCCTTAAAATCTATCGTCAGCAAAACAGGGATCTGGCTGAAAACCTGGGTGTCAAATCGTCTCCGACTTTATTGTTCTTTAATGAAGGCAAAGAAAGCGGGCAAAGATTAACCGGAGGTATAAAAAGAAGTGATATCATCCACAATCTGGATCTCATGTTGCCTGATAACAGGTTGAAGGAAATTAAATCGAAGATTAAGCCAACAGTTTCGGAATATGATGTTATAATACTTGGTGCAGGTCCGGGTGGACTGACTGCAGGATTATACCTTTGTCAGTCAAAAATAAACACTGTACTTGTTGATATTGCATTACCAGGGGGACAAGTGTCAGCAACTCATGAAGTTTCAAATTACCCTGGCTTTATTGAACCACAGGCCGGTTACCTGCTTTCTCATAATATGAGCGAACAGACAAAACTCTGTGGTACTGTTTATAAGGTAGCTGTAGATGTCACAAAAGTTGACCTGGCAAAAAAAGAGGTAGTAATTGATGAATTTGAGACTATACGAGCAAAAAAGATTGTAATTGCCACAGGAACAACACCAAACTCAACCGGAGCAACTGGCGAAAAAGCGCTTAAAGGAAAGGGTATTTCATATTGCGCTACATGTGATGCCAAGTTTTTCGATGACAAAGAAGTTATAGTAATAGGTGGTGGAAATTCCGCTGTTGAAGAATCAGATTTCATCAGCCGTTTTGCAAGTAAAGTCACAATTGTGCATCAGTTCAAGAAGTTTACGGCTAATAAAAAAGCACAGGAGAAGTTATTTACCAACCCTAAAATGAATTTCATATTTAATAGTGAACCAAGAGTTTTTGATAAAGACGGTGATAAAATGGTTACTGAAATTGAAAACCTGATTACGGGTGAAAAAACTAAACTGGTCAGTGACGGTGTTTTTATATTTATCGGGATGAAACCCAATATTGAACTATTCAAAGATAATTTAAAGCTGGATCAGTGGGGTTATATTATATCTGATGAAAATATGCAGACAAGTTTATCGGATATCTATGCTGTCGGGGACGTAACCAGTAAAAAGTACAGACAGATAACAACTGCTGTTGCAGATGGGACAATTGCAGCCATGGCTATTGCGAAGGAATTGAATTAGAAATTATTTCAGAAAGCTTGCTTTCCGCTTCCTGAATGCTGCTTTCAGTTATGTCGAATATATAAGCATTACCTATGTTCCATCGCCTGCTACATTTCTGTACCAGACTTTTCCTGACTATCCAAAGTTGCGGCACTGTGTTATTCCTGGTAATATTCTCAATTGCATTGCTCCAACCCAGACCATTTAATTCAAGATGCCCGACTTCATCAATTACAATCAGTTGTTTATCAGAAAGTTTGTTTGAGTTAAGAATCTCATTCCCCAATGATATAGCATCTGAGTTAAAATAGTACTTCCCGAATTTAAGCCGCTTTTCATTTTTCTTATCTGAACATAGTTCAATCTGTCTTGAAGATTCAATATCGACAAGATTAAATCCGGTTCGTATACCATTCTCAATTATTCCGACAGAAAAGAACCCTGCAATCCTTATGTTCTGTTTCTGAAGATCAGCTACGATCTTTTGGGCAAAAGTTGTCTTACCCTGGTGAACATCTCCCGTGATTATTACAACTTCTGGTATTTGGAGATGTTCTTTCCTAAACACTATTAATAGTGCATCTGCCTGGCTAAACAGGTCATTCAATTTTATACGTGAAAACCTGCTAGCTTTTTTACTTCCTTGAGTTGAAAGATTTGAGATAATAAAAGGCAATGCGGAAAATGCAAGGTTCATTGACTGATAAAGAGAAGCAAACCCTCTGTGATATAACAATGATTTTATAAGAGGATTTTTCAGTTCAACACTTAAAGCAGCAAATCCAATAATAATAATTATAGCCCGGGCATTCATCTTAAGTCCAACCATTAATCCATTAATGGAAAAAAATGCACCCTGAGAAAATCCGTTCCAAAGAAACGCAGCAGCAAAAGTGATGATTATGAAGCTGACCCAGAAAGAAATTTTTCTTAAACGCCTTAAAGAATTTCTATATTTAAAAATGCAAAATGCAACATAAAGCAATCCAATGAATATTGCTGCAATGGAAAAGTTATAATTAATAAGAAAAAGAATTATAACGATTGCAAGTATGTTTAATACTAAAAAGGTTATCGAATAATTCTGTCCGGTTGACTGGTTAGTAAACTGATTCTTAAATTGGAGTATTACTTCATTATTTTCCGCAGTAGAATGTATGTTCCTGATATGTTTCAATCCTGTGAAGTACCCAGCCAATGCACCAACCATACCAATTATGACATAAATGGTTGTAATTACAATAAGAAGATTTAATGGACTTAAAGCATTTAAACCGATCTGCTTAACTGCAAAATGATAAAGATCGTTTAGGATCTTCAGGAAATCAAAACCATAAAGTATCAGCAGACTGAAAAATTTCTGCAATAATGAGCTTAAAACAGCAAATGCGCCGGCAAAGAGATATCCAACTATATTTTTACCTAAAGCAAAAATAAAAAACTCAATTAGCAGTGCCTCAGTTAATATCCCGATCATTGGCCCGAGGATGATTGCACTTGGAGAAATTGATTTCATCAAGGCACAGATAATGCCAGCTCGCCAAACGAGTCCTATTTCTTTCCAGACCTGAAGGAAAGAGATTATAAGCCATACACCTATAAAAGATAATATCATCCCTGAAAATGGAATTTTCAGGTTATGGAGGAAGCTTCCAAGCAATATTTCAATGGATG
>Ga0302206_1000553_pt1 | contig 14559 bp, 14 predicted proteins | sample II_Fen_E2_1_FD_194581 | JGI IMG/M metagenome (GOLD analysis project Ga0302206, IMG submission 194581) | Peat permafrost microbial communities from Stordalen Mire near Abisko, Sweden - II_Fen_E2_1 | ecosystem: Environmental > Terrestrial > Soil > Wetlands > Permafrost | place: Sweden: Abisko...
TCTCTTAATTTACGTTATCCTCCGACATTTGTCCAGACTGACAATGCGGAAGATGCTTTCAGGATTCTTCAGGATGGGAACATTGACCTGGTAATATCAATGCTGAGCCTCAAAGGTACCGATGTATTTGCCCTTGCCAAAAGAATTAAAGCAAAGTATGAGAATATACCAATTGTTGTGCTGACGTATTTCTCGAGGGAAGTATCTCTGCGACTTGAAGGAGAGGACCTTAGTGCAATTGACTATGTTTTCTGCTGGCTGGGAGATGCATCTCTTATTCTGGCAATTATCAAACTGATAGAGGATAAAATGAACGCTGATTACGACATTGAACATATTGGTGTTCAGGCAATCATTCTGGTTGAAAACTCAATCAGGTATATTTCTTCTTACCTGCCAAATATATATAGGATTGTGCTTTTGCAATCGCTTGATTTTCAGCGTGAGGCTTTGAATGAGCATCAGAGAATGCTGAAGATGCGGGGCAGACCCAAGATACTGCTGGCCAACAACTTCAACGATGCCCTCGATCTGTATAAAAAGTATAAATATAATGTTCTTGGTGTTATTTCAGATATAAGCTATAAAAGAGACAACGTTACTGATGAAAATGCAGGAATAGAGCTTTGCAAAGTGGTTATGGCGGACGATGACAAGGTGCCATTCCTGATCCAATCGTCGAGCACAACACATAAGAAGATAGCTGAAGAACTGGGTGCAGGTTTTATAAATAAATATTCCAAATCATTGTCTCTTGAATTAAGGAACTTCATTATTCAGAATCTTGCATTCGGGCCATTTGTATTCAGAAATCCAGTAACTCTGGAACCGATTGCAATTGCCACTGATCTGCAAAGCCTTCAGCAGAAACTCCTGACGATTCCCGACAATACTCTGGAGTACCATGCCACCCGTAACCATTTTTCCAAATGGCTGAATGCAAGAGCTCTCTTCCCGGTTGCCCAGATGTTCAAATACATCAGGAAGGAGGATTTCGATACTATGGATGAGATGCGCCGGTTTCTGTATGTCGCAATCTCGAGTTTCAGATTGGGGAAGGGCAGGGGAGTAATTGCCAAATTTGATAAGACTAGCTTTGATGAGTACCAGATCTTTTCACGTATCGGCGAAGGTTCAATCGGGGGAAAAGCAAGAGGGCTGGCCTTTATAAACAGTATTATTAAGAATAATAAGCTGTTTAATAAATTTCCTGATATACTTATTACTATTCCGCGGACAGTCGTATTAAGTACCGATATCTTCGACGAGTTCATGGATCAGAATAATCTCTATTCAGTTGCATTGTCCGAGCTTTCTGATGATGAAATTCTTAACAGATTTGTTAATGCTGAACTGCCCGGACATGTGTACCAGGATTTTTATGCATTCCTTTCAGTGTCAAGAAATTATCCAATTGCTGTACGTTCTTCAAGTAAGCTCGAAGATTCACATTACCAGCCATTTGCCGGTATCTATTCAACTTATATGATACCGCGGCTCCCTGATAATAAACAGATGGTTAAGATGTTATCCGATGCCATTAAAGAAGTTTACGCCTCTGTTTTTTACAAAGCCAGTAAAGCTTATATGACCGCTACTGCTAATGTAATTGATGAGGAGAAGATGGGAATAATCCTCCAGGAGGTCTGCGGCAACAGGCATGGTGAAATCTATTACCCTACTCTTTCGGGTGTTGCACGATCAATAAATTATTATCCGATAGGTTCTGAAAAAGCTGAGGATGGAATTGTGAACATTGCATTTGGTCTCGGAAAACTGATAGTAGAAGGTGGATTATCTTTAAGGTTTTCCCCGAAATACCCCAGAAAAATACTTCAGCTCTCATCTCCTGAAGCAGCATTAAGAGATTCTCAGAAAGAGTTTTGTGCCCTGGATCTGAATATAAACAGCTTCGTTCCTTCAACAGATGATGGCGTAAACATCCTTAAGATTGATATTAAAGATCTTGAGAATGAAACAGCTCTTAAGTATATCGCCTCGACGTTCGACAGGAATAATAATGTTCTGCGCGATGGAATAAGCCACCCGGGGAAGCGGGTAATAACATTCTCAAATATACTACAGCATAAAACTTTTCCGCTTGCTGAAATTTTAAGCACCCTTCTGGAAATCGGACAGCAGGAGATGAATAATCCTATTGAAATAGAATTTGCTGCCAATCTTGAAACTCCGCCCGGTACTCCTAAAATTTTCAATTTTTTGCAGATAAGGCCTATAGTTCATACTGAAGAGGCACACAATATCAATCTCGATCATATAAAAGCAGAAGATACTATAATTTTTTCTGAATCAGCTCTTGGCAATGGACTCTTTAAAGGTATTTACGACCTCGTTTATGTAAAACCCGAATCTTTTATTGCAGCAAATAACAAAAATGTTGCGATTGAAATAGAAAAAATAAATGCCCTGTTTGTAAAACAGGGAAAAGGATATGTGCTTATTGGTCCGGGAAGATGGGGCTCAACAGATCCCTGGCTGGGGATTCCTGTCAAATGGCCACAGATTTCGGCAGCCAGGATTATAGTAGAATCGGGTCTGAAGAATTACAGGATAGATCCGAGTCAGGGAACACATTTCTTTCAGAATCTGACTTCCTTCAGGGTTGGATATTTTACTATTAACCCCTTCATCAAAGAGGGATATTATGATGTTGATTTTCTGAATAAGCTCGATGTAATTTATGAAGACAGTTTCATCAGGCATGTCAGATTTAATAGCCCTCTCGAAATAATGATAGATGGTAAAAAGCACAGAGGTGTAATACTAAAACCAGTATAGGACAGAAATACCCTTTGGGTACCTTATGAAAACCTTTGAGTGACTTTGTGGTAAAAAAATATTTAAACACAAAGGATCACAAAGTAAACACAAAGTAGCACAAAGGGAAGCCGAACTAAACTTATAATTTTTATTATGGAAACAGCAAAAACAAAATATCTTGGAAATCTGAGAACTGAAATCGTGCATCTCAGGTCTGGAAGTGTTATAACAACTGATGCACCGGTTGATAATAAGGGAAAAGGAGAGAATTTTTCTCCAACAGACATGGTTGCCGCAGCTCTTGGTAGTTGTATTTTTACTATAATGGGTATTTCAGCACGAGAGCACTCGTTCTCGATTGTTGGAAGTACCTGTTCTATCACAAAAATCATGTCTGAAAACCCAAGAAAGATTGGCGAGATCAGAATTGAATTCGATTTTAGAGGTAATGATTATTCCGCCAAAGAGAAAAAACTGCTTGAACACTGCGTAAAAACCTGTCCGGTTGCTTTGTCTCTGAAAGAGTCTGTTTTTCAGAATGTGACGCTGTTATTTAAATAATAAAGCAACCAGGCATGATGCTCAGCGAAGTCTGTGACTTAGCTGTTTCTAAAATGTAGTCTGAGACTACATAATATTTAAAGCGAAGTTAAAAACTTCGCTTAGCCTATGAAACTTTGTATAGACATAGATTTACATTACAAACGCTGCACTCCCGGTAACAACATCTCTGTTTATCTTTTTTATCAATCCCGATAATACATTTCCCGGGCCAACCTCAACAAATGAAGTCGCTCCGCCTGCGATCATATTGAGTACGCTTTGTGTCCATCTGACCGGTGAGGTAAGCTGAGAAATAAGGTTTGCTTTTATAACATCAGGATCGACTGATGCCATGGCATTAACATTCTGATAGACCGGACATATAGGTTTGATAAAGTTAGTGCTTTGTATTGCTTCCTCAAGTTCCAGACGTGCAGGTTCCATCAGGGGTGAATGGAAAGCTCCACCTACCGAAAGTTTAATTGCTCTTTTGGCGCCTTTCGTTTTGAGTATTTCTATTACCTTATCAATACCCTCATCTGAACCTGAAATTACTATCTGTCCGGGACTGTTATAATTTGCCGGGACTACTACCTCTTCAACAGAATTACAAACCTCCTCAACAATTTCATCATCGAGTCCTAAGATTGCCGCCATTGTTGAAGAAGTCTTTTCGCAGGCTTTCTGCATAGCCATCGCCCTCTTCGATACAAGGACAAGTCCGTCACTGAATGTAAGGGTTTTATTTGCAACGAGTGCTGAAAACTCTCCCAGTGAATGGCCTGCGACCATATCGGGTCTGAAGGAACCGCCAAGTAATGCAGCCAGAATAGTTGAATGAAGGAAAATAGCAGGTTGAGTAACTCTTGTCTGTTTCAGATCCTCATCTGTTCCGGCAAACATCAGATCAGTTATTCTGAATCCTAGTATTAAATTGGCTTTCTCGAATAATTCTTTTGCTTCGATCGATTTATCATATAGATCTTTACCCATTCCAATAAACTGAGCTCCCTGACCCGGGAATACGTATGCTTTCATAATCACCAGTTTTTAATTTAGTACTAATCTATCTGCGGATCGCAAAAATAGAAAAAATTGTCAAATTGATTGAATCTTATTTTCCTGCAGATGTCGCGGATTACGCAGATCGGCGAAAATCTGCGACATCTGAGGGATATTAGAATTAATGAAGTCTGGTACCAATAAGGTGAATGAATTCTTCGCGGGTATTCAGCTTTTCAAGAAAAATTCCTGTAAAAGCTGAAGTTGTGGTTACGGAGTTTTGTTTCTGTACACCTCTGATCTGCATGCACATATGCTGGGCTTCAATAACAACTGCTACTCCCATGGGATTCAGGCAATCCTGCAGACAGTCTCTTATCTGCATCGTAAGTCTTTCCTGAACCTGTAATCTCCTGCTGAAAGCCTCAACCACTCTGGCTATTTTACTCAGACCTGTAATATAACCGTTTGGTATATAGGCAACGTGAGCTTTACCATAGAATGGCAACATATGATGTTCACACATAGAATAGAGATCAATGTCTTTTACAATGACCATCTGCTTGTAATCCTCTTTAAACTTTGCTGAATTTATAATCTCACAGGCATCCTGGTTGTATCCCTTTGTCAGATAATGCATAGCTTTTGCAACCCGTACAGGAGTCTTTTCGAGGCCTTCTCTTGAGGGATCTTCTCCGATTAGTTCAAGAACTCTGCGGTAAATGGTTGCCAACTCTTCAATATTCTTAGCATCCCATGACTCGACCTTATTATAACCTTTAGCTGATTTGCTTGATCCGTCATTAACTTTTTCAATTTTCTTAGCCATAGTATTCTATAGAGTTATTTTCAGTTTCTTCAATTTTAACGCAGTAGAGAGCGGCTCCTTCTTTTTCAACAAAAGGGTTGAGTTCATTCCAGATTGAAACGGCAAGGTTTTCGGTTGTAGCAACTCTGCCTTTCATAAAGTCAACCTCCAGGTTGATATTTTTATGATCTAATTTATTGATTATGTTATCAAGAATAATCTGTTTAAGGATATTCATATTCATCACAAATCCATGTTCCTCTGATGGCTCTCCTTTTACAGTCACCCATAAAATGTAGTTATGTCCGTGCCAGTTTGGATTGGAGCATTTCCCGAAAATCTTCATGTTAACCTCGTCGGACCACTCCTTTCTGAACATTCTGTGTGCGGCACAGAATCGTTCTCGACGTGTCAGGTATATCATACTCAGGTATATTTATGATGCAATATTAACCAATAATTTTGATCTTTATAATTCATAAAAGCGATATATTTACTACTCTAACAATACAATTCGACGTAGATATAACCATGTCATTTAAAATATTATATGTCACAGCCACGAAGTCAGAAAGTGATTCTCTGAATAAAATCAGTGATTTGATACCTGTCTCCGGCGAGTCCGGCAATTTTGAAATAAGTCAGCTTATAACTGGTGTGGGATCAATTTCAACTGCATGGGCTCTGAAAGAATGGATCTCGCTCAATGGGAAACCCGATCTGGCAATTAATGGGGGTATTGCTGGAAGTTATAAAGATGAGTTTATTCCGGGTGATGTTGTAATCCCTGTCTCTGACTGTTTTGCTGACGCAGGAATTGAAGATGGTGATAACTTTTTTACTCTCGCGGAAACAGGGCTGACAAATGGGGATGAATTCCCTTACAAAAATGGCCTGTTATGCGCAGATAGCAGGATAACTGATAAGATGAAGTACATATTGAAACCTGTCAGGGCAATAACTGTTAACACTTCTACCGGCTCTGAAATCACCATGGAAAAACTATTGAAAAAATATAATCCCGACATCGAGACAATGGAAGGTGCAACTTTTTTCTATATTTGCTCCCGGGAAAATATTCCTTTTCTGGCTCTGAGGGCTATCTCAAATAAGGTAGAAAAACGCAATAAAAATAACTGGAACATTAACCTTGCCCTTAATAATCTGTCAGAGAAGCTTATTGAAGTACTTTTAACACTGTAATGGTATTATGAGATTAACTTTGGGTTTTTCACCATGTCCTAACGATACTTTCATCTTTGATGCAATGGTGCATGGTCGAATTGATACCGAGGGGCTGGAGTTTGATTACTTTCTTACAGATGTTGAGGAGCTAAACCGAAAGGCACTTACTTCAGATGTTGATATAACAAAAATAAGCTATCATGCATATGCTTATGCAGCGCAGAACTACCTGATTCTTGATGCAGGTAGTGCACTCGGGCACAGAAACGGGCCATTACTCATAAGCAAACGCCGGATCGGTATCTCAGAGCTTCCCAAATTGAAGATTGCTATTCCAGGTAAGTACACGACCGCCAACCTCCTGTTCAGTATAGCCTGGCCTGAAGTGGCTGATAAAACTGAGTATCTCTTTTCGAAAATTGAGGAGGCACTTTTAGCGGAAGAGGTTGATGCCGGACTTATAATACATGAAACAAGATTTACATATTACAAAAGAGGACTTCATAAATTAGCGGATATGGGGGAGTACTGGGAGACTATAACCGGTCTTCCTATTCCTCTGGGTGCAATTGTAATAAAGAGGGATATTCCTGACGATATTGCGCAGAAAGTCAATCGCGTCGTACGAAGAAGCCTTGAATATGCTTATAAAGATTCATTTGCCTCATATGATTTTGTCGCTGGCAATGCCAGGGAGATGGACAGTACTATTATGAATAACCATATCAAGCTTTTTGTGAATGAATATACACTCAACCTGGGTCCTAAAGGTAGAGAAGCAATAACTGAGCTTTTCAGGATTGCTTATGAGAAAGGAGTTATCCCTTTATTGCCTGACAGGATTTTTCTTAACTCACTTTGATTTCACTCTGGTTTAAAAATGCTAAATTTGAACATAGCTTATTGTTCATTGTTTTAGTTTTGAAAGTACTAATTCAAAATATTTAAATCATGGCATTCGAACTACCAAAACTTCCGTACAAGCTTAACGCTCTTGTTCCTTACATAAGCGAAGAAACGCTTGATTTTCACTATGGTAAACATCACCAGGCTTACGTTAATAACCTTAACGGACTTGTTCCAGGGACCGAGTTTGAAAAAGCTGATCTTGAAACAATTATTAAAAAAGCCGAAGGTGGCATATTTAATAATGCCGCACAGGTATGGAATCATACATTCTATTTCGAATCTTTTTCCGCTGATGGCAGAAGAGTCCCTAAAGGTGATCTGGCTGAGGCAATAAATGGTTCATTTGGTTCATTTGATTCATTTAAAGAGCAATTTAACAAAGCAGCCGCTACACTTTTTGGGGCAGGCTGGGCCTGGCTTGCAAAGAAATCAGACGGAACACTTCAGATTATTCAGGAATCAAATGCTGGCAACCCATTGCGTAAAGGACTCAAGCCTCTGATAACTTGCGATGTATGGGAGCATGCATATTATATTGATTACAGAAATAAACGTCCTGACTACATAAAATCTTTCTGGGAGATACTTGACTGGGATCGTGTTTCAATTCGATTCTGACTGAAATTGCATGTTTATTGTCAGGAAATACTTAAACAATTTGCTCCTGTAAAATTTGCTCTCGATTTACAAAAAATTATATTATGAACTTAAAGGAACTGATATCTAAAACCCGGTCTTATCGTCGTTTCGATGAATCTTATCAAATTGAATCCAAAACAATTGAATCGCTTATTGATCTCGCGCGGTTATCTGCCTCAGGAGCAAATAAACAACCTCTGAAATATATGTATTTCAACACCCCACAGAATTGCCAAAAAGTTTTCCCCTATTTAGCATGGGCCGGATATCTGACAGAATGGGCAGGTCCTGATAAAGGAGAAAGACCAACCGGGTATATTATAATTCTTGGCGATAAAAAAATCTCTGAGATATTTGGTATTGATCATGGAATAGCTGCACAAAGTATAATGCTTGGAGCAACTGATGCCGGCATCGGAGGTTGTATTATTGCATCTATTAAACGTGATGAATTAAGCAATGAATTTTCAATACCCGATAATTTTGAAATCCTTTTAGTCCTCGCACTTGGTAAACCCATTGAAAATATAATAATTGAAAACATCAAGAATGAAGATGTTAAATATTGGAGAGATGAAAATAATAATCACCATGTTCCTAAAAGGAGTCTGAATGAGCTGATAGTAAAGTTAAAATAGGATAATCAATAATGAAGTCTTTTTTTCTTTATTTCATATTATCTTTATTCATATTCAACTCTTGTTTCTGCCAGGTAAAAGAAGATTCAGAAGTTAGAATTCTTTTTCATGGTATGGTGATGGACGCCAGTACGCTTTCTCCGGTCTCTAATTCTCAGATTTTAATTAACCGCTCATTCACTTCGATTAACAATAGTGATGGGACTTTCGCGTTTTATGTAAACAGAAAAGATTCGGTGCTCTTCAGGCATCTTGGTTATAAGCCCACATTAATGTTTGTAAGCGATACTCTCAAAGGGTTTGAGTTTGTAGCAGGGGTATATTTGCAATCTGATACCTTGCTGATTGGAGAGGTGGTCATTGTTCCACGGTTTATTAACCTTAAATCTAAAATAATGAATGCACCAAACAGGGTTTCTCCTACAATTGAAAATGCGAGGTACAATGTTGCAATATCCGCTTATCAGGGAAGAACCGCCCAGGGGAAGCTTGAAGACCCTTCATCAAATTATGAATATCTGCATCAGAAACAGAGGGTTGATGCTTACGAGAAAGGTGGGATTCCTTCTGACCAGATAGCAGGCATAAATCCATTATTATTACTCCCGGCTGCATATCTTCTTTTGCATGGCGCACCTGAAAAGCCTGATCCTTACAAAAGACAATTAACAGAACAGGAGCTTAATCAGATTCAAAAGAAATATCTGGAAACTATTAATCAGAAAAAATAAAAAAACAAACCCACGACATACAATTCACGCTATCCCTTATAGAACACGGCCTTGATAATATGGCTTGCCATTTTAGGATTTTCTTTAAGGCGACGTGTTGAATAGCCAAACCATTGTTTTCCGAATGGCACATAGACTCTCATTTTATGTCCTTCATTTACAATGCTCTCACGAAGTTTTGGCGTCACCCCGTAAAGCATCTGAAATTCATACATATTCGCCGGCACATTGTATTTTTTGATCAGATTATATGCACCCTCTATCAGAGGTTTATCGTGAGTGGCAATTCCTGCGAAGATCTTATTTCTGAACATGAATTCAAGATCTTCAAGATAATGCTGGTTAATCTCCTCATATTTCTTAAAAGCAATTAATTCATCTTCTACATAAATTCCTTTGCAGATCCGGTAATTTAACGGTATCTCAATGTTGTTCAGGTCCAGCATTTGTTCAAGGTCTCTAAATGTTCTTCGCAGATATGCCTGTAAAACGAGGCCAACATTTGCAGGAAATTCTGATTTAAGTCTGCGGAATAAGGCAATCTCATCATCTGTGCAGGGAGAGTCCTCCATATCAATCCTGATAAACCCGTTGTAAGTTGCAGCTTTTGCAACTATTTCACGAATGTAGGAATAGCATATTTCTTTATCGATAAGTAAACCAAAGCTGGTGGGTTTGATTGAAAAATTTCCGTCAATATGGTTTTTGTAGGAAACATCAATTAAATTAAGATATTCTTTCTTGTTTAACTTTGCTTCGTCGAGAGTCTTTATGAATTCACCAAGAACATCAAGAGTAACTTTTATATTCTTGCTATTAAGTTCCCTGGAAACGCGCATTGCATCGTCAAGAGTTTCTCCTGAAATATATGATTTCGAAAATATCCATATAAATTTCTTAGGAAAATAGGGCAATATTGCAGCAATTATTTTGTTGAACATATTTTGAAATTATATTTTAAAAAAACTAACTTTCATTTTATCTGTTTTAAAATGCTAATAAAACAGATCTTATATTGTTTTTTAATGACCTTTGTCATTCAGAAAACATGAAAAAAGCATGAATTCAAACCAATTGAAGAAACTTTTTCATCTGATGCAACCTTTTATTTTTTTGAAATGTCTTAGAAATGTCCTCAGTTTATGATGAGCGACTTGCAAATAATAGAGTTGTGTGCTAAGCATGACAGAAAAGCGCAACAAGTACTATATGATAAGTATTCGCGTCTCCTGCTTGGCGTGTGCCTCAGATATGCAACCGATAAAGCTGAAGCTGAGGATATTTTACAGGATAGCTTTTTAAAGATTTTTTTTAATATAAAAGAGTATTCTGGTTCAGGTTCTTTCATAGGTTGGTTAAGGAAAGTTGCAGTAAATACTGCAATAACACATTACCATAAAAACCTTAAATACAGGTATCATGTTGAGATTGATGAATATATTTCAGTTGAAACAGGAGTAACCAGTTTTGAGGAAGATTTTTTTACTTCCGATGAGTTATTTAAGGTACTGAATGAGTTACCAGCCGGGTACAGAATGGTTTTTAACCTTTATGCTGTTGAAGGCTATAAACATAAAGAAATTGCTGAAATGCTGGGGATTGATACAAATACATCTAAGTCGCAGTATAGCAGGGCAAAGGCAGTAATACGTGATAAACTGGAAAAGCTTGGAAAATTGAAAAGCAGTTATTCTGAGAATGACTGAAAAAGCAAGATAGCAGATTAAGATTGAAGTGAAAACGAAGAGACAAAATATTAATTTAAGAGAACTATTCAGCCGGAAACTGGAAAATGCTGAGATAATTCCCGAAGCATCAGTCAGCGCAAAACTTATGCGTCGGGTAGCCAGAAAAGAATTCCTGCGGTTTAATCCTGCAAAGTTGAACATATACTATCTGGGTGTAATTCTGATATCCGGAATTGGAACGGCTTTGCTTCTTTTTTCAGGTCAGGGAAATTCTGATCATTTCAACTCCTCAGGAATATCTGCATCAATATATAGAACTGATACTGTTAAATATATAGAGATTCAAGCTAAACAACCCGATAGAAAAAGTCCTGATAAATCAAATGTAATTCAGATTGAGCCAAAAAAGATGCTGATCGTTTCTAATCTTCCTGATACCTCAGGTCCAAAGGTTTTAATAAAGACTGAATCAAATAAAGGCGTCGATCTTCTTCCAACTACTATTCCTAATTCTTTGTCTAATAAAAGATTATTTTCTGAAGTCACATCTGAAATGCAAAAACTTCAGAGTGGATCTAAACCTGAGTCATTCCTGATTGATCCATTTGTTTCTGTAGGCTGTGCCCCGATGAAAGTAAAGTTTTATAATAAATCAGCTTCATATGATTCATGCAGATGGACATTTGGTGATGGAGGTTATTCGAACAAGAGAGATCCCGAATGGATATTTGATCTTGCAGGAGAATATAAAGTAGTTCTAAATGTTCAAACAAATGATGGAAAACTTTTAACTTCATCGGCAACGGTTACAGTTCATCCCCGGCCACAGGCCCATTTTGAAATCACACCTGATAAGGCTGTTCTTCCTAATGATGAAATCCATTTTATGAATTATTCTACTAATGCAGTCCAGTTCAGGTGGAATTTCGGAGATGGAACCGGTTCAGAATCATTCGAACCCAGGCACACTTATTCAAAATTTGGAAACTACAATGTTAGTCTTGTGGTATTTTCCGACTGGGGTTGTTCAGATTCTCTGGTAGTTTTGAATGCTTTTTCGGGTTCTGAGTATTTTATCGATTTTCCGAATGCTTTTATCCCAAATGCTCAGGGTCCTTCAGGTGGCTACTATTCTTATAAAAGTGATGAAGGTGCTCAGGTATTTCATCCTTCTTATTCAGGTGTTAATGATTATCAACTAAAGATCTTCAGTAAACTTGGAATCGCTATTTTCGAAAGCAGTGACATAAATTTAGGCTGGGATGGCTATAATAAAGGACAATTATGCGATCCTGGTGTATATATCTGGAAAGTGCGCGGTAAATTCAGAAACGGTGAACCATTCATAAAAATGGGTGATGTGACTCTTCTTAAAAACTGACAGAAACTACATTCCCTGGTTTAAGACTTCATAACTTCATTCAATATAAATCTTTAGTTATTTGTCTAAATAATTATTCGTTTAATTGAAATAAATGAGATAAGACGAATCTTTTAGATATATTATTCGTTAAATAATACAAGAATTTAATTTCATTTGACTATTTTCGTCATTATAAACCAAACCGGATAGATTTTGGTGAAGCGGATTATATATTTACTAGTGCTGTCATTCATCATTATTACTGAAAGCTTTGGTCAGGATCCGACATTCTCCCAGTTTTATGCCAATCAATTATACCTCTCCCCATCCTTTGCCGGCGCAACCACCCAAAACAGATTTAGCCTGAATTACAGAAATCAATGGCCTGCAGTACCCGGAGTGTTTAACACTTACTCCATTTCGTTCGATAAAGCTCTTACAAACTTCAATTCCGGGATTGGTGTACTTGCAACCTATGATGTTGCCGGATCGGGAAACCTGAGTACTACAAATATTGGACTTTTGTATTCTTATGATTTTAACATAAATAAACGGTGGCATATCAGGCCGGGTGTTAACTTTAAATTTTACTACCTCGGACTGGATATTGGGAAGCTTGTATTTAATAGTCAGATCACAGGCAGCGGAACTTCACCGTCTGTCACACCCCCTCCTTTCGATAATGTGGCGGACGTGGATTTTGCAACCTCAGCCCTGGCTTATAATGAAAGAACGTGGGCCGGATTTACTCTCGATCATCTCCTTACGCCAAAAACATCTTTTTACGGTAACGATGCAACAGTTCCGGTCAAGTTCAATTTCTATGGTGGAACCCAGATATTGAAAAAGACCCGTTTAAGGCAAAAATTACAGGATGTTCTTTCCGTTGCGATTAATTTTCAGAAACAGGGTAAATTCTATCAATCGGATCTAGGACTCTATTATTATAAAGATCCTCTTATATTCGGATTATGGTACAGGGGAATTCCATTTGTAACTTCTCAGGCAGGTGATGCAATCATTGGTCTCATTGGGATAAAAACCAGTCAGCTTCATATAGGATATAGCTACGACTTCACAATCTCAAACCTCATAGGTTCAACAGGAGGCGCTCATGAGATATCTATTGTCTATGAATTTAATAACTTGTCAGTAGGTCAGCTGAAAAAGCGGATGAGAGCTCTCCCATGTCCGGAATTCTAACTAACGTTTTAAAGGTACTAAGGTGCGACGGTGCACTGGTACGATGGTATTAAAAAGACATCACGCCGTTATACCGTCATACCGTCGGACCTTTGTACCATAGCACCATGGTAATGTTGCACCCTTCTAAAAAACAAGTTTAAAATTTTGATTGTGAGTTATTCACATTTATTAATTTGTTTATATTTGCGCCTGATTAATGTTTAACAAATATATTATCTGAAATGAAGAAACTTTCTGTAGTTCTGTATGCTGTACTTTTCCTGGCTGTGGCTGGCCTTTATTTTCTGCATTTTTCGGGGAATAAAAAAACAAAAAAAGGTGAAACAACAACCAATAATGTTGGATCCCCGGCACAAGGAATAGCTTATATAAATATCGATTCTGTTATTTTTAAATTTGACATGTTTCTTGACAGAAGAAATGATCTGATGGCTAAACAAAAAAGCGCCGAAGCAGAACTGAATTCAAAAGGAGCTCAATATCAGAAAGATGTAAAGGATTATCAGGATAAAGCGAATAAAGGCCTTATAACACGGGCTAGTGCCGCTCAAGTTGAACAATCACTTGGTCAGCAGCAACAGGAGCTCGTAACCCTGCGCGACAAACTGCAGTCGAACCTCGTTGATGAAGAACAGGTTATGAATCGTCAGATACTGGAATATATAACAAAATTCCTCGAGGAAAACAGAGCCGATTACAACTATCAGTACATTCTGGGAAAGAGTTTAGGCAGCGTAGTTCTATACGGTGATAATTCACTCGATATTACTCAAAAAGTGCTTGACGCAATTAATAAAAAGTATAAGGCAGAGAAAAAATAGCAGACAATGGGTTTTGCCTCAGCCTACCTTGATGAAAGGGCTCTGTTCCCTCAAAAAATAAAAGAGGCGCCTGATAATGATACCGGTATAATCGTGGTTGTACCAGCGTATAACGAACCAGGCATAAATAATTTACTCGACTCTCTCGCTAAATGCAAAGAACCGGAATGCAGATCAGAAGTCATTATAATCATAAATGCACCTGATGATGCCCCTGTCGAGAGTTTAGAAAATAATAAAAAGAC
>Ga0302206_1000557_pt1 | contig 14507 bp, 14 predicted proteins | sample II_Fen_E2_1_FD_194581 | JGI IMG/M metagenome (GOLD analysis project Ga0302206, IMG submission 194581) | Peat permafrost microbial communities from Stordalen Mire near Abisko, Sweden - II_Fen_E2_1 | ecosystem: Environmental > Terrestrial > Soil > Wetlands > Permafrost | place: Sweden: Abisko...
TTCATTGTATTTTTGAACAATCATTCCGGAAGGAATTGACATCAGAGCATAAGCAATGAAAAATGAAAATGGCAACAATCCGGTCATCGTTCCATTAAGGGAGAAGCTATCGCTGACATTTGGATTAATTGAACCAAGAATATTAGTTAAGAACGATATCGCAAAAAAGATTAAGAAAATCAGAACCACAAGATAATAACTACGTTTCATAAGCTTTTTATATCAAAATGTCAGTTTCTTATACAACAATAACATTGACTCCGAGTGCCCTGATATCATTAAGAACAGATGATGATATTCCACTGTCAGTAATTAATGTATCAATATCTTTAAGAGGAGCAATAGCAGTAATTCCCCTGCTAAGAAATTTGGATGAATCAATAAGTGCATATACCTTATTGGAGTTCTTAATATTTATCCTTGCAAGCGAAGCTTCTTCAATATTAGTGGTCATCATACCTTTTTCAATATCAACTCCATCGGCACTGAGAAAATACTTATCACAATAAAATTTTCTTAATGATTCGGCTGCCTGTTCACCCACCAGAGCAAGAGAATTTCTTCTAAGAATCCCGCCCGGCATGATCACCCTTATATGAGGATAATCCGATAATCTGAATGTTATATCAACAGAATTGGTTATTACAGTGATCTCAATCTTTTTAGGCAAATGTTTAACCAGCTCCATAATGGTGGTACCAGTATCCAGTAATATGGTTTCACCATTAATAATCTGGTGAGCTGCAGCAGCTCCAATGGCTTCCTTAAGCTTAATATTTTGCCGTCGACGGTCATATATTGAGAGATCAATATTTACCAGACTCTGCTTCATTGCTCCACCACGTGACCTGATGAGTATGTTCTTCTTTTCAAAATGTTTCAGATCTTTTCTAATAGTGACTTCACTGACATGGAATTGACGGCTGAGTTCAAGAACATTGACCTGATCATTCTTCTCGAGCTGTCTGAGAATTACTGTCCGCCGATCTACACACGAACTCATTTTGGAAATTTATTGTTTCGTTTTATTTCATAACAAATTTAAATAAATATTATTTGGAACATAACGAAACTAAATATTTTTTTCAAATTCATTTTTACATTCTTATCAGTCTTAATTGTAACTGAAAGCTGATAAAGATTAAGCATTTTGGATTCTTATTAAAAAGGAATAAATTGCCGGAAAATAACAAATGGAAAAAAAATATTATTCTCTCAGTTCTACTGATAATAATAAGCTGGTGAAAATTACACAGGTAGTCTTTGGCATTGTTTGTTTTGCAATTGCAGCTTACTGGTTGTTTTTTAATTTAAGATCATTGAAAGCTGACAGAACTTTATGGATTACAATAATATTTCTTACAGGATTTGGTTTCTACCAGATCTGGTCGGGATTAGGACGGGCTGCAAGGTTTATTGAGATTAGTGGTGATAACATACGGCTAAAGAAAACTATTCTTCTTCCTGCCCTGGAGATAAAAAAAGGAGACATTCAGAAAATTGAATTGTATCCCTTTAATCTTATCTTTTTTCTGAAATCAGAAAAAAAAATACTTCTCCGGTTCGGAGCTACTTATCAGGAAACAAATGAAAAGATCAAAGACGAAATTCTCAGATTCGCAGAACATAATTCAATCAACGCCGAATTCGTTGAAGAAAAACTCTGATTTTTAAATTTGAGACGCTCAGGCTGGGTGTCTCTGCAACCTAACACCCTGCAAATTGTGTGTGTGTGTGTGTGATTTGAGACGCCCAAGTTGGGCGTCTCTGCAATAATTCAAATTATTTCAGAACCAGATCCGCAAAATCCATGAACTGGTTCCAGTCTCTTAGAAGAAGGTTATGCGCACCATCCCGTATATGGAAGCCTACTCTCCCACTTATCACCTGTTTATTGAGTGGCGGCATATTTTCGGATAGATCTGAATTCATTCCTAAAAGTTTAAAAACAGGCAGAGAATAAAAAAGAGACAGATATGAACCATGTGGATCGCCCCACAGATCTTCGTCAGCGCAATCTACGTAAAGCGCTCTCGGGGCTGTAAGAGCCATCAACATGTGCATGTCAACCGGTAATGCATCTTCATTATTACTGAATTTGTTATAATTCGAGCAATACCAGTGTGGAAAAGCTGAATTAAGTCTCGCTACTGTTTCTCCATAACGTCTTCGCGCCAGTGCAGCACCACCGGCACCTGATTCATTTGAAACAACCATTGCAAAACGTGTATCCTCTGCGCCAGCCCATAATGCTGTTTTGCCGGCACGCGAATGCCCTACTATAGCAACCTTATCGTGTGCAACATTCTTATCAGTTACAAGGTAGTCCATACAACGGCTGGCACCCCAGGCCCATGCAGCTAGTGTGCCCCATGCATCATCAGGACGCGGATATATGTCAAGAACCTCATGAATCCCATTCCTGAAATTGTCAAAATTATCAGGGTCGAGTTCAGCAGCATTGAAGACAGCCATACCGTACCCACGTTTAATTGCATCTTTTACGGGCCAATACTCATCATTTGCCTTCCATTTAGGTGTATTATTTTCAGTGAACCAGGGATCGATCAGAAGAAATACCGGAACACCATGTCCTCCATTGTTTGGAGTAGTCAGAACGAGGTGAAAACTCAGTGATTTCCCATCTGCATCAATTTTAATTTCTATCTCTCTTTGCGTTGCAGTTCCATCTAAGGCATGAGTATCCAGACTTGCCATTTTAAACTTTTCCTGATATTGAGTTGTTGGAACTCTGCCAAAAACGTTTTTCCTGAATTGCTCTATTATCTCTGGTCGCCGGACATTATTCCAAAGGTCAGCCGATACAATTTTCACTCCCTGTTCCGAAGTTAAAATATCTGGCAGAGTGTATGCAGGAACTTTTTCTTCATAGTAGTTAAAACCGGATCCGGCTTTAGTCAGCTTTTCAGTTATGGCATTATCGGCCTGCCAGCTCTTTTGCTGTTGACCTGAGACCATGCTGAAATGGAAGAATACAAGAATAAATACAGAAGTTATTCGAAGTATTGTTTTTAGATTCATCACATGTAAATTATTGTAGATTTTCAGATTTTGACGCCTGCTATTAAATTTTTAACAAATACTTATTCACAAATTTATCAATATTTGTGATATGGATTAACTTTGTTTATTGCTATGAATTAAATGATCTTAACATTAGACCTTCTCAAAATAATCAATCATATTTTGAACTTTTTTCAATATAATATATTATCCAGATACTAAAACCTAATTGTTTGTGAGAATAAAAATTGACCAATTGATAGATGATTTAAAGGAAGAACTTGGCCTTTTGCTGAGTATAAGTTTTGGGCTATTTCTGTTTGTCCTTTTTTTTCAGCCATTTCCATTTACCGGATTTGACATTAATAACACCTTGCTTTTTGTAGGCGGATTGGGAACTATTGTCTTCATGTTGATGGTTCTTGTAAGAATTACAATTCCATGGATTTTTATAAAAAGTAATGAGGACCTTAATGTGCCTTTTCTGCCTCCAGCATTCGCCGGTTTTATCATCCTGACTTTAAGTTCAGTTGCTTTTGTATTCTATCTCCGATATGTAGGACAGGTTTCCATTACTTTTTTTATCACAGTTAAGGTAGTTCTTATTTGTATGGTTCCTCCCCTAATCCTAGGTATTTTCGATATGATTAAAGCACTTAAACAGCAGAATGAGCTGCTTATTGTTGAGAGAAAAATCATACAAAAACAGATAGAAAAGTATGAAGAAGATATCCTCAATAAAACTATAGAGTTTATCTCTGAGAACAGTTCAGAGAATTTAACCCTGCATATCTCAGAAGTTGCCTTTATAAAGTCGGCAGACAACTATGTGGAAATAGTTTATAAAGAGGGGGAAGATTATAAGAAAAAGCTGATAAGAAATACAATGAAGAATATTGAACTTCAGATAAAACAATATTCCAATTTTATCAGATGTCACCGGATATGCATTGTGAATCTGCATTTTATTGAAAAACTGAACAGAAATGATCATAATCATTGGCTGACCATAAAGGGTTTTGACGAACAAGTCCCGGTTTCCCGACAATATCTTCTGAAACTTAAAGAAGCTTTATAGCAGTTAAGGGGTAAGTACCAATCACCCCCGATTTTTAATCTCTGCCACATTTACTGTTTGTTTGTCCCAAATTCAGGTCGAAAAATCACTACGCGTATCAGGTGTCAGAATACGGCAATATCTTTGTACAGTTATTCATAAGGAATCTTATTCATGTGGAATATGTAGAGACAGGTCTGAGACCTGTCTCTACTACAGTACACAATTGAATATCAACTTTTAACAACAGATTTAAAATCACAATTTTATGAATGCAATTAATAAGACTATTCAGGATGAGGACAGATCGTGGGAGAAAGTTATAATGAAATATAATCATCCGAAACTGAGTAAGAGTATCTGGCAGATTTGCAATTCTCTGATACCGTATATCTTCATATGGTATTTAATGTACAGGAGTCTTGCATATTCATATTGGGTAACTCTCTTGCTTTCGATAGTTGCTTCAGGATTTCTGATACGCATCTTTATCATTTTCCATGACTGCGGGCATAGATCATTCTTTGTTTCAGCAAAAGCCAACAAAATAATTGGTAAGATTATGGGAATAATTGCGTTTACACCGTATGACAGATGGCATAATCAACACCGGACACATCATGCAACGTCAGGAAATCTTGATAAACGGGGAATCGGAGATGTTTGGACCATGACAGTAGATGAGTATATTAAATCATCATTCTGGAACCGCTTCTTTTATCGTGCCTTCCGAAACCCATTCATCATGTTTACTGTCGGACCGCTGCTTGTTGTATTCTTCCAAAACAGGATAACTACAAAAAATATGATACGGGCGGAACGCCTGAATGTTTATTTTACAAACTTCATGATTCTTATTATTGCTGGTTTGATAAGTCTGCTAATCGGAATTAAAGCATACCTGTTGATCCAGGTACCTGTGATTCTGATTTCACATAGTATGGGTCTTTGGCTATTTTATGTACAACATCAGTTCGACGATGTTTATTGGGAGAGGGACAATAAATGGGATTATAAAATATCTGCAATACAGGGCAGTTCTTTTCTTAAATTACCGGTTATACTTCAATGGTTTACCGGCAATATAGGTTTTCATCATGTTCATCACCTGAGTTCAAGGATCCCAAATTATTACTTATCGAAATGTCACTACGAAAATGATGTTTTTAAAGATGTCAAACCTATCGTTTTCTTCTCTACATTTAAGTCTTTGACTCGTGGGCTATGGGATGAAGCAAGTCACAGGATGATAAGTTTCAGAAAAATTCCGGCATCTTCTTAAAAGGGTGATCTTATTTGATACTGAGTTCCTGACTGGTAATAATGCGTACCCCGACTTTAGCAAGTTCACATTTCAAATCATCAAATTTGTCAGGATACAAAGGACGGGAGGCATCTTCAATTAAGGTAGTGGTAAAGCCTTCCAGTATAGAATCCAGCATTGAATAATACACACAGATATCAGCAGCCAGTCCGCAAAAATATATCTCCGATACCCCCTTTTCTTTGAGGTAACCGGCAAGACCTGTACTTAGCTGATGATTATTATCGTAAAAACCGCTGTAACTGTCAACTTCATGATTCATTCCTTTACGGAAAACAGCAGCAACTTTATCGGTTTCAAGATTTTTAGCTAATTCTGCCCCTTCCGTTCCCTGAACACAATGATCAGGCCAGAGGGTCTGCAGGTTATTATTAATTATTATTTTTTCATATGGTTTGGATGCAAAATGGTTAGAGGCAAAACTTTTATGGTTTTTGGGATGCCAATCCTGGGTTGCCACAACAAGGTCAAAATAGCTCGTGATTACATTTATTACAGGCACAATAATATTGCCAAAAGGGACTTCAAGTGGTCCTCCAGGCATAAAATCATTCTGAACATCAATAATAATTAGTGTTTTCATTTATAGTTATTTTTTGAATTCATCGATAAGCCTGTCTCGTTCTGATTGAAGTTTTTTACTGATTCCAACCTTGTAAATATGTGGATTGTCGAATCTTTTATATTCTTCCGGCAATCTTTCAATTCTTCCTGTACAGTATTGTGCTATTTCCTTTAGCGGTTTAGGGTCATTCACTCTGGTTCCATTTTCCAAAACTATATGTAAGAGTGGTTCTTTAATCTGATTAACCAGTGAGAGAGATTTAAGTGGATAGAGAGGGTGATACATTATCTCCACATCCTGTTCATCAAACATTGTGATAGCATCCGCCCCTACAAATTTATTCTCATTATCGATTATCCTGAAAACCTGCTTCCGGTGTGGTAAGGTTATCTTGCTGATATTCTCTGATAATTTGATTCTTGGCTTCCCGTTTGACATAGATAATTTGTACACACCGTCAAGAGCTGCATCAGGATGACCAGTGACAAGACTTGTTCCAACTCCAAACACATCGATCGGAGCTTGTTGTTCCAATAAGCTTTTTATAATAAATTCATCGAGTTGATTTGAAACGGCAATTTTAATATAATAGAGGCCTTCATTGTCCAATCTCTTGCGGCTCTCTTTTGCCAGATAGGCAAGATCACCACTATCCAACCTGATGCCAGTCAGCCGTTGCCCCTTCTCTTCCATTTTCTTAGCTACCTTAATAGCATTTGGCAAACCACTTTTCAGAGTATCGTAAGTATCAACAACCAGAACACAATCTTGCGGTTGAACTTCAGCGAAGTGAAGGAATGCCGACAATTCATCATCATAACTCTCGATAAAAGAATGTGCCATAGTTCCGGAAACAGGAATATTATAATCGCGTCCTGCCCTTACATTACTCGTTCCATCGAAACCTCCTACAAAAGATGCTCTGCTCGCATAGTAACCTCCTGGTCCCTGTGCTCTTCGTAAACCAAAATCAATTAATGTCCGTCCCTCAGCAGCCTGGCGCATCCGGTTCGCTTTGGTAGCAACGAGTGTCTGAAAGTTCAGAATATTCAGTAAAAGAGTTTCTATGATCTGAGCTTCTATAATATTTGACTCAATCTGAAGTACAGGTCGTACCGGAAACACCAGGTCGCCTTCAAGCGAACTGTAAACATTGCCCGAAAATCTGAAATCTTTCAGATATCTGATAAAATCAGGATGATATCCAAGTTCTTTTAAAAACTCAAGATCATTTTTATCAAAACGCAAGATATCGAGAGTATCAAGAAGATCTTCCAATCCTGCAAAAATTGCATACCCACCATTGAAAGGCAATTTACGGAAGTAGTAGTCAAATACTGCTCTTGTATCTTTTTGTCCTTTCAGAAAATAAACCTGGGACATTGTTAACTGGTATCTATCTGTATATGTTGCAGTGTAATCAATCATGATAAGATTCTGATTTAAACCCGGGCCTGGTTAACATAATTTAATAGATGAAGATATGAGAATTTCTGCATAATTCAATGAAATTGTGCGGCTAAGGCATCAATATCACCTGCTTGTAATAATTTATTGTTTTTCTTCATGGCCAAATGATATGATTGCACTTAACATAATTATTTTTAGCCATATATAAGTGGCATTTACGTAAAACGAGCTGTGAATCTTTTCATGAACATTCATTCAGCCTATTTGTTAAATTTTAAAACATCCCGGTGTATTGTAATAACTTTCAATGTTAAAAACAAACTAATACAAGAAAAGTTTTAATGCTTGTTTTGAATAAAAGATTAGAAATAAAAGCACTGATTATCTTGCTAATATATTGTCAGAGTGTATCATCACTGCAAGGACAGTTTTTAAAAGACACAGTTTCTGTTAATCTTATCAAGAAGGGAATAGATTACGTATACAACTTTGATTTTAATAATGCTGAAAAAGTAAGTGCTGAACTTGGAAAATCATATCCAGGACAGCCGGTAAATTTTCTTTTCAAAGGGATGATTACGTACTGGAAAAATTATCCATTGGTACCTACTTCTTCTGCACATGATTCATTTGAGTCTGATATGCGAAAAAGTATTGAATTATGCGAGAATAATAAAGATCTGTCACAGGAAGCTGAAATATTGCTTGTTAATCTATGCGCCAGAGGACTTCTTTTATTATATCTGACTGATAATTACTTAAGTCTGGAAGTGTTTCCTCTGGCAACCAGCACATATCAATATATCAGACGCTCCTTTGAATTTACAAGCTTTCATTCTGATTTCTTTTTCTTTACCGGAGTTTATAATTACTACAGGGAAGCTTATCCTGAAGCTTATCCTGTATACAAGACACTTGCGTTTCTGTTCCCCAAAGGAAGCAAAGTCAAGGGACTGCAAGATTTGAAGATAGTTGCAAAAAATTCAATTATTCTCAAGGCAGAATCATATTCCTTTCTGACACAAATTTTCTTAAGCTTTGAGAATAATTATCAGGAAGCGACTTTTTACAGCAAAAGTCTTCATAAGATATATCCTGATAATCCTCAATACCTGGGAACATACATTAAAAATCTTCTACTGATAAAACAGTACGATGAAGCAGAAAAGGAAATTGAATCATCTGTAAAACATCAGGTTAACCCTTTCTTTCAGGCTCAGATTACAATATTCAAAGGAATTTTGCAAGAGAAAAAATACCATGATAACAAACTGGCCCAGCAATTCTATGATAAAGGAATAAAAGATATCTCTGTTTACAGAAGTTATGGAAATGAATATGCAGCATATGCGTATTTTGGTTTAAGCCGGATAAGCGCTGTAAATGGCGATGAAGACAAAAAGAAACTGTATCGTAAGCTGGCTCTGAAAATAGCAGATTTTAAAAAGGTTGATTTTGATTAGGGTTACTGTAGAACTGCTTTCTGACTATTTTTCTTCATTCTTTAAGATTTCATATTTAGTAATCAGAGTTCCACGATCATTAGCCCTGTTAAAACTTAGGAGTTTCAATTCTATATCAAGTTTTTCATTGATTACCAGACTGTCGCCTTTTCCAAATATTTTTGGTTCTATAGTAAGCCATAATTCATCTATTAGTTGTTTCTTTAAAAATGAAGTTGCCATATGCGAACCACCCACGATCAGCACATTTTCTTCTGAATACTGAAATCTTTGAAGCAGAGCTTCCGGAGATTCATTTGTAAATTCGAGCAGACCAGGTTTGTGTAAACCCTTATATTCTGATGTATGTCTCGTCATAACAATGAAGAGATGCTTTGGATCAGGTTTTACCGGATCAGGTTTATATGTACCACTTCCCATAATTACAACCCTGGTAGCATTCCAGATTGAATCGAAATAAGCCTGATCTGCATGCGATGACCAGGATCTTATCTTAGCATCACCCCATCTTGTGACTTTACCATCAAGGGTTGATACAAAAATTAATATTGTTTTCATTTTAAAAAATATTTATTCATTTTTAAAATGATCAATTCATTACATTTTTTCCATTGTGATTGAGTTCTGGCTGATACCGAGATCCAACAGTTGCTGAAGCACTGCTTCCATCATCGGAGGTGGTCCACAGAGATAATAATTCTTATTATTTACAGGAATATTTGATTTCAGAAATGAGGCAGTAATAAATCCGTAAGCATAACCATCAATCGATTCATGTGATAAAATATTGATGAATGAATCGCCGCCCAGTAACCGTCTTAGCTCATTTTCAAGAATTATATCATTTTTTGTTTTATTTGCGAAGATCAGTATGTTTTTTTCTTTAATCCGGCGAAAATCAAGATCTCTTAAAATTGAAATAAAAGGTGTTATCCCTGCTCCTCCTGCTATGAAAACTCCATTACCCTTATATGCGATATCTCCCCATACATCTCTGATAATCAGCTCAGAACCAGGCTTAAGCTTACCCAGCTCATTTGTGACTCCTTCATGATCGGTGTAAATCTTTATTGTAAACTCCAGATATTCAGCTGAATTAAGGCATGTGAAGGTAAACGGCCTCAATTCATTTTTTAATTCCGGGGTATTTATAGATACATCGGTGGCCTGTCCCGGTATAAATCTGTACCCTGATGGTTTCTCAAACTGAAATCTTTTTACGTTGTATGTAACCTGTTCAATTCTAAGTATCTTAACTATATGCTCTTCCATCCGTTTTTTGTTTTATTGTTTAACAAATAATCCTGAATATGGTTTTAGAATCAGAAATTTTTCTAACCCGGAATTGCAGTTGAATTTGTCTTTCTGATCAAAATGATAGTCAGTAATCTATAAGAAACTCTAAAGTTTGTCAATTTTGGAAGCAAGAATAAAATCATTTTCCGTCAAACCGTTTATAGAGTGTGTCCATAATTCAAGAACTGCCCTTCCAAAATAAATATGTACAACCGGATGATGTCCTTCCGACTCCGCCAGATTAGCGACCTTATTTACAAAATCCATCGTATGCCGATAGCTGACGAAGAAAAATTCCCTGGTAATTTTAATATTGTCAACAATTTTCCAGTCAATTGAAACATCCTTTATATATTCTGCTATCTCCGTCTGTGTTAAAGGAGGAATGCCTCCTTCACATGGTATGCATTTCTTTTCACTTAATTTCATAGCAAATTAAATTATATGATTAACCATAATAACGATAAACAGTTCAGAATCAAAATGGTTAATTTAAAAAGATGCATAAGATGGGAATAATCAGAATCAACTGAATATCTGAAAATGGAAAGATGGGGATTTACAAAAGCCTGTATTTAGATGTTCAATACCATCTATAATCAGGTTTTATATTATTAAAATTAAAACCGGAAAACTTCCCGATGTTATTCAGATCAATGGTTTAAATTCTCCTTTTTCACTCTGTTCAGTAAACGCAGTACCAAGTTCTTTAAAGAAAAGATCGCTGTTTTCCAGAATCAGTTCATATGCTTTTCTGAGGATATCCAGTTCTGAAACACTATTTAAAGAATGCAGAGGATCTAAATTCATCTCAATTTCGTTACACTTTTTTTTCATATTTAAATCTTCCATAGGTAAAGATTTTGACAATAATATTCACAAAATTATATCAAATATTTACCGGATGAATTAAGAGAACATTAACATGTAATTAAGAACAGATTAAAAACGTCTCTGTTCAGATATTTAATATTTTATAATAAAGCATTCTGATACCTCTTTCCGACAACATCCCAGTTTATCAATTTCCAGAATGCTTTTGCATAATCTAAGCATTTTTGCTGATAGTCAAGATAATAAGCATGTTCCCAGACGTCAATTCCCATTAATGGTATCAGACCGATCCTCATAGGATTTCCTGCGTCACTTTTTTGGATGATCTCTACTTCACCGTTCTGGTTTAAAACCACCCATATCCAACCTACTCCAAAAAATGATTCCACAGCTTTTAAAAAAATAGTTTTAAAGAAAGACAGAGATCCATAATTCTGATCAATTGCATCACCAAACGATCCTTTAAGAGAAGTGTCATTACCAGGTTTCAAAGATTCAAAATAAAAAGCATGATTCCAGACAAGGGATGCCATATTAAAAACTGGTCCGTCTGCCACCCTGATTATTGTTTCAAGATCTAAGGTAGCAAGCCTGGTTCCTTTAACCAGACAATTCAGACTCGACAAATAGGCATGATAATGCTTGTTATAATGTAAATCCATTGTCTTCTTTGAAATATATGGCTCCAGCGCATTTAGTTTATACGGAAGCTCTGCCAGCTCGAACCTCATGATAACGATTAATTTAATAGACTGATAATATGATAGCTAACCGATCGATTAATTCAAATATCCAATATATTAAAAATAGAGGAATAATCTAAGACAACTCTTAAACCATCATTAATCTTACATTAAGATTAGATTAAGGATTATGATTCTTTGATTCCTTACGAATGGAAAATTATTCATTTATTGATTTTGTTCTGCGCTAAGAACATAGCCAAAACCTTTCTTGGTGTGGATTAGTTTATGATCAAAATCCCTGTCTATTTTTTTTCGGAGTGAGTTAATATGCACATCTATAACATTTGTCCCGGAGTTAAATGAATAGCCCCATATATTCTCAGCAATTTGTATACGATTGAAAACTTTGTCCCTGTTATTCATCAGAAGTTCCAGAATTTTATACTCAGTAGCCGTCAGAGCAATGTCTTTCTCATTTCTTTTTACTCTTTTTGTCACTGAATCAAGTTCCAGATCCAATACTTTTAAGACAGGAATTATCAGAGCCTCTTTGTGCCTTCGAATCAGGGCCTTAATTCTGGCAAATAGCTCCTGAAAGCTAAATGGTTTCACCAGGTAATCGTCTGCTCCGCAATCAAAACCGGTAAGTTTATCTTCAACCGAATCGAGTGAAGTCAGCATAATTACCGGAGTCATATTCTTGTTATTCCTGATTTTCTTGCATAAATCAAAACCAGATATTCCTGGAATGACTACATCAAGAATAATTACATCGTATTTCCTTGTAAGAGCGAGTTTTTCTCCTATTATACTGTCATATGCATTATCAACCAGACAATCATTGCTTTCAAGCCCTATTTTAATAAAGGCGGATATTTTCGGATCGTCTTCAACCAATAATATTTTCATAATTATTCAGTTAATAGAACCATTTTAACTGCATTTTATCAGATCAGGATTTAGTGCAATGGTTCTCAAATTTAATAATTATCTGAATAATAGGCTCTTTTTTCTTATTAATTCCATTGGAATTTTAGTCATGATTGTGTTATTCTGAATTAAATACCGATGCTATAATAAAAACATTAAGGCATTCATTCTCTGGTATAAATGAGATAATACCTGGAAAAATAACTTTTTGGATTAAAATTATTTACATTTGAATTATTGAATCAATGAAATGTCAGAACATAGTTTAGGAGGGGCATCGAAGCCCTATTGCTATTCACTGGGATTTTCAAAACCATATATTACATTTATATGGTCCACAAAGGCTACCACAATCTTTTTGCGTCTTCCCGACAGGTTCGGGTGGTTTTTCCATTATGGGAAGATTATATAAACAATTCCAGATTATGACAAACAAGAAGTTAACGATATCTGCGGATCAGCTTCTTCATGAGAATAAGGAATTAAGACAGAAACTTGCCAGAGCGAAGGAAGAGCTTAGAAAGGCAAAGAAGAAGAATAAAGAGCTTAACCACAAGCTTCACAGTGATATCATTGAAACAGACAATGCTAAAATTTATGATGCACAGAACTTTTTACTGCAATGTGGTTTACCAGGAACAGGAGAGGATTTTTTTGAAAGTCTGGCAAGATATCTTGCAGGAATTCTCGAAATGGATTATGTCTGTATTGATAAAATTGAGAGTAAAAGTTCGATAGCAGAAACAATAGCTATCTTCAATGAAGGCAATATTGATCCCAATATTACTTATACGTTAAACGAGACGCCATGCGGAGATGTTGTCGGCAACACAATTTGCTGTTTCCCCCAGAATGTTTGTGCTCTGTTTCCCAATGATAAGGCATTACTTGAACTTCGGGCAGAAAGCTACATCGGTACAACATTATGGAGCCATGAAGGGAAGCCAATTGGTCTGATTGCGGTTATTGGAAGAAAACCTTTAGAAAACAGACATTTTGCAGAGGTTATTCTAAAACTGGCAGCAATTCGTGCTGCGGGCGAACTTGAACGGAAAGTAGCCGATAAGGCAAAGAGCGAAAGCGAAGAACGATTCAGGACTATAGCAGAAACAGCTCCTATGCTCATCTGTGTAACACGTATTAAAGATTCAATCGTACTGTTTACAAACGAAGTCAACAATAAAGCATTCGGATTAAAAGGAGAACAGATAATAGGTACAAAAGGTCCCGACTATTATTGTGATCCAGAGGATCGTGAAAGAATGATAGAGCAATTTAAGAGGAACGGCAAATTAAATAATTACAAAGTAAAAGTCAAAAAAAACGATGGAACGCCCTTCTGGATAATGACATCTGTCAGACCTATAACTTTTTACGGGGAACCTGCAATGATTGGCGCTTCGATTGATATTACCGAATATCAGAAAGTTGAGGATGCTCTTCTTGAGAGTGAAAAAAAATTCAGAAACCTCATTAAATATGCACCAGCAGTTATTTATGAAATGGATTTACTCGGAACAAAGTTTATAAGTGTAAATGATACGATGTGCGATATCCTCAAATATTCACGAAAAGAACTTTACTCGATCAGACCTATGGATCTTCTTGATGAAACGAGTCAGCTGCATTTCAAACAAAGGATTAAAAATAAACTCGAGGGTTCACCAATTGAAGAAGATATAGAATATCGTGTAAGGAGAAAAGACGGTCTATGGGTAGATGCACTTATCACTGTTGGAAACATCACTTTTACTAATGACAAGGCTCATAGTATCACTGTTATCGCTTATGATATTACCGAACGTAAAAAAATGGAAGAGGCCATTCGGGAGTCGGAAAAGAAGTTCCGCGAACTTGTGAAATATGCACCGACTGCAATTTACGAGCTTGACTTTATTGAAAGGAAATTCCTGACTGT
>Ga0302206_1000565_pt1 | contig 14417 bp, 16 predicted proteins | sample II_Fen_E2_1_FD_194581 | JGI IMG/M metagenome (GOLD analysis project Ga0302206, IMG submission 194581) | Peat permafrost microbial communities from Stordalen Mire near Abisko, Sweden - II_Fen_E2_1 | ecosystem: Environmental > Terrestrial > Soil > Wetlands > Permafrost | place: Sweden: Abisko...
TTTACCATCAATTCTTCTTGGAAAGAAAACCACATTTTTATCCCAAAGCATTACTTTTTTTTCCGGATCAGCATCCGGGTTATAAAACCTGTTATCGTGGTAATATCTTTCATCAACTCCATCATTTGATTTTACAAGTGCTATAAATCCTGCAAAAGTGACGGGAGGTACAATGAGTCCCTGTTTATCGAAATGTATTAAATCTTTTGATGTAGCTAAAGCACCTCTGGCATTTGTTCCATCATATCCTGTATAAGTCAGATAAAACAAATCATCGATCTTAACTATCCGAGCATCTTCAACTCCATGTGATTCATATTCATATTCAGGAAAGATTATAGGCCTGGTCCATCTTTTTGTTATGGTCAGAGGGCCATCTAATTTGCAATATCCTATTGTTGAATGGTTCCCTTGCTGTACAGCCCTGTAATAGATATGAACCGTATCACCTTCACGTATAACTGCCGGATTCAGGACCCCTTCATTTTCAAATTCAAGCCCGGTTTTCTCCAGAAGTATACCCTCTTTTTTAACTTCTATCATTGGGGAAGTTTAAACTTGTATTATTTTATACTTTAGCACTCACATACCTTCCAGGTGTAGTTCTGACACCCGGTTCCCTTTTAACAGGTTTAGTATTCCTGCGTGGCAAAATAGTGGCAATTACTTCAGTTACTGCATCAAATGTTACAACGATGATATCAATAAATTCATCAAGCCGCTCTTTAAACGGTTCAGCAAAGACATCCACTTTTTTTAGCAGTCTTTTACGTGAATTTCTGACTTTGATACGGGTAATAATTAATGTTAAGAGTGCGCCACCGGCCAGGCCGGTAAGTGCAACAAATATTTTTCTTACTGATCTCATTGTTTAAATGTTGAATTCATCTTACTATTGTGTCTAGAGTAATCCTGACCTTTAAAAGAATATGTGTAAAAACAGGTGAAATTTTTTAATGTGTAATCTAAATTCCTGAAATCAGGTTACGAATCTCCTCTTTGCTTTTTCCCAGTCTGACCTGTAGGCGCCCAAGCAGCTCATCTTTTTTGCCATCTACCAGGAGCAAATCATCATCTGTCAGAAAGGAAAATTTCTGTTTCAGCTTCCCTTTAATCTCATTCCAGTTTCCTGTAAGTTCTATTGTATTTTTCATGACTATTTTTTTAGATTGAATTAATTTTCACTTCGTAAAGATCAGCAACAAAAGTGGCTGAAGTGTTACAGAACTTTTGCAAAAAGTTATATGATTCACGCATGCCTGCAGAGATGCAGCTAAAGACTAATCTGAGGATCCGGAATGCTGTCTGGATTAAATCTTTGAAAAGGGAAAGGTTTTTTGAGGAAACAAATTATTATTGACTAACCCTGAAGACTGACTTGTACTGGTTTATTAATTGGAATTACATCCTCTCAATATACCATTCTAATGCTTTTTCTAACTTTTGAGTATTTAGAATGATATCAATCACCTTTTGTAACCTCATAAAGGCAGTTTCACTCTTTACAATATAATCAAAAGCCTTGTGATGCATACAGTTTATTGCTACCTCAATTTTATCCTGAGAGGATAACATTACAACAGGAATACCCGGGTTTATTTCTTTTATCTTATCGAGCGTTTGCAGGCCATTCATTGCTGATTTATCAACACTGTTTAGATTGTAATCCAGAATGATTATATCTGGTTCCTGTGACAAGTTCTTAATACAAACTTCACCTGTGGCATAAGATTCAACCTGGAAATCTGCAGACTGAATGAATTCAATCTCAAGTAATTTCAGATACATGGCATCATCGTCAACCAGGAAAAGTTTTACTTTTTTGTCTTTACTCATTTGGAGGTTTTGTTAGTTAGGTTAAGTTCTTCTTCAAGTTCTGCACAAGCCTTGTTACAGACACTTTCAATCAGTTCAATCAGCTCCTGAATTCTTTCAGTATGCTGTTGAGTTCCCGCATATTCCTGAACTCTTTTTGCCATATCTTCAAAGTCAGTATTTATTCCAACAATTGAAAATGAAGGGATTAATTTATGGACAGTTGTATATAATAAATTCCAGTCTTTATCATTTGCACTTTGTTTCATGAGTTTTATTAAAGGTGGTGTTTGTTCCAGATACAGAGCAATCATCTCATTTAAAAAAGCAGTATTTGACTTTGTCCGCTGTTTTAAAAAATCAAGGTTGGTACATTTTAACTCTAAGGTTTCATCATTTAATATCACCGGCTGTTCATTAATATGCATGGTTCTCTTTAATATACCTACTATTTTGCCATATAATAACCTTTCATCGACAGGCTTTGCAATGTAATCATTCATACCAACAGCTTTGCATTTCTCCAAATCTACCGTGGTTACATCAGCTGTGAGGGCAATGATAGGAATTTCAGAATTCAGAGTATTTCGAATGTATTCTGTTGTTTCAAACCCATTCATCTCAGGCATTTGCAGGTCCATTAAAATGATATTGTAAGCTTTAGCCTTAAGCTTATCTATGGCTATTTTTCCATTGGCGGCTATATCGCATTCAAATCCGAAATCATCCAGCAGTGTCCTCATTAATAATTGATTGAGTGCAATATCTTCTACAACCAATACTTTTATGTTTTTGATTTCAGTGTCGCGTTCAACTATTGCCGGTTCAGTTTGTGCATCCGCATTTGTCTGCTGAAAAGTCAAAGTAAAACTAAAAGTTGAACCCTCGCCAATTTTGCTTTTTACTGAAATAGTTCCGTTCTGATGTTCCACCAGTTGTTTCACAATAGCGAGTCCTAATCCTGTGCCGCCATACAGCCTTGCCGTGGCGCTGGATGCCTGCTGGAAGTTCTCGAAAATCTTATTTATTTTATCATCTGTTATTCCGATTCCTGTATCTGAAACGGAAAATTGAATTGTTACTTTTTCTTCATCCTCTTTCAGAAGTTGAATTCCAACTGTGATTCTCCCTTTTGTAGTAAATTTGACAGCATTACTTACAAGATTTAAAATGATCTGGTGCAGACGTACCGGATCCCCGACCAGCACCTCAGGAATATTTGAATCATATTCTTTAACCAGTATTAAATTCTTCTCCTGAATTTTCGGCTCAAACAAATGAAGCATAGCGGATATTGATAACGACAATTTAAAAGGTATCTTTTCAAAAGTCATTTTCCCGGCATCTACTTTTGCCAGGTCAAGTATGTCGTTGATAAGAACTATCAAGGAGTCGCCGCTTATTTTAATAGCGGTTAAATATTCTTTTTGTTTAACTGTAAGATCTGTTTTCAGCAACACTTTCGTGAATCCGATAATAGCATTCATCGGTGTACGGATTTCATGGCTCATATTTGACAGGAACTGTTGCTTGGCTTTCACTGCATTTTCAGCAATCATGGTAGCATTTTCGGCTTTTATTTTTGCCTCTTCAGCCAACGCTGTTGCCAGTTCGGCAAAGACAATTGCTTCAGTCAGTTCTGTAGCAATCCTTTTTTGGTCGGTAATATCTCTGGCCACTACCACTGCCCCAAGAACGAATCCTCTGTCATCTTTGTAAACCGATCCATTGAATAGTACATCTGTAAGCTTTCCGTCTTTGTGTCGGATTGTAAGCGGAGAATCAGCAACTGAGCCATTTGCGAATACTTCCTGGTAAACTTCACGGGCTTTTTGATGTTCGGTGAAATAATCAAAGAAGTTAGTATCTGTCAGTTTTTCACGGGTTAGTCCTGTAATATTTACTGTAGCCTGATTCATATCAGTGATCTTCCCTGCCGGGCTTATAGTCAGCAATGGATCTAGGCTTGCCTCGATAAGGCTTAGAGAATACTGAGAAGCTAATTTTAAAGAATAACTTAATTTTTCAAGTTCCTGGTTTGCAATTTCACGTTTTTCTTTCTCTTCATTCTGAAGAATAAGTTCTTTGTCAGCAATTTTTAATTCTGCTGCTCTTTTTTCCTTCTCTTCAGTCTGGTATAAAAGTTCCTTATCAGCAATTTTTAATTCAGCTGCCCTTTTTTCCTTTTCTTCAGTCTGGTATAAAAGTTCTTTATCAGCAATTTTTAATTCTGAGGCCCTTTTCCCTTTCTCTTCGTTCTGAAATTGAAGTTCTTTGTTGGCAAGGATTAATTCTTCTGCTCTTTTTTCTTTCTCCAGGTTTTGAAAGACAAGTTCTTTATTAGCTATTATTAATTCAGCAGCCCTTTTTTCTTTTTCGTTGTTTTGAAAAGCAAGTTCCCTGTTAGCAATAATAAGTTCAGCAGCCCTTTTTTCTTTTTCATTGTTTTGAAAAGCAAGTTCTTTATTAGCTATGCTTAACTCTTCTGCCCGTCTTTCTTTTTCATCGTTTTGAAAGGCAAGTTCTTTGTTTGCGGCTCTTAATTCTGTTGCCCATTTTTGCTCAGCTATGTCTCTTGCAACTAATACTGCACCCAGGACTTTTCCTTTTTCATCTCTGTAAACTGAACCGTTGAATAACACATCGGTAAGCTTACCATTTAAATGACGAAACGTCAGAGGAGAATCGGTGACAAATCCCTTTGCGAATACTTCCTTATATACCTCATGTGCTTTTTGTGGTTCGGTGAAATAATCAAAAAAATTCGTGCCAATAAGTTTCTTACGTTCAATACCTGTAATGTCAACCTTTGCCTGGTTCATATCTGTTATTATGCCATTGGTGTCAAAGGCAATCAACGGATCAAGACTTGCTTCAATTAAACTGCTGGCGTATTGAGACTCATGTAATCTGGTTCTTTCCATCTTATTTTTTCTTAAAAATCGTTTTGATCTTTATTAATGAGGGCATTGTATCTCCTAGCAGAAATCCGTATGGTTTAAGAGGATCAATATGATCGCAAATGAGCTTTAAAATAGCAAGTAACGGCATCGAAAGAAACATACCCGGGACTCCCCACAGAGCATTTCCGACAAGGACTATTATTACAGAAAATAATGCGTTGATTTTTACCTTTGAGGCAACAATATAGGGAACAATATAATTATTATCTATCAACTGGATAATATAGTAGGCTATCATTATATAAATGGCATACCATGGAGATGGTTTGGTAACCAGTGCCACCATCATAGGCAATGCAACTGCAATGATTCCACCTACATATGGTATCACATTAAGCACAGCTGCCAGAATTCCGAGAATAACAGCATATTCAATTCCCAGCATCAGAAGAGCTGCAGTATTCAATACTGCCATAAGTCCTGCTTCGATAATGAGTCCGATTAGATAATGTTGAATTACGGTTTTGATCTGGGAAACTATTACCCTGACATGACTCTCGTAGTTTGAACCTGAAATCCTGACTATAAACTCAAGGATGAGAGGCTGATAAAATAATATCATAAAAACATAGAATGGTATTAATAATAATACTACCAATCCATTGCCGAGTATGACAAGTGTCTGACCGATTGCAGCAGCGCTTGAGTTAATCAATTCTCCCTGTGTTTTTGTTATCCAGTCATGTATTTTCTGTGGATCTTTATTGAAATAATCAGCTGCATCAGCAATATTCTGATTTAAAAGAGATGTGAATTTCTCTATTAATATAGGCCACGATTCACCGAACCTGCTTGCCTGATTAATCAGTACAATGCCAAACGCGGCAATTACTAAAAAAGTCAGGAACATTGTAATGACAATAGCCAGGATCCGGTTTATTTTTAACCGAACGAGGAAATTTATGAAAGGATGAAGGACTATTGCTATAATTACAGAGAAGACAATAGGAATTATAATGCTTTTGGCGATGTACATTATAGCCAATAAGGCTATTAAGCCTACCAGAAAAATAGTCACTTTGGCATAAAACGGAATTTTCGAGTCTTCACCTGGCATCGCTCTTCGACTTCAAAACTTTTCTATTGAGAAAATGTTCAAATATTGACATTCCGGCAAGTTTTATGACCCCTGAATTTTTTGCTACAGCGTTAGTGACTCCAAACTGCAGGATAGCGCCAAGAAGCTTTCTTAATATACCTGCAGATCCGACTGTAATGGCTTTTTTAGAGAGATAACCCGAGAGCAAACCCAAAATTGCCCCCGGAATATTATCAATCAGATATTGTGATGAAGTGAGATCCTTCAGAGTTCTCTTCAGAATATTGACCGGTTTCGCACTTTCATATATAAGATAGACTTGGTCTTTTAACTGCTCACCTTTTATGATACGGTCAGCTTTTAATGACTCAATGGCATACTTAAGTTCAATTGTCGAAGATATTTTTTGCATATAATCTTATTTAAGCATGCATTTAATAAAATAATCACCTACAAGTTTCTTAATCTTTTTATGCATAAAGAAATGAACAACTAATCCTGTAAGTATATAAAATGCGGCTACCACAAAGAAACCATAGAACATTTTGCCGAGAAGTTCTCCTAACCACAATGCTACTCCCAGGTTTAAGAACAGCAGGAATGTTGTGATGAGTATGATTACAAGCAAATTTGGTACTGCAGAAGATACGATATCACTGGTCTTGTCGAGAGTTTTCAGTTTTATCAGCTCATAGCTGGTTTTTCCGTACTCAGAGGCACTTTGCAGTAATGATTCAATCAGATTGCTATTCTCTTCCATATCCTGAGTCTTGAAAAGGTTATTCCAACAGCAGCATTATCAATTATGTATGGTATTGTTGAGGTCGTCTGAGATTGTTAAAAGGAATACAGTTTCCACCTGAGTGGAGAGATGGTACTTGATCTTTTCATCAAGAGTCATCACCTGGCCTTTATTAAGGGTAATAATGTCCTTTCTGACATGAAACAGCAGCCTGCCCTCAATTATCTGAAACGTGACTGAACTATTAGACTGAAAAGAGGATACTTCAGTATCTTCATGCATTGCGGTAAGGATAATCTTTTTCTCTGGACTTTTTAACAAGACCAGCGCATTCAGCTCTCCGCTCTCCCAGGTATAACTCTGCTTCATTTTTTCAATAAGAGAGGGTAAATCAAATCCCAGAAATTTGCATTCAGATGATCTGAAATTTCGTGTATGTGGAGCTCGGGTTTTTAGTGTAGCTATTTCCATAATAAATATTTTTACTTCGGTCTTATGCGAAAACCATCATGTAATCGTTAAACCAGTGATAGTTTTGCCTATAGTTTTGCCTCTTTAACTTTAGCTTTGGCTTTATCAGAAATATCGGAGACTTCCTCTTTTACTTCATCAATTTTACCTGAAACATTATCAAGAAATTCATCGAATTTTTCTTTTAATCCTTCCGTAAAATCCTCTCCCTTTTTAGAGATTTTTTTACGGGTAGTCTGACCTTTGTCAGGGGCAAATAATATCCCTAACACTGCACCGGCTGCGATACCGGCCAACAAACCAAGTAATACTTTTCCTGAATTCATGATTTTTATTTTTAATGATTATTTATAAGTTTAATTTCTTTTATAATTCTGAGTACTATTTCAGGTTTACCCCTGATAATTGTGCAATGATCTTTTCTCCAGAAAAACCTCCATGGCTACCGACATAAAAGCAACGATCAGCAGGATATGAACAAAACCTCCTCTGCCGTAACCTATAAATGCTATTGACCAGGCAAGGATAAGGATGAGGGCGATTAGATAGAATAGATTTTTCATAACAATGTGAGTTTATTTTTCTTATGTCAGATATAAATCAGGCAACTATTGACAGCTTTATAAGAGACAGGTAATCTTTACTGGTGTCAAAGGTAGCTCACTCATGAAGCTCAATCCTTACATAATTTAAGGATTTAGTTACATTATTTACATATTTGTATTTATCAGGAAGCAGAACACTTCCTCTGTCATTTCAGTTTTACTTTTACTCCCTCACGCAGGGGAGTAATTTATAGTTGGAACTTATCGGTTGATAAGACAATCTGAGTACCCGGATATTCGATGCCTGCATCATCTTCAGCCGTAATATATATTTTTACAGGTTTGTCGGCCGAAACTGTCTTAAAAGATCCCTTAAGTTGTTTCGATAAAACACCCCTTGCACTTTTTAGTTGCCCGATATTTTTCGTTATATCACGATCGGTAACCATCCAGACTATATAAGTAAGTTTCGGAGGCTGCAGTCTTGATGCTTCTGCTAAGTCTGAAAGAGAAATCTCAACAACATAATTCCTGTTATTGTCTGTTTTTACCTTTACTTCACCGCGTGCTGCCGGAACAACGGATGAAGATAAAAAGCTGAAATTTTTCGAGCAGGAGGGGAATAGGAAAATAATCATTATAATAAAAATTCCTGAAAAGAAATTTTTGGCTGATGAGCTATATTTTTCAGTTTTCATTTCGTTGATATTTTAATAAAGTATAAGCCGTGAAGCGAATTTGTTTACAGTCGTTATTTTTAATATTGATTAGAGCCCTGCAATAATCTTGTGCAATTCCTCTTTTGTTTTACCCAGCTTTTTCTGAAGTTTTCCGAACATCTCATCTTTTTTACCTTCTTCAAACATCAGATCATTGTCAGTTAAGACTGCAAATTTTTGTTTTAATTTGCCTTTCTGCTCATTCCAGTTTCCTTTTACTTCTGTTGTGTTCATCTTATTAGTTTTTAATGTGAAAGGATTTTCACTATGCAAAGTTGAGCGCATTATGCATGGAAAGTGTTATATAACTGTAAGAATAAGTTATATCATTCACATGTGAGATATATGTGAATCGGGAAAATGTTGCACGATATAAAAAGGAATGAGGAAAACCTCTTAAGATGTAAAATCAATTACAGGTTACCAAGGGCAATACGCCTTTTATGTTTGAGATTTTTAAAGTGGGAAGGGGTAAGCCCGGTCATTTTTTTGAACTGGTTTGACAGATGTGATACGCTGCTATAATGGAGTTTCCACGCAATTTCGGTAAGATTGAGTTCATCATAGACCAGGAGCTCTTTCACCTTTTCGATTTTATTTGCCAGGTAGAACTGTTCAATGGTAGTCCCCTTGACTTCGGAAAAAAGATTGGAGAGGTATGTGTAATTATGGTTCAGTTTTTCGCTGAGATGATCGGATAGGTTAATTTTAATTTGTTCATCACTGTAATGGATCAGTTCGATAATAATGGTTTTAATCTTTTCAACCAGTATTTTTTTATTATCATCCATCAGTTCAAGACCCGTCAATTTCAGAGCAATACCCAGTTGATCCAGTTGTTCTTTTGAAATTTTATCTTTTATTTCAACTTCTCCGAGTTCAACCGATGTTGGGTTCAATCCAAGTTTTTCCAGCTCCGATTTAACCACCATTTTGCAACGGATGGAGACCATATTTTTGATGAAAAGCTTCAATCTTGTTGATATTAAGAAAATAATTCTGCAAAACAAAGATAATATATTTATCAGGTTTAGAACTAAATAAATTCTTATTAAGTAGAAGACTTATGATTCTGAGAGAGATTTGATATAATTAAATGAGGACATTATATTATAAGAATAATGATTGAGAAGTTTGACAATATGGAATCAGTTGTTCTTTTTCTAAATGAACATATGAGAAGTGTGATGATGTAAATTGCTGATAACAAGTGGTATAGCTTCTCTTTCATAATTGTTCTATTGAAAGGATTTAGAAAAAACATGTATCAATAGCAGGAATGTCAACAAATAACACAAAATTTATTATTTTTGCACGCGAAACTTATGGTCGGTTAACCGAGTGGCTAGGTAGCGGTCTGCAAAACCGTTTACGGCGGTTCGAATCCGCCACCGACCTCAATTTAAAATCTGATAGTATTGATATTCAATATTATCAGATTTTTTTATTTCACTAATTCCCTACAAGTTCCGACTGTTTTCAAAACTGGTCTTCTTCTTGCTTTATCACGAAATTTTTATTCGGGTGATACCTTTTGCTTTAATTTTATTAATTAAATTATTTGACTGGCTCAACTACAAGAACGGTAAATGTACCTGGTTTAACAGTCGGCCTTGGCCGTGGATTATCAGCTGTTTTCTCTGGAGTAGGCCCAAATTCAGCAGTAGGTAAATAGATCCTATGTGATTTAGCACTTACAGAAATAGTTCTTGCTCCGGTCTGGGTTGGAACATTTGTCAGCACTCTAAATGAATTGGGGCTTTCTTCCTGAACCACTGTTAGAACACCTTCTCCACAGGAACTATAGGCCCGTTTCAGACCCGGATCAAAACCTGCTCCGTCAACGCGTCCTCCGGTGGGGAGAGTTGTGACAACTTTCCCTGTTTCCGCGTCAAGCACTACCATAAGCTTGTCTGTGGCACTGAAGAGACGATGTGTTTCATTATCAAGTGCCAGGCCGCTTGGTTCTTCACCAGGAGCTATTGACCAAGTTTGTTCAACCTTCCAGGTTTTCACATTGATCATGCAAACCTCACTTTTATCTTCAATATTAACAAACACTTTTCCCTTTCCATCACTTACTGCTGCTTCCGGTTTTCCTGCGAGTGCAATTGTTTGAATTACTTTATCAGTTTTTGCATCAATTACTGTAGCATTTGATGAACGACCATTCCAGGTAATTATTGATTTGGTGAACGGCTCAAACAGAATAGCATCAGGATTTCTGCCGGTTACAGCCACTTTTTCGATAACTTTAAAATCTTTTGTATTGAACACTGTCACATTGCTGTCGGCACCATTGCTAATGAATCCTTTATTGAATTCAGCTGCGATAGCTATACCATGCACGCCGTTAACATCGGTAATAGTCGCAACATTTGTTCCTGTTTTCAGATCGACAACATTTACCATTTTGCCATGCGAAACATATAGCATTCCAGTTGCATCGTCAGCATTCAGATAATCCCAGAAACCATCACCCGGAATCTGGATTTTCTGAACAATCTTATATTCGCTTGCTGCGTTCTGGCCATTTAGACCTAATGAAGACAGGAAAATGGCCATCAGAATGAAGATCAATTTTTTCATGGTTTTAAAAATTGGATTATTATTGAAATCAATTTACGATACACAAAAAATAATTATCTATTAAACATTCAGAATAGAGAAAAGTTATTTTTTCCCCTTTTCGATTCTTTCAGCCTCTTTTTTTTCTGTGTTTTTAATAATCTTTCCATTATTGTCAATGATGACCTCGATTGATGTTTCTCCTTTCTTTAATCCTAATTCAAATCCTTTTATCTCAAGACTTTCAAATATTTCGATTTGGCGTTTCTTATAGCCCGGGAAATCTTTACTTAAAGTATTTACAACTGAAGCAGGAAGCTCTTTCTCAGAAATTGCAGTTTCTGATTCTATCCATTTACCTGAATTGTCAAAAGATGCCGACATCTTTTTACCATCCATTGTGAATTCTGCTTCCCATTCATTTCTTTCTTCACTTTCCCATTTGACAGAATGGGCTGCAGCATATTTTTTCGCAAACTCTTTTTTAACAGTTTCTGATGGATTTTTCTGACTAAATGCCGGAGCAGAAATAAATTCAAACAAAATGGCCAGAATTACTAAGTTTTTCATATGTTTTATTTTTTTGTCTAATTCTGTGAAGTTAGAGAGAAAATCTGTAAAAATTCTGGATTTATATATTAACAACGACTTTGTGCAGATTGTTTATAAATACATAGTTAATCTCCCATCAGTTGAGTCTGCAAATCTAGTTTTCAAGAGAGAGTCCATAATAGTCAGTATTTAGAGCTTGTTTATTCTTTTTCATCAGCTATTCAGTTGCCAGGTCTGGCAATTTCTTTCGTTTTCCCGCTCTTTTTAACTTTAATAACAATGGTTTCTGCTATCCTGTCATGAACAGTGCGTCTGTTATAATCAATAAAATATTGCAAAAAGCCAAAACCAAATTCTAATGATGAAGCATAATAACCCAGTGATCTTTCTATTGAATGCCAGAGAGTCAGATGCTTATGATTAGTTGAAACAATTCTGATTCTGAAAATTCGTTTACCAAGTGTATAACCATTTGTAAAATATGTAATTAGCCCAAAATATAAAACAGGGATTGATAATTTAAATATTATTTTTAAATATTCAGGTATATATAAATGAGCATTGTTTTCTATAGCTGGTATACTATTAGCGGATTTGTCGGGAGTGATCCCAATTTGAAGACCAAAATTGATTAATCCAAAAAAGTTAAGCGTTATTCCTATTACATATAAGGTTATTATAAGCACCAATAAATCAATTAATAAGGCAAAAAATCGACGTGGAAAATCCGCAAGTTCCAATCCTTCTAATTGATTTGAATGCATTATTTTTGAAGTATCATAATAATGTGCAGCAAAAATATTTTTCATAAATCTTCTGTTTTATTTCAGGTATAAATATTTCAGGTTTAAAATTAATAATAATCTGCTTGGAACTATTTCAGGGGTTTTTAATTTAATTCCGAAACCGATTAATCCTGATTTCCGCTCTCATGCGAACTATTATTCATTCCTGTTGTTTACAGAAGACTATTTAGAATGTTTCTAAACAGTCATTGTGTTTAAGGTTAATTAATAACTAATAAGAAAACTTATGAAAAATCTTTTTTTAACCAGTTTACTGGTATTGGCATGTTATGTAGTTGAGGCACAAACAGTCGCTGTTGTTGATTTTATGAAAGTTCAGAGTAACAGCCAGGATGCCTATCTGTCTGTTGAAAAGCAATGGAAAACCCTTCATCAAAACCGTGTTGCATCAGGAGCTATCCTTGCATGGGAACTATACTATGTTCGAAACTCAGGCACAGGCTCTCCCTACAACTTTGTTACAGTGACCATCTACCCCGATTTTGCTAAAACTGAAACGACGATTACTCAGGCTGATTTTAATAAGGCATTTGGCGCCAATTCAATTGAATTAATGAAAAAGACAGGAACATCTAGAGATCTGATCTATTCTGAAACCTATCAGTTACAGGTAGGGATTTCATCTGAAACTCCGGATAAATATATTGTCATCAATTCCATCCACACCGATAATGTTGATAAATACATCAACATGGAAAAAACCGGATATATGCCAATTCATGCGGAAGCAAAAAAAGCTGGTCATAAGAATTCATGGGGAATCTGGACAAAATGGCCAAACTCTGACAATTCTGTTCAGGCTGTTGCAGTAGATGGCTACACTAAGTTTTCTGATATAAATAATCTGAACTACGATGAATTGATGCCGAAGATCATGGCGGCTAAAAAACCGGGTGAAGTATATGACATGGTTGACCAGGTCACTAAAACAGACCAGATACGGACGATTGTAAAATCTGAAATCTGGGATCTTCTCGATGTTACTACTCCGAAAATGTAAACACCCGGAATTATTTTTAAAGAGGCTGTTTCAAAGGGTTATTTAAAGTACTTTTTCCCTTTTGTGTTACTTTGTGATTTCTTCGTGATACTTTGTGGTTTAAAGATTTGATTTTTTAGCACAAAGGTTCACGAAGTTTTCATGAAGGTTACAAAGAGCTTTTATGATAGCCTCTTTTTTAAAGTAATTCTGCCGCTTGAATAAGCTGACCTTCTTCGCTATTTTTTCAAATAATTGTTAAATATTTTGGCCGTTAGACTAAAATAGGTAATTTTTGTGCCTTATTTAATAACAATAAATTATGGTACATTATAATGAATTAGGATTAGTGAATTCGAGAGAGCTGTTTATAAAAGCCTTTAAAGGCGGATATGCAGTTCCTGCTTTTAATTTCAACAATCTTGAACAAATGCAGGCGATCATCAGCGCATGTGTGGAGACAAAATCTCCTGTTATTCTCCAGGTATCCAAAGGTGCACGTAAATATGCCAATCAGACCCTGTTACAGTATCTTGCCAAGGGAGCTGTTGAATATGCAAAAGAACTTGGTTATGCGATTCCAATTGTTTTGCATCTTGATCATGGCGATTCATTTGAAACCTGCGTGTCATGTATTGAAAGTGGGTTCTCATCAGTAATGATCGACGGATCACACTTCCCTTATGAAGAAAATATAAGGTTAACAAAACAGGTAGTTGATTATGCCCACCAGTTTGATGTTACAGTTGAAGGTGAACTTGGCGTTTTAGCAGGGATCGAAGATGAAGTTTCATCAGACCATACATCTTATACCAGACCCGAAGAAGTTGAAGATTTCGTAAAAAAGACAGGTGTGGATTCTCTGGCTATTTCCATAGGGACGTCACATGGCGCATTCAAATTCAAGGTTAAACCCGGCGAACTTCCTCCCCCTTTACGTTTTGATATTCTCGAAGAATGTGAAAGACGTATTCCGGGTTTCCCTATTGTTCTTCATGGAGCATCATCTGTCCCTCAGGATATCGTAGCTGAGATTAACAAATATGGAGGGAAAATGGAAAATACAGCCGGTGTCTCTGAAGATCAGTTGAGGCGGGCTGCAAAATCAGCAGTATGTAAGATCAATATCGACAGCGATGGACGTCTTGCCATGACAGCTGCTATCCGCAAGGTGTTTGTTGAAAAACCGGGTGAATTTGACCCTCGTAATTATCTTGG
>Ga0302206_1000567_pt1 | contig 14406 bp, 13 predicted proteins | sample II_Fen_E2_1_FD_194581 | JGI IMG/M metagenome (GOLD analysis project Ga0302206, IMG submission 194581) | Peat permafrost microbial communities from Stordalen Mire near Abisko, Sweden - II_Fen_E2_1 | ecosystem: Environmental > Terrestrial > Soil > Wetlands > Permafrost | place: Sweden: Abisko...
CATCCTCTTTAAATTTTTAATGGCAGAAAATTTTATAAAAATCACTTATAAACGTAAAGAAATATATAAAACTATACTTTTGCTTTTTCAACACCCCCAGGGGGGTGAGTTCATAAGATTAAGGAAGGGGATGAGATTTTATAGATATTTATTATTTAACAATCGCTTAAATGAAAGCTAAGATCATCACTTTTTCAATTTTCCTGGTCTTGACAATTGCGATGTCAGCTGTTGCTTCTCATTCTAAGCCAATCCGAGTCCTTGTTATTACCGGAGGCCACGATTACAAGGTTACCGAATTTAACCAGATGCTTGCCAGTCTGGGGAGGAATATTCGGTACCAGATTGCTGAACTGCCTGCAGCATATGATATGTTTCTTCCCGGAAACAGGAGCAAATACGATGTATTGGTATTATATCATATGTGGCAGACTATAACAGATGAGCAGGCGAAGATGTTTTCAGATTGTATCAGGCAGGGTAAACCACTTGTGGTCTTGCATCACAGCATTTGTGCTTATGATAACTGGCCTGAATATTTAAATATTATAGGCGGAAAATATTTTCATAACCCAACTATTGAGAAAGGGAAAGAATACCCGGCATGTTCGTACATCCATGATTTACACTTTAAAGTCAACATAGTTAATCCTGATAACCCGGTAACTAAAGGGTTAACTGATTTTGAAATCTTCGATGAAACTTATAAAGGATATTATGTCGATGAAAATGTAACTCCTTTGTTAACTACAAAAGAACCAAGCAGTACACCTGTCATTGGATGGTCAAAGATGTACGGTAGAGCCCGTGTGGTTGCATTGCAGAGTGGTCATGATGCAGCCACCTTCGAAAATACCAGCTACCGGATACTTCTGAGACAGGCTATTGAGTGGGTATACAATAATGGTAATAAGTAGACTTGTATTATAGAAACAGCAGCAGTTTGTTTAGACCAGTAGATGCTCACCGGGTATCCGGATTCAGTTTCAATTTAACTTTTTTACTATCTTTACCTTTATAATAAACCACTATGACCATCGAATCAAAGTATAGTAAAAGAGGTGTTTCTTCCTCTAAAGAAGATGTACATTCAGCTATTAAAAATATAGATAAAGGTCTGTATCCTAAGGCATTCTGTAAAATAGTTCCAGATCTTCTTGCCGGTGACAAAGATTACTGCAATATAATGCATTCTGATGGAGCCGGTACAAAATCATCACTTGCATATATTTACTGGAAAGAAACAGGCGACCTTTCAGTATGGAAAGGAATTGCACAGGATGCAATCGTTATGAATGTCGATGATCTTATATGTGTGGGTGCTTTTGAAAATATTCTTTTTTCATCAACTATCGGTCGTAATAAAAACCATATACCCGGAGAGGTTATCTCTGCTGTAATTAATGGAACAGAGGAGGTACTTGAAGAGCTCAGGAACATGGGAATTGGAATATGGTCCACAGGTGGTGAAACTGCCGATATGGGAGATCTGGTCAGGACGATTGTTATTGATTCTACAGTTACGGCAAGGATGAAAAGATCACAGGTGATATCGAATCACACAATTACAGATGGTGATATAATTATAGGTTTGTCATCTTCCGGGAAAACAAGTTACGAAAAAGAGTATAACAGTGGAATGGGAAGCAATGGACTTACCTCTGCACGGCATGATCTATTTGCACCTTATCTGGCTTCAAAATATCCCGAAAGTCTTGATACAACTTTGGCTTATGACCTCATCTATTCCGGTAAATTCAGGCTTACTGATCCGATCGATGGTTTAAATACAGATGCCGGGAAGCTTGTGCTTTCACCTACCCGTACTTATGCACCTGTTATAAAAAAGATCATTGAAAGCATGCATTCTGAAATACATGGTATGATCCATTGCTCCGGAGGTGGGCAAACTAAAGTCATGCATTTCATTGATAAGATGCATATTGTGAAAAACAACCTGTTCCCGTTGCCAACTTTATTCCGCCTTATTCATGAACAATCCGGAACAGCCTGGGAGGAGATGTATAAAGTATTTAACATGGGTCACAGGTTTGAGATCTATACTAATCAGAAGAATGCTGCAGAAATCATCAGTATAGCATCGGGATTTAATCTTGAAGCCAGGATAGTTGGTCATTGCGAAGCAGCTGAAATGAAAAAGCTGACAATCAGTTCTGAATTCGGAACGTTCGAATACTAAACAATTTTCCCATCTTATGGCCCCAGGGGGCTTTGTGCCTTTTCGCCTTTTTTATTATCTTTGCACCCTGAAAATTTATTGTATTATGGCAAACAACATGATTCTTGAGAGACTGGAGGGTGTAAAATCTCGCTTTATTGAGGTTGGAGAACTGCTCACGCAACCTGATATTCTCTCAGATATGAAGAAGTATGTCAGATTAAATAAAGAATATAAGGATCTCCTGCCGATAATCGAGTCATACGAAAGATATAAACTCGCACTTAGTAATATATCAAGCACAAAAGAGCTTCTTGCTTCAGAAAAGGATGAAGAGATGCGCGATATGGCAAAAGCTGAACTTGATGAACTTACATCTCATATACCGGAAATGGAAGAGGAGATCAAAATGCTGATAATTCCTGCTGACCCCGAAGATGATAAAAATGCTGTTATGGAGATCAGGGCAGGAACAGGCGGTGATGAAGCAAGCATTTTCGCAGGCGATCTTTTCAGAATGTATAGCAAGTTCTTTGAGACAAAAGGTTGGAAGGTTGAGGTAAACAATACGTCTGAGGGAACTGCTGGTGGTTTTAAAGAGATAGTCCTGAGTATCGCCGGTGAAGGTGTTTATGGGATAATTAAATATGAATCAGGTGTCCATCGGGTTCAGAGAGTGCCGCAAACTGAAACCCAGGGTCGTATTCATACGTCTGCTGCTTCAATTGTAGTGCTTCCGGAGGCTGATGAATTTGATATTGACCTCAGAACAGAAGATATAAGGAAGGATACATATTGTTCATCGGGACCCGGAGGGCAATCAGTAAATACAACATATTCAGCTATTCGTCTTACCCATATACCGTCAGGTATTGTAGTTACATGTCAGGATGAAAAGTCACAGCTCAAGAATTATGATAAAGCATTAAAGGAGCTGAGAACGAGGCTCTATAATCTTGAATATCAAAAGTATCTCGATGAAGTTTCTCATAGGAGAAAGACCATGGTGTCAACAGGCGATCGCTCAGCAAAGATCAGAACTTATAACTATCCTCAGGGAAGAATGACTGATCACAGGATCAACTATACAGTATATAATCTGCCATCAATTCTCGATGGTAATATTCAGGAGGTTCTCGACAAGCTTCAGATGGCTGAAAACTCAGAACGCTTAAAAGAAAGTAATATCTAATCCGATTGACAATGGATCACAAAAGTTTATTTGAAAACATAGTCAAAAAGCGCTCATTCCTTTGTGTAGGGCTCGATTCTGAAATTGACAAGATCCCATCTCTTCTCCAGAAGAGAAAAGATTCCATATTTGAATTTAACAAACGGATTATTGATGCAACTCATGAATATGCTGTGGCTTACAAACCGAATGTCGCCTTTTATGAATGTTATGGAGCTAAAGGATGGATTTCACTCGAATCAACAGTGAGTTATATAAAAGAAAACTATCCTGACATCTTCGTAATTGCAGATGCAAAGCGCGGAGATATAGGGAACACTTCAAAGATGTATGCGAAAGCATTTCTGGAAAACATGCCTTTCGATGCAATAACAGTTGCTCCCTATATGGGTGAAGATTCTGTGACACCATTTCTCTCTTATTCTGAAAAATGGGTTGTGCTTCTGGCACTTACCTCCAATAAAGGTGCAGACGATTTTCAGTATCACGATGAAGATGGGATAAAACTCTATGAAAGAGTATTATCCGTTTCTCAGAAATGGGGAACTATTAATAATCTTATGTATGTCGTAGGTGCAACGCGTGCTGATATGTTGAAAGATATACGTAAACTGGTACCTGATCATTTCCTTCTTGTTCCGGGAGTCGGGGCCCAGGGGGGTAGTCTTGCTGAAGTGGCAAAATATGGTCTTAACAGTAAATGTGGCCTTCTGGTTAATTCTTCACGGGGAATAATTTTTGCTGATAATACTGAAAATTTTGATAAAGTTGCCGGCGAAAAAGCAAAAGAGATACAGGTTGAAATGGAACAATATCTCTCCCAGCATAACCTGATATGAATTAACAGGGCCACACCATGGTGTGCCCCTACATAACAATATTGTCATTATGTAGGGTCATGCCATGGCATGACCCTTTTCCTGATCCATATCATTTTAATCTAAACCCTTGACCCGTAATTCCTTTTTTCATATATTTATATTCTCGCTATTTATTAATTCGTGCTAAAATGAAAGAGGAATTTCTTCATTACCTGTGGAAATACAGCCTCTATGATAAGGACAGGCTGCTTGATAATGAAAAGAATAGAATTATTGTTCTTGATCCCGGTGAATATAACCATGATTCAGGTCCGGATTTTTTCAACGCCCGTATCTCCGTAGCAGGTACGGTTTGGGCAGGAAATGTTGAAATACATATAAAGTCATCTCATTTCGACATACATGGGCACCAGCATGATCCGGCATTTAATAATGTTATTCTTCATATTGTTGCTGATAACGATAAACGCGTTTTTAACGCAAGAGGAGAAGAGATTCTTACATCTGAACTTTCATTTGACCCATCATATTACGATAAATATACCTTTCTTGTAAATAATCCATATATTATTGCATGTCAGGATGATATAAAGAATATTGATAATATTCTGGTCCGACATTGGCTAAATACACTCGTTATTGAAAGATTTCAGAACAAATCTGAATCAATCCTTAAGAATTTGTCTGAAACGGGGAATGATTGGGAAGAGACATTTTATCGTATGCTTACACGATATTTTGGATTCAGGGTAAATACCGAACCTTTTGAGATGCTTGCTACAGCCCTTCCATTCAGGATAATCCGGAAGCATGCTGACAACTTATTTCAGATTGAAGCACTTCTTTTTGGCACAGCAGGGTTGCTTGAAACAGGACTTTTTAAAGAGGCTCTCTCTGATGAATATTATGTCAACCTGATAAAGGAGTATAGTATTCTATCTGCAAAATATTCACTTCAGCCTCTGCATGGCTGGTTATGGAAATTCTCCAGATTGAGACCTTCTAATTTTCCAACAATCAGGTTATCTCAGCTTGCAGCTATGCTGGCTGTTACTGGCGGCCTTTTTTCCAGAGTACTGGAAGGAACCGATATAAAGCATATTAAAGGCTTATTTGAGGTTTCTGCATCCGGCTATTGGGACGATCATTTTGTTTTTGGGAAGAAGAGCAGTAATATCACAAAAACTACCGGGTCGCAGGCTGCCGATATCCTTGTTATCAACGCTGTTATACCAATGATATTTGTTTATGGGCAGAGCAGGGATTCTCAGGATATTAGCGAAAGAGCTCTATTCTTTCTTGAAAATATTTCCCCGGAAGAGAATATTATAACATCGGAATGGAAAGCGGCAGGAATTAGTCCGGAGTCTGCGTATTATTCCCAGGCACTTTTACAACTTAGAAATGAATACTGCAAAAAAAGAAAATGTCTTGATTGCCGGATAGGTAATAAAATAATAAGCCGGGGTAAGAAATTAAAGGATTGTGAAGAACTTCTCCTGGAACCATGAAAAACTTGTATTTTTTGATATTCTAAATTAACTTTTTGACGAACGGCTGATTTTCATTGACAAATAACTGGAGGATAACATTTTTCAACGCAACTTTCAGCACCCTTTTTCCGTCATTATAATGATAGTGAATCAATAAGTTTTTGCACTGGATCGTGCCTGTAAAATTAAATATTTCAAGAACTTTATAAAAAAAAAGTAAATTGTTTGATTATTTACATAAAAAAGCCTTATTTTTGCGTTCCAAAATTGGAGACTCGATCTATATATGGATTAACAATATTTTAATTAGAGATATGTATTTAACAACAGAAAAAAAACAGGAGTTTTTCAAAACCTTTGGAACATCTGAAATCGATACCGGTACTGCAGAAGGCCAGATAGCGCTGTTCTCATACAGGATCAACCATCTTACAGAGCATCTTAAGAAGAACAAAAAAGATTTCAGTACCCAGCAGGCTCTTATTAAACTTGTAGGGAAGAGAAGAAGGCTTTTAGACTACCTTAAAATTAAAGATATCGAGCGGTATCGCGAAATCATAAAAGCGTTGAAATTACGTAAATAGAGAAAAAAAGGCAATTCAAAATTGCCTTTTTTCATACTATTTAAATTATTTTGTAATTTCAATTATCATAAAACATACGTACAATGTTCAAAGTAAAAGAGAAAATTATTGATCTCGGTGACGGGAAGATAATAACCCTTGAAACAGGCAGAATGGCCAGGCAGGCTAACGGTTCTGTTTTGTTAAAAATGGGAAAGACAATGCTGCTGGCTACTGTAGTGTCGGCACAGGAGGCGAAGGAAGATACAGACTTTATGCCTCTTTCGGTTGAATACAAGGAAAAATATGCTTCATCAGGACGATTTCCTGGCGGATTCATGAAAAGAGAAGCCAGGGCTTCAGATTATGAAATTCTGGTATCACGACTTGTCGACAGAGTACTCAGACCACTATTCCCAGATGATTATCATGCAGAAACATTTGTAACTATCAATCTGATTTCCGCCGACATGGATATTATCCCTGATGCTCTGGCAGGACTTGCAGCATCAGCTGCTCTTGCAGTATCAGATATACCATTCAATGGTCCGATATCGGAGGTAAGGGTTGCGAGAATAAATAAGAAATATGTTGTTAACCCCACCGCTACACAATTGGAAGAGGCTGACATTGACCTTATGGTAGGAGCAACCTATGATAATATAATGATGGTGGAAGGCGAAATGAAGGAAGTCTCTGAAGAGGAGATGCTGGACGCACTTAAGATCGCACACGATGCTATAAAGGTCCATTGTAAGGCAGTTATGGAATTTGCCGAAGAGGTTGGGTCAACGATAAAGCGTACATACTGTCATGAAACAAATGATGAAGATCTTAGAAAAAAAGTCTGGGATGAGACATACTCAAAATGTTATGAGACTGCTCTGTCATGTACTGCCGATAAACACAAAAGGATTGATTCGTTTGAAGCTATAATTACAGATTTCCTCGGACAATATACTGAGGAAAATCCTGTTAATGAGACTCTCGCAAAAAGATACTATCATGATGTATTAAAGGAGGCTTCAAGAAGACTTGTTCTTGATAATAATATTCGTCTGGACGGAAGAAAACCTGATGAGATCAGGGAGATAGTATGTGAAATTGACACTCTTCCTGCTACTCATGGTTCAGCTCTCTTCACAAGAGGAGAAACACAATCTCTTACTACTGTTACTTTGGGGACGAAGCTTGATGAGAAGATCATCGACGACGTTCTGAACAAAGGAACAGAGAAATTCACGCTTCATTATAACTTTCCTCCTTTCGCAACAGGAGAAGCCAAGGCCTATCGTGGAGTAGGAAGAAGGGAGATAGGGCATGGAAACCTTGCTCATCGGGCTTTGAAAAATATGATGCCCTCCGACGAGGAGAATCCTTATGCAATAAGGGTTGTATCTGATATTCTTGAATCAAACGGATCATCTTCGATGGCAACTGTTTGTGCAGGTACTCTGGCTCTTATGGATGCCGGTGTGAAACTGAAAAAGCCTGTTTCCGGTATAGCTATGGGTCTGATTTCAGACAAGAATACAAAAAAATATGCTGTTCTTTCAGATATTCTGGGTGATGAAGATCATCTTGGTGATATGGACTTTAAGGTAACCGGAACACGCGACGGCATAACCGCAACCCAAATGGATATCAAAGTTGATGGACTTTCAGTTGAAATTCTTACAAAGGCTCTCAATCAGGCCAAAGCCGGCAGGTTACATATTCTGGATATAATGAGCCAGACTATTGCAGAACCGCGTCCTGAACTTAAACCACACGCTCCTAGGATTGAAATGCTTACCATTCCTAAAGAGATGATCGGTGCCCTGATTGGTCCAGGTGGTAAAGTAATTCAGGAAATACAACGTGTTACCGGAGCTACAATAATTGTAGAAGAGGTCGATGGCCATGGAGATGTCAATATTTTTGGTGAGAATGCCGAAGTCATTAGGGCGGCACTCGACTGGGTGAAAAAGATCGTTACTGTACCGGAAATAGGGCAGGTCTATAAAGGAAAAGTTAAGACAATAGTCCAGTTCGGAGCATTTGTGGAAATACTTCCAAATAAAGACGGACTGGTTCATATCTCAGAAATCGAGTGGAGAAAGATTGATAAAGTAGAAGATGTACTTAAAGAAGGTCAGGAAATCGAGGTAAAAATAATTGATATTGATCCGAAAACAGGAAAGATTAAATTATCGAGAAAAGAACTTCTTCCCAGGCCTCCGCGTCCTGAACCGGAAAAAAGAAATCCTGAACAAAATCAGAATAAGTAACAGGAGTCCCGCTTTAGCGGGACTTTTTTATTGCTGTTTCGCTTCCAATTTATAAATTTGATTAATTGAAACAACAATAGTGTTAGGGGATGAAGATTAAGTACAATTATGTAGTTATTGAAGGAAATATCGGCGCAGGAAAAACTACCCTGGCCAGCAGAATTGCAGAGCAGTTCAATGCACATCTTGTCCTTGAACATTTTGCCGACAATCCTTTTCTGCCGAAATTCTATAATAACCCTGAAAAATATTCTTTTCCGCTTGAACTTTCATTTCTTGCAAGCAGATATAGACAGCTTAAAGATGAGTTGGTTCCACAGGACCTCTTTAAATCCTTTACGGTAGCTGATTATTACTTCATGAAGTCGCTCGTATTTGCCGCTTCAACTCTCACAGGAGATGAGTTTAACCTGTACCGTCAAATATTCTATATAATTTATGGCTCTCTTCCAAAACCTGATATTTATGTCTACCTCCATCTTAATCCTGAAAGATTACTTGAGAATATTGAAAGAAGAGGACGCAACTACGAGAAATCAATTAATAAAGATTATCTCCGGAAGATCCAGGATAGCTATTTTTCTTTTTTTAAGCAAAACCCGGAGAACAAATATCTGGTAATAGATGTTAATGATATAGATTTTGTTGCAAATGAAAATCATTATTCAAAAGTTATTGATACGATTTTTTTTGACGAATATCCTGTTGGGTTGAATAAGGTAATTTTGTAATATAAAGCTATTTATTTCAGGCGATAACGTAGGTAATCAGAATATGTTAATATCTTACATGTGAATGGTGTAACATATTCTGTAAATTATGTAACACTTATAATTGAAGAAGTAATCACCTTTGTCTAGGATTTTTATCTGTCAGAAGTATCATAAGAGATAACTGATATTCAGCAGATAATTTTAACAAACAAGAGTTGATTTTTGCAAAAGGAGTTAAAAAACATAAAACTGCTTTTAGTAGAAAGATAAATATTCAAAACTATGTAGAAATTTTATAGGAATGTCCATAATAGCTTGTGTAACTATAATTTATAAAATTTTTACTATTGGTTCTTTGTAGTCATATTATTTTGTATAATTTGCTTAAATTATGACTATTTTATTGTAAATTTGCGCTTAAGTTGAATCTTTTTAGTTAATTATTCATTAAAAATAGTCAAACAAGGTATCATTAACAAATAACACTTTTAAACTATGAAAAAATTCAGAAGCTATTTTATCCTTATCCTGGCCGCAGCTGTTATGACAAGTTGCAGCGGTTTGAATAAGATGAAGAAAAACTCAAACTTAGTAAAGTACGAGGTCACTCCAAAAGTTCTTGAAACACATGCCGGTGTAGTTACTGTTACAATTAAAGGCACTTTCCCTGCCAAGTACTTTGATAAGAAGACAACTATTACTGCTACTCCTGTTCTCACATATACCGGTGGCGAAACTGCTTTTGATAAAGTTCAGGTTCTTCAGGGAGAAAGTGTTCAGGCTAACAATAAGGTAATCACCTCAACAACCGGAGGAGATTTTACCTATACCAATACTATTCCTTACAAGGATGTGATGAAGATGTCAGAACTGGTTTTAAGAGTTAAAGCAGTAAGAGGTAAGAAAAGTCTCGATTTTGACCAGGTTAAACTTGCTGATGGCGTAATTGCTACTTCAACATTAGTTGAGAAAGATGCAAGGACAATTAAAATGAAAGATAATTATATCAGAATAAATCCTGAGAATAAAGTAGCTGATATTCATTATGCTATAAATAATGCAGATATTAGTAGTAAAGAACTTAAGGCAGAAGACATTGCACTTCTTAAAGCATATATAAAATCCGTAAGTGTTGATTCAACCCGTAAGTTAAAAACAACCGAGGTAAGTTCGTACGCATCTCCTGACGGGAGTATGAAGATTAATGCTCCGCTCTCAGAAAAAAGAGGCAAAACAGCTGACAAATTTATAAAGAAAGAATTTGTAAAAGTTGACGCTTCAAAAGCCGATGGATTTTTCAATGAAAAAACAACCCCTGAAGACTGGGACGGTTTTAAATCAGAAGTAGAAAGCTCAACTATTCAGGATAAAGACCTTATCCTTAGAGTTTTATCAATGTATTCAGATCCTGATGTTCGTGAGAAAGAGATAAAAAACATGAGTGCAGCATTTGAAAAACTTAAAACAGATATTCTTCCTAAACTAAGAAGATCAAAACTGGCTGTAAATGTTGATGTCGTTGGTCGTTCTGATGATCAGATTCTTGCTCAGATGAGATCAGATCCTAAAGTATTGGGCCTTGAAGAAATGCTTCATGCAGGAGCACTTAGCACTGATCTTAATGAACAACTTAAATTTTACCAGGCAACTGCAGAAAATTTCCCCAAATGTATTCGTGCAAAAAATAACATGGGCTGCACTTATATGTCATTAGGCAAAACCGATGAAGCTATTGCAGAATTCGAAAAAGCAAAAGCTATTCAGAATAATGATGTAGTAAAGAATAACCTGGGTTTTGGTGCACTGGTCAAAGGTGATGTAGCTAAAGCTGAAGAGTATTTCAATTCAATGACAGCAGCAACTCCCGAGTCAAAATATGGTCTGGGTGTTATTGCAATAACAAAAGGCGAATACGACAAGGCTGTTAATTTCTTTGGCACGGAACCTTGTTTCAATCTGGCACTTGCTCAATATCTGAAAGGTGATGTTACAAAGGCAAAAGCAACTCTTGAAAGTATCAAGGACTCCAATAAAAACGGGAGACCTTCCTATTTGAAAGCTGTTATCGGAGCTCGTCTTGATGACAGGACTTATATGCTTACCAACCTTCGTGAAGCAATCGGGTTCAATATTGAATGGAGACCTTATGCAAAGACTGACCTTGAGTTTGCAAAGTTCTTCGCTGATGAAACTTTCAAGGTAAATGTTGATTAAAAATAATGGATAAGATTAAAAGGCTGCTCTTCAGCTTCGCTCAGAGCAGCCTTTTTTTATTCATTTCCCACAACACAATTCCCACACTTATTGCTATATTGAATGAGTGTTTTGTACCGAATTGCGGGATCTCAACACAAAGATCACAAATATTTAAGATTTCCTGACCAACACCGCTTACTTCATGGCCAAAAACCAGAGCATATTTTCGGGCATTCTCAATTTTTATATCCTGCAAACCTACTGATCCCTCAGCTTGCTCAATACCTATAACAAGATACCCTTTTTCTTTAAGTTCATTTAATGCGGCCGAAGTTTCGGAGAAATATTTCCAGTCGACTGATTCCGTAGCTCCTAAAGCTGTTTTCTGAATCTCCCTGTGAGGCGGACAGGAGGTTATTCCGCATAAGTAAATCGATTCAGTGAGGAATGCATCTGCCGTCCTGAAAATTGATCCGACATTGCTTTGGCTTCTTACATTGTCAAGAACTATTATAAATGGAGCTTTTTCAGTTTTCCTGAATTGTTCCAAAGTCTTTCTATGGAGTTCCCGGTTGAGAAGCTTGCGCATTCTTTTTTATGCGAAAATAACTATTTAATCTCTTAATTGTTGTTAATTTGTCATCGGTGAATTAAAGGAATATTGGTCAGGTACAAAATTTAACTTAGTCAAATGAATGTTCATGAATTTCAGGGTAAGTCTTTACTGAAAGCTTACAACGTTGATATTCAGGAAGGTTTTATCGCAGAAACTCCTGAACAGGCAGTTACCATCGCTAAACAATTACATGAAAAACTCGGTTCTGAATTTTACGTTGTCAAAGCACAGATTCATGCCGGAGGAAGGGGAAAAGGAGGTGGTGTTAAACTCGCAAAATCTATTGAAGATGTTGGTAAGATTACAGGACAGATGCTGGGTATGAAACTTATTACTCCACAGACAGGTACGGAAGGGAAAATAGTAAACAAGGTTCTTATTGCACAGGATGTTTATTACAAAGGGGAATCTGAAACGGAAGAATTTTACATTAGTCTTCTCCTGAACAGAGTCAACGGAAGATACATTGTTGTTTATTCTCCTGAAGGAGGTATGTCAATCGAAGAGGTTGCCGAAAAAACTCCTGATCTTATCTTTACCGAGGAGATTGACCCCGGAACAGGGCTTCAACCTTTTCAGACGCGTAATATCGCTTTTAAGCTGGGATTATCGGGGAGTGCATTTAAAAACATGCAGAAGTTTCTCTCGGGTATTTATGAAACTTTTATGGGCTGTGATGCACAATTACTTGAAATAAATCCGGTATTAAAAACAAGTGATAACAGGATCTTAGCAGTCGATTGTAAACTCGTTCTTGATGATAATGCATTGTTTCGTCATACAGAGCTACTGGCAATGAGAGATTTAAATGAAGAGGATCCTATAGATGTAGAAGCAGGAAAGCATAATCTGAATTTCGTAAAACTCGACGGTAACGTAGGTTGCATGGTCAATGGTGCAGGACTGGCAATGGCAACGATGGATATTATCAAACTTTCAGGTGGGTCGCCGGCCAACTTTCTGGATGTCGGAGGCGGGGCGAGTCCAAAGACAGTCGAGGCGGGTTTCCGCATTATTCTTAAAGACCCTGGTGTGAAAGCGATACTGATTAATATCTTTGGTGGAATTGTGAGATGCGACCGGGTGGCCAATGGGGTTGTTGAGGCATATAAATCGATTGGTGAAATAAGAGTTCCGGTAATAGTAAGACTCCAGGGAACAAATGCAGAAGAAGCTAAAAAGATTATTGATAATTCAGGACTTGAAGTGTTTTCAGCTATCTCTTTCAGGGAAGCAGCCGAGCTGGTAACAAAAATATTAAACTGAAGATAAGTAGAAAGAGTCCTGATAATGAAATTCAATAAGCCGCGTCTGATTTTTTTATTAAAAATCTTATCTGTTGTTTTATTTATTATAATATCAGTCAATCTTTTTACTAAGAGAGACAAAAAAAAGCCTTTGTCAACTTACTTCAGTACCCGGTGTTTAGATTACAAACAGAAGGATTATAGCAGAAAGTTAAATGACAGAATTGTAGATTATTCAGCTGCTGCAAAATTAAGAGGTGTAGGAATCTGTAAGGATGAAAGTGAACTGAAGAAAAGAATTTCGGAGGGTAAGCTGGTAAAAGTCAATAGCGGTAAAAGTTATGTTATTGAAAAAATGTCTTTCAGTTACCCTTGTATCACCGGAGATAGCAAGATTCTCCTTGATGAGATTGCAAAAAGACTCAGGGAAAAATCTTCTCAGAAGGGATTAAACGGGGTCAGATTCTTTATAACATCTATGACCAGAAAGACAGATAACGTAAAGAGTCTTAGGAGATTCAATGGAAACGCATCTGCAAATAGTCCGCACCTCTATGGCAATGCCTTCGATATAAGTTATAAAAGATTTATTGTCCGAAAATGGGTTTTAACGAATTGTGATAAAAAATTCTTGAAAGAGGCACTTGCTGAGGTCATCTGGCAGTTAAGAGCAGAAAATAGGTGTTGGGCTACTTACGAGAAAATACAAAATTGTTTTCATGTGGTCTCTCGTTAAGTATGTAACTATGTCATTCCTCATTTCTTATGCGATTCATCGCAGTAAGGTTTATTCTCAGATTTTCCACATCTGCAAAGTTTCACTTCAGAAGAAGAATCCTCTTTATTTCGCTGTAAATCTTTTATCAGAAAATTCCCGGTAATTTTCAACGGTCCGAAATCTATAACTTCTATTACAGACTGAGATTTGTTTTCTTTATTATCTTCCATGTCTGAATTCTTAACCAATAAATCCGGCTTTCCTGTGCTGACCGTCGCAAAATGGCATATGATCGCTTATTCCGCACCGGCAGATTGAGATCATACTATCACGAACTTCTTTTTTATTGCCATTATATAACAGAGTAAAATTACCCTTAAGAACAATAGGACCGTCAG
>Ga0302206_1000568_pt1 | contig 14376 bp, 16 predicted proteins | sample II_Fen_E2_1_FD_194581 | JGI IMG/M metagenome (GOLD analysis project Ga0302206, IMG submission 194581) | Peat permafrost microbial communities from Stordalen Mire near Abisko, Sweden - II_Fen_E2_1 | ecosystem: Environmental > Terrestrial > Soil > Wetlands > Permafrost | place: Sweden: Abisko...
TTTGTTCCTGATTGAACATTTGATATTTTGCATTGTTATTCTCTTCTATAATTGCTGAAGATAGCCGCAATACTGTCTGTAAATTTTCAGATGAATGAAGCGGTTATAGAGATCTCGCATATGCCCATCTTTTTAAAATTTGCTTTTTTTTTGGATCATTAACAGCGAAAAGAATATGCAGGCTTTTGGGATAAGCTGAAAAGCCTTCAGCAGAACAAATGGTTTTTGCAGAAGCCCATCGTACTGACATGCTGCAGTGGCAGAAACAAATAATAGAATATGGAAAAGCAGAATTGTTAAATTGATCTGCATAAACTCTATTTAAAAATTAATCAATTAAAATAAACAAAATGAAAATCAAATCAATGTCTTCAGCTTTTTCAATAAAAGCTTTACTTGCTATCATTTGCATGATAGTTGGATTTGCTGGCTTTGCCAAATGTGATGCGCAATCTATCGTAGGTAAATGGAATGGTGTTTCTGTGAAAAATTATTTTAGCGCTGAGTATGCTAAAGTTGCAGGTAAATCAATGGAAGAAAAAACTATGAAAGAAGCCGGTAATTCAGCAATTGAATATAAATCAGATCAAACATTTATAATGACCTTCTCTGCACCAAATGACCCGGAAGTCACCACAATGAAAGGTACATGGAGCTTAACAGGAGACCAGTTGAAAACAACTTTCGAACCAAAATACAATCCACGAAAAATGACAACAACAGCTACCGTTTCAATTAATGGTAATACTATGATTACCACCGCAGTGATGCCAGCTCCATCCAGGGTAATTAAAACAATTTCTACAAGTACAAGAATGTAAATTTAAAAGACAATGATAAGACAAGGTGATCAAATCACAAATTCACGAACTGGACATATAATAATCTTTCTAAAGACAAGTCCAAAAATAAATGGTGAACTATTAAAAATAGAATGTATCAGTCCACCGACACTTGAGAGAGAACTTTAACACATTCATCCCTTTCAACAAAACAGTTTTGAAATTATTTCAGGTCGTTGCGTCTTTCGCCCGGATGGAAAAACCGTAATTGTTATGGGAAAAGAAATTGTGGTACCCAAAGGGAAATCTCCTGACGTTGGAAATACTATTAATCGTCGAAACACAACATATATATGGATGAAACGAAGTGGACAATGGCGATTGGTGGCGCGGCAGGCAAGTGTTATTTGCCAACAATAAGATTTATTCAATTTATGGATTGCTTTTTTGTTCAAGATCATGTAATCAGATTTTGTTCTATTTTGAACCTCATTGTTCCTCAAATTGCCAGATAAAAATGAAATGCAAACTCGGTCCGTACTCTAATTAAATACCAGCCCGCCTAACAACATTCAAGGTTACCTGTAGAATTTGCTTTTCTCATCTTTTGATAGATTCCATAATCGATAGTTTTATACTTTAATTTAATCAACGAACATTCTCAATACTATTTTGTTATCTTCTAAAACTCCCAGTAAATGACAACTCAAATTATTAAATTTCTAAACCTGCTTATGACTGGTTTGGTTGCAGGAACTCTTTTTGGAATTTGGATAGGCTATAACCCTAAAAATTTATCTGTAAATACTTATGCTGAAAATCAGCAGGGTGCTATAAAAGCGTTAAATACACTTATGCCCATATTGGGATTAATCTCAGTAATTTTGACAGTGATAGCGGCAATACTTCAAAAGCAAAACAATCATGTATTTGTGATCCTAATAATTGCTGCTGGTTTTTTAATAATCAGTGGATTGATAACGAAGTTTGGAAATCAACCTATCAACAGCATTGTAATGACATGGAGTAAAGACTCAATACCGACTAACTGGTCTGACCTTAGAGACAAATGGTGGTTATTACATAAATTGCGAACTTTAACAGCTTTTATATCATTTTGCCTTATTATCTGGTCGAATATTAGAAAAAATTAGGATGACAATATCATCAGTGATTCAGTAAACTGTCTGAATAAAATGATGGTTTCTGTAATTGAAAAGAACTAATATGAAATCGCTATTATTGACCAAACACCAACTAGAAATGAGACGGCCTAATCATTTCTCACAAATAACATAAAACTAATGAAACCACTCTATGTATTACTTGGCGCTTTCATTGCAAGTCTTATTATATTAAGATTCGGTTTTGGCGAGTATGACTATTCTTTATCAGGAAGGATTGCAATGTCAATAATGCTAATGTTTACAACAATAGGTCATTTTGCTTTCTCAAAGGGGTCTTCTATCTTACTCTGAGATTAGCCTGGGTTTCGAACCACTTGCAGTCGCTAAGCAGTTTATTCACCAGGGTATTTCGTTTGTTCATCGCGCGAAAGAAGCTATCAAGGTAGGTTATCATATCTTTCTTTGATCTGTTACTCAGATAAGGAAAATCATTGACAACCCTGTAAAATTCATCTTTTTTCTCATTAAACCCGGCCAGCTCGTTTTTGAATGTGTCTTCACTTCTGCAAACAGCTAAATACAGGCGCTCACGCACAGTATTGATTGGAAGGGCTTCAAAAGGAACTGCATAGTCTGTATTAACAAGTCCGGCATAATCAAAATCATATGCCACTATCAGATTATTATTGGCAGGTGGATTCTGTCCTTGAGTAAGCAGAATCACATTATGCTTGATAGGAACTGACCAATCTGTGTTCCCGATCATATAATTGAAAATTGCCATTTTATCGAGCATTTCTGGTTGAATTGTCCTCTGGGATACTCTGGAATAGGCAATTTCTCTTGTTTTGGTCCTTTTTTCCAGCAAGCTTAAGGGCTCAATGGCGAATCCATACTGAGTCAGAGGTTTCTTTTCTTTCACTGAGTTTAAATATGTAATTCTAAAAAGTCTTACTCTCAAACTATAGTCAGTGAGTACGTTATAAAGCTTATAGACAAGGTATTCCCTCAGAACATAATCCTCATATCCTATCTTGCAGTAAGGGACAATTTTAAGTTTATTGATTCCTGAAAACTCAGCTCCACGTGAATCTTTCATTTTAAAGTTCAGCATCAAAGGAGGAAAATCACATATTCCTGTACGACGGATATTCCCACGTGCTCTCACTTTAATTTTTTTGGTGACTGAATCTGCTTCATTATTAAAATAAGTAAGAATCGCATTAAAGTAGATTGTGTCAGATTTTGCTTCTTTATAAGCGTTGAGGTCAAATTTCAATGTAATGTCAAACAGGTCATCAGTATCAAAGAGAGTCACTTTAGCATTATAAGTATCGGTGACAGCGTACTTTGCTTCCACGGTATCAACCTGGCTGAAAATAGACTGAATGAGAAAGACTGACAGGAAAACCAATACCAGGATTATCTTTTTCATGTTGAGAGGAATTTTAAGAATGCATATATAAATCTTAGTCTAATTTACGAAAGAGCAATCAAACAAAGAAAAAAAATAAACAGCTGATGAAGCGGCCTAAATAAACGATCATTATTATTTTTTTATACCGGGCCAGTTAATCTTCAACCTGACTATAAACAAATAACCCCCGGTCAACCGAAGGTTATTCATGAAAGACTCTGAAGGAGCCTGTTTAAAGTCAATAAAATTACAGCTTTATTAAATCTCTATCTCGAAAGAACAGGTATCTGCCTGTTTATTGATTCTTCAAGAGAGATTAAAGTTTCGGTGCGAACAATTCCCTCAATATTCTGAATTGTATCAGTCAATATCATTCTGAGATGCTCATTATCTCGTGTATAAACTTTAATAAACAGTGAATAATTACCTGTTGTATAATGACATTCTATGATCTCGGGAATATCTCTGAATTTTTCAACAACTTCCCTGAAATGACCAGGATGGTCAAGAAAAATACCGATATACGCGCAGGTTTTAAAACCCACCATAACAGGATCAACCTTAAATTCAGATCCCCTTATAACACCAATCCTTATCAGGCGCTGAACACGCTGGTGAATGGCTGCTCCCGAAACTCCACATTCCCTCGCAACTTCAAGGTACGGAATCCTTGCATTTTTTGTGATAATATCGAGGATCTTCTTGTCAAGATTATCAATTTGTAAATTTTCAGACATTACCATAGTAGTTAATTAATGATTTGAAACAATAAGTTTTTATTTTCTTACAAATTTAAAGGAAAAATGAGAGATTGTAATAAACTGAAATAAAATGTTTGAACAATTTTTATTCTGATTTGAAGTATTCAGTCCGGACGATTTAAGTACCCAACAATTTCTTTTATATCAGAATAACCCTTTTTTGTCAGGAAGTTTTCAATTCCTTCAAGTATTTTGACTGAGATCTGCGGATCGATGAATGAAGCTGTTCCAACCTGAATTGCAGTTGCTCCGGCAAGAATAAACTCCAGGGCATCGGTAGCTGACATTATCCCGCCAATTCCTATAACCGGTATCTTTACTGCATTAGCCACCTGCCATACCATCCTGAGCGCTACCGGTTTAACAGCGGGACCTGAAAGACCACCGGTCACAGTTGACAGAGAAGGCTTCATTCTTTTCACATCAACAGACATCCCCAGCAAAGTGTTAATCAGCGAGACTGAATCTGCACCTTCCTCTTCAACAGCTCTGGCAAATTCGACGATATCCGTAACATTTGGAGATAATTTAACAATAAGCTTGCCGGAATAAACAGATCTTACCTCCCGTGTCACTTCACGCGCTGAATTGATGTTAGTTCCAAATGCCATTCCTCCCATTTTTACATTAGGACATGAAATATTGAGCTCAATAGCACGGATTTTGTCTAGGTTATTAACTCTCTCAGCAAGAGCAATATAATCTTCAATGTAACTCCCGTTTATATTCACTATGATATTGGTCTCATAGTTAAGAATGCGGGGATAGATATTTTTTTCAAAATAATCGATCCCTTTATTCTGCAAGCCAACAGCATTAAGCATTCCGGATGGTGTTTCAGCCATCCTCGGATAAGGATTGCCTTCCCTCGCTTCCATTGTTGTTCCTTTCAGGACAATCCCTCCTAACCTGGAAACGTCAATAAAATCCTCAAACTCCGATCCATATCCGAATGTCCCTGAAGCTGTTAACACAGGATTTTTAAAGTGCAGATCACCAATATAAAAACCAAGATTTACCATTTTAAGTCATTTACATTGAAAACCGGTCCTTCAACACAGGTACAGAGATTACCTTTAACTGTATCAACAACACAACACAGGCAAGCGCCTATTCCGCATGCCATGAGGTTTTCGAGTGATACTTCGCAAGTGATATTATTTTTTTTGCAGTAAAAGGCAACTGCCTTCATCATCAGTTCCGGTCCGCAACAATAAACTCTGTTATATCTATTTGCTGAAAAAACCGAATGATTTGTAACATAGCCTTTTTCTCCTTTTGAACCATCTTCAGTTGCAATGAATAGATTTCCGACTTTAAGATAATCTTCAAATTCAATTATTTTCAGACTATTTCTGAATCCAAGAACGATATCAGGAATATAACCATTTGATTTTAAGTACTTTCCCAAAAAAAGTAACGGAGCAATACCACATCCCCCTCCAACAAGAAGTATCTTCCCGCTTTCAGAAGGTAATGAGAACGAATTGCCTAAAGGGTAAATAAGATTCAGAAGATCACCATTTCGAAGTTCTGAGAGCGTTTTGGTACCTTTTCCTGCTATCTGAATCAGTATTTTAAAAGCATTTTTTTCATAATCAACATCATGAATGGAAATGGGTCTCCGAAGGAAGGTTTCCTTACTGCCATCAATTCTTACCTGGGCGAACTGACCGGGTTTAAAGTCGGGTATTTTGGTATCCGAGGATAATTCGAGAATAAAATAGTCGTTATTAAGGCGCTTATTTCCAATTACTTTTAGATCTTCGATGCGCTTTGCCATCCGGTGTACATTTATGACAAAGATAATTCTAATGACTGATTTCAAAAAATTTATGCAGATGATAATTTTAAATCATCAAAAATCATTATAAATGCATTATCTGCGGGGAAAAAACTCTTCGAAGCTGTTATTTTCATAAAACCAGACTATTTTTACTACATCTGAAGTTATTTTGTCAGAAGAAACAGCAGATACCTTCATAGTTTTGTTTTTCATAACATCCTCATAATCAATGTTAACCTTAGGAACTTCATTTTTAGATTTCATTTCATTGCTTTCTTTGTTATCAGCAAGATCATAATCGAACAGATTTTGCATTCTATTCTCTTTGTACATTGATCCTTTACCGAATAACAACCAATCAGTTGACAGGTATTGGTATTTTTCAAGCATTTTCAGTACAAAATCCAGGCTTGGATTGTTCCTACCCGAAAGTATATGGGAGATACCTGAAGCCTGAACACCAATTTCCTCTGCAAACTGAGCAGATGATTTGTTCTCATTCTTTAGAAATTCAAGTAAACGCTCTTTCATAGCTGCAATTTTAAGTATTACAAATGTAAATAATATTAAAATTCCATTTGTAATTAAATGAAATGACATTTGTCATCTTAATAATTATATTCTTAAGTACTTTGATTCACTACAATTGTATATAATTGATTTAATGACAATTAATACTATATTTATATGAAGTATTACGGCAGTTTAGTTATATAATTCTATAGTATACAGCATATTAACCTTGATTTCTAAATGAATTAGACTATAACTAGGTAAATAACAGCTAAAAGAAGTATTAATCACTATAATTAATAGTACTTATACTACTGATTTATTGACTATTATGTATATTAGAAATTAGCCTGTCAGTTTATTTAACAATGTAATGTTAAATGAATGCAAAACCAATTACATGTGTAAATATTATTTACAATTTACTGAAGTTACATTTGTAATCTCCCCTATTTACCGATATAATTTGTAATCTGTATTGAAGTGGTTAAATTTCCTGAAGTATGGAAAATGTTAGATGAGGATAGGTTTTCATATAAATTGAATATTTCTTACAACTCCCCGCTTCAAAACTGAATATTCAATTCTGGAGAGGTTGAGGTTGAGGCTAAGGCTAAGGCTAAGGCTAAGGCTAAGGCTAAGGCTAAGGCTAAGAGACAAAGAGACGAGAGATCAGGAATAGATAGATAGACCTTTTATTCAGGTTTGAAGTTCCTGGCTGCTACTTCATCAAACTCATTCTCAGAGCGTGCAATGACTGCTGTAGCGAGGCAATTTCCTATCACATTCACTGATGTTCTGGCCATATCCATCAAAACATCAATACCCAGGATAATAAAAACCGGTTCAACAGGCAGACCGAAACTAACTACTGTTCCGAGTAAAATCACCAGTGCGGCTCTTGATACACCCGCTACTCCTTTACTTGTGAGCATTAGCGTAACACAGATTATTATCTGTTTTTCAAGCGGAAGATCAATGCCTGCAGCTTGCGCTACAAAAATTGATGCCAGGGACAAATATAATGTTGTGCCGTCGAGATTAAAACTATAACCGGTCGGTATTACGAATGCGACTATTTTCCTGGGAATGCCGAACTTCTCCATCGATTCCATTGCAGATGGCAATGCGGATTCGGAATTCGAGGTTGCAAATGCAATTGTTGCAGGTTCTGAGACTGCCTTGATAAATGGTTTGACAGGTATTCTGAAAATTAATGCCACAGGCAGAAGGACAAAGCCAAGGAAGACAAACAATGCCACATATAAAGTAGCCAGCAGTTTAAAAAGATTATAAAGGATATCCAATCCCATATGTCCTACTGTATAAGCAATTGCTGCAAATACTGCAACCGGGGCATAATACATCACAATATTTGTGAACTTAAACATTATTTCTGAAAGGCTTTCGCTAAACCTGATCATTGGCAGGCGGTACTTTTCCTTAACCATTGCCACTGCAATCGCGAATATGATGCTGAAGATCACAATCTGCAGTATCTGCCCTTCAAATATTGCTTTCGCTATATTCTCGGGAAAGATATGAAGAATAAAATCACCAGCAGTCTGAGCCTTGAGAGCTGAAATTGAAGGTATCTCCGGATTAGGCGGCAATACAACTCCCACACCTGCTTTTCCAATGTTAATAGCCAGAAGCCCTATAATTAATGCAAGTGTGGATACAATTTCGAAATACAGGAGTGATTTCCATCCCATTCTGCCAATCTGCTTAATATTTGCATGTCCTGCGATTCCTACAACAAGAGTTGAAAACAGCAACGGGGCTATAATGGTTTTTATCATCCGGAGAAAAATGTCGCTGAACACCTGAAGTTTTTTTGCAACTTCAGGGACATCATATCCGAATTCAGCACCCGCAACCATACTGACAAGAATCCATGTTGTAAGTGATCTCTTCCGGAAAGCATATATAACCAGGATGACTACAGTTAAAATTCTAGAGATCAACAGAATAATTGAGGGTATCTCAAGTATACCGTTGGTCTTTAAAACTAAGAGAACCAGAGTAATGCTAATGCAGCACGTAAGCAAATAAGGGAAGAGTTTCCAGACCTTTTGCATTTGTAACGTATATTGTGCATGCTGATATTTCTGCTTAACCTGTTCAGTTGCAATTACCTGAACAATCTGAGTGTTCTTTACTGCCACATCCGGAACAGGAATTCATTGTCGCAGCTAATTCATTTTCAGTAGCTTCGCGAACTTCTATAATTTTTCCTGAAAAAAACAGATCGAGACCAGCCATTGGATGATTGAAATCCATCCTAACATATGTGTCTGTGATTTCATTAATAATTCCGGTTAAAGGGTTCCCGTCTGAATCCGTCATAGGTACCTCGTTGCCCACCCTGCAAATGTCTTCATTGATTCTTCCATCGGTTTCAAAAACAGCTACGGGAACATTGATTATCATCTCTTCCCTTTTGTCACCGTAAGCCATTTCAGAATTAAGTTTAAACCTGAAAGGATCTCCTGCATTTAATAAACTTATGTTTGATTCAAAAACCGGGAGTAACCTCCCTGTCCCATAAATGAAATTCAAAGGTCTGGTCTCATCCAGAGCTTCAATAATTCTGCCGTTCGAATCATTCTCTCTCAGTTCGTAAATAAGAGAGACTCTTTTATTATTTTCAACTTTCATCGCAGCTTAATTTTTTAAAGGATCAAATATAATTTAATTTACCGGCAGGCAAATAATACAATAAACATTTTCAGGATAATTATTAAAAAAATCCTTCTGAGATGGAAGTGTGTTCAAAAATGTTTAGTAAATAAAACTGATCCTCATTTCAGGAGTATTGTAGAGACTATAAGGATTATCTAATGGCCACAAAACCATTAAATTAAGTGCTGATCTCCTTCCTAAATGTTGACTGATACCTCCACCAACAAGAATGGTGTTTAAGTAAAATCTCTCAGAAGTGAAGGGATTAGGCCACTTCCAAAAGTACGAATTAAGGCTCAGTAATTCATCTTCGAGGTGAAGAAAAATTCCTGTATGACCTCCAAAGGGGATGACTGAACTAAGGTCCTGAATTACTGCAAATTGAACATATCCTTTCGCTCCATAGATGGCTGTTTCGGCAGAGGGGTCTTTATAGTATCTGTAAGTAGGGCCGATTGCTACTGCCACCCGAGGTAAAACCCAGTATCCAATTACTGGCGAAACCTGGATATCAGTAATTGTCCCGAACTGCAATCCTAAATTTCCACCGTAAAATAGTCTCTCTGTAAAAGGTGGTGACTGATTCTTGGTTGTCTGATCATAGGGAAACTGATCTTCCTTCGCTTTCTGGGCTGAAATTATTGAAAATGATACAAATAAGAGTAAACTAATTAAAAAGACAATCCTTGATATACGTAGCATTGAAGTTATATTATTATTTAAATTCATTATTAAAGATTTGTTACTTTATGAACAAACGATACAAATAAACGAAAAAATGCAATTATTAATATATTATGCAATCATTCTTTTTCCTGAATAATATTGATAACAAAAAGTGATGATGACAGATTGAAGAGGTAAGATGGAAGACAAGAGTATACTCAGATCATTTTTCAATCTTATCAAATGAAGCTACCAGGCCTTTAATCAACGAAGAGCTGAATCCATTGTGCTCCATTTCATTTAATCCAACAATTGTACATCCTTTAGGAGTTGTCACCTTATCAATTTCAAACTCAGGATGTTGATGTCTTTCTATTAATAACTCCGCGGCACCTTTGACTGTCTGATTAACTATTACGCTTGCTGTTGCTGCATCAAACCCGATCTGGATACCTCCCTGAATCATTGCCCTGATAAATCTGAGAACATAGGCGATTCCGCAGGCTCCCAAAATAGTCGCTGATTCCATCAGATCCTCATCTATTGTCATAGTGGTTCCAATTCTGTTAAACAGATATTTTACCGATTCAATTTCACTGAGATCAGCCCCGCTATGGCATATGCATGTAATTGATTTACCAACACTTGCAGCTATATTTGGCATAGCCCTGAATACAGGTATCCTAGTACCTATGACACCCTGTATCTTACTGATAGTCACGCCTGCAGTTACAGATATTAATATGTGTCGCCCTGGATAAAAATGATCCTTTAATTCTTCCAGAACACTAACAATATTATAAGGTTTTACAGCCACTATTATAAGACCGGATTCCTTAATGGCTTCAATATTATCTGACAACAGGTTCACTCCCGATTCTTTCAGATGGACAAGCTCTTCGATATTTCTTCGTGTCGCTGTAAGATTCATTGCAGGAATTGTATGCTCTTTCAGTAATCCCTGTAGTAAGGATATTCCAATATTTCCACATCCGATTATAGCTACTCTGGTGCTTTCCATCTCTACTGTTTTAAATTCCGTCTTTATTTAAAAACGTTGTTCAGATATTAACTGCCAATTTCATAATTATAATATTTTGCTTAATAACAATATAAACAATCGTAAATGTAAGATTATTAGTTTAAATTTGATACAATTACTAAGCATTTCAATTAATAATTTATATTATGAAATTTGCCGGTATCCTTGAAATGCCGGGGGAAATATCGTTATTTTATATGTGCTTAAAAGACATTAATTAAATATCTTTAGTGAAACTAATTTTAGCAGATATTAATCTTTATGATATGAATATTATCGTCAACGGAGGCACAAGAGGTATCGGAAGAGAAGTTGTAGATTACCTCGCGCAAGATATTAGTAATCAAATTTTTGTGACTGGAAGAAATGAAGAAGCCTTAAGGAAAATTTCTTCCCTGTATAATAATGTTCAATCCTTCTCCATTGACATGTCACTTTTTGACGACAGGCAGGATAAGCTCAGGGAGGCTGTTTCCGATCATTTCGGCAGAGTTGATATTCTGATTAATTTAGCTGGCTTTCTCATTACCAAAGATTTTCTTAAAATGGCAAACGATGAAGCCAGGCTGATTATGGAGACAAATTTTTTCGGACCCGCTTCACTCATCAGAATTCTGAAACCAATGATGCCGTCAGGTTCTCATATTGTGAATATCTCAAGCATGGGGGGATTCCAGGGAAGCGCAAAGTATGCAGGACTCTCCTATTATAGTGCATCCAAAGCAGCATTGGCATGTCTTACCGAGTGTCTTGCTAACGAATTTAAAGAATATGGGATTAGTATGAACTGTCTGGCACTGGGTTCAGTTCAGACTGAGATGTTTGAAGAAGCATTTCCGGGTTATAAAGCGCCGGTTGATGTGAAACAAATGGCTGAATTTATCTCGGGTTTTGCCCTTACCGGGCATAAGTTTTTCAATGGGAAGATATTGCCGGTAGCTGTGGGTAATCCATGAAATTCAGACATATGTTTTTATCTCAATCTTTCCATCCAATGCCAGCAAACCGTTAAAAGCCAGGGCTTTTAATTCGTCTTCTCCCGGATAGACAACAACTTCTGCTATAAATCCGACCATTGATCTGATACTGCTGGTATTTGAATCCTGATATGCCATTCCGCCCGTAAGAATGATAGCATCTACCTCCCCGTTTAAAACAGCTGCCAGAGCGCTTATTTCTTTTCCAATCTGGTAACTGGCAGCTTCCTTGACAAGAATGGCTTTCGTATCCCCTTTTTCTGCCATCTTACAGACTTCTATAAAGTTGTTGGTGCCAAGATAGGCTACCATACCTCCTTTTCCTGTAATCATCGCTTTAAGCTCATCGTGAGTGAATCTTCCGCTGAAACAAAGGTCAATCAACTGCCCTGATGGCAAACCACCTGACCGTTCCGGTGAAAAAGGACCATCGCCGTCTAATGCGTTGTTCACATCAATCACCTTTCCATGTTTATGTGCACCCACGCTAATGCCACCACCCATATGGGCAATAATAAGATTTAAATCTTCATATTTCTTCCCTTTTGAAGCGGCATAAATACGTGCAACTGCTTTTTGATTCAGGGCATGAAATATTGATCTCCGTTCAATTTCGGGATGACCTGATATTCTGGCAACCGACTGAAGTTCATCTACTACCACAGGATCAACAATGTAAGCCGAGGCACAACACAACGAAGATGCAATATCATCGGCAATAAGTCCGCCTAAATTACTGGCATGCTGACCCGAAAATCCGGCTGTCAAATCATCCTTCATCCTTTGATTGACTTTATATATCCCTGATTCTATTGGTTTTACGAGTCCACCCCGACCAACAACAGCAGCTATCTTTCCCAGGTCGATCTTACGTACCGACAATTCATTCATTATCAGGTTTTTTCTGAAATGAAACTGATCTGTAATTTTTCCGAAATTCTTTAATTCCTCGGCAGAATGTCTGAGTGTTTTTTCAAAAACCAGCTTCTCCTCTTCAAAAAGTGAAAATTTAGTTGAGGTTGATCCAGGATTTATTGCCAGAATTAGTCGGTTTATCATAAATCAGAATGTGTTTAAGGTTGTATGTATCTGACATGTATATAATTATGCCATCAGACACGAAAGCGCAATGCAAAAATATTTAGATCTTTCGCTTTCACTTCTCGACATGACAATTACAGGCTTCTCAGTTCCCCTGATCAGTCCGGCCAATTCGCACTTAGCAAATAGCATGAGTCCTTTATAAAATGGATTACTCGATTCAAGAGATGGGAAGAGGAGGATATCAGCGTCTCCATTAACCGGAGTCTCAACTCCTTTGATCTCAACACTTTTTTTATCGCATGCCAGAAAAATGTCCAGAGGACCATCCATTATACAATTTTTAATCTGGTTACGGTCGGCCATTTTGCACATAATCGAATAATCAACTGAATTCTCAAAAAGCCGGCTCATCTTTTCAGAAGCACTTATAAGAGCAATTTTTGGCTTTTTGATCCCAAACTTCTGAGCCATCTCAATTGCATAACGGGCCATGGCAACCTTCTGATCGAGGTTAGGAAAAGGGATTACCGCCGGATCGGTAATGAACAGAAGTTTATGATATGCAGGTATTTCCATCGCACATACATAGCTTAGAACAGAACCAGGGAGCATTAGTCCCATCTCCTTATCCATTACTGCTTTGAGGAATTTATCTGTGCCGACGAGCCCTTTCATCACTATATCTGCCTCACCGGTTTTAGCGAGCCTTACTGCTTCAGAAGAGGCCTGGATCTCATTGTGCGATTCAACCAAAGCGAAGATCCTGTAATCAATCCCCCGGGATTCGCATGTTTTTTTGATTTCAGAAGGTTTTCCTATAAGAATAGCTTCAATAAAGCCCTTTTTAACAGCATTATTAATAGCACCTATAGTATTATTATCCTGTGCCCAGGCAACAGCAACACGGTGCTTCTTATTAAGCGCAAGCACCTTTTCCTCCATCTGTTCCAGGTTTCTGATCATAATCCTGTTATCTGCTGGCTGCGGCAGCTAAAAGTATACTGTCAAATTTTGCCTGTTCCGAGTCGGATCGTGACGTCAGTACAATCGGCACCATAGCTCCAAGAATTATTGAAGCAACTTTAGCTTTTGCAAAAAACACCAGCGACTTATACAGCACATTACCTACCTCAATATCAGGCATCAGTAAAAGATCAGTATCTCCGGCTACCTCGCTTTTAATTCCTTTAAGCTGAGCACTTTCAAGACTTACTGCATTATCGAAGGCAAGAGGACCATCAATAATACAGTTTATTATCTGGTCGCGCTGATTCATTTTTGAAAGAAGAGCTGCATCGAGCGTCGCCTGCATATTCTCATTCACCATTTCAACCGCACCAAGAACCGCAACCTTTGGCATTTTATATCCGAGCCTGTTCAGACATGCAACAGAATTATTGACAATAGCAATCTTATCCTGCAAGGTCGGGGCAATATTCATTGCCACATCTGTCACTGCGATCACTTTTGGATAGGTTTCAACTTCAAAAAGTGCAAAATGTGACAGGAGATTGCCGGTTCTCAATCCCCACGTCTTATTAAGAACGCTCCTGAGTAAAGAGGCAGAACCTATCTT
>Ga0302206_1000571_pt1 | contig 14352 bp, 13 predicted proteins | sample II_Fen_E2_1_FD_194581 | JGI IMG/M metagenome (GOLD analysis project Ga0302206, IMG submission 194581) | Peat permafrost microbial communities from Stordalen Mire near Abisko, Sweden - II_Fen_E2_1 | ecosystem: Environmental > Terrestrial > Soil > Wetlands > Permafrost | place: Sweden: Abisko...
TTTACAAATGTGGATGTTGAAGGCCTCATGAAAGGATTCAATATAAATCCTCTTTTAGAACTTCTAAAAGCTGTCGATATTCCCGTTATTTACTCCGGTGGAGTTACATCTTTGGGTGACATTGAAAAATTGAGTTTAACAAAGACTTACGGTGTTGTGATTGGTTCAGCACTTTACAAAGGTAAAATAAACTTTGAAGCCGCCCTTAAATACCAATAAAAATAAATTCTTTTTTTAATACTTAGAATCCTAATAATTTTAGCAATTAAATTTGTTATATCCTATTTATACTAGGGATTATAGATTTTAGGGTCTATTTAAATTTTTACTATTAATCATGCAGGATTATTGATTTTAAATAGAATGTCTGAAGTTTCTTAATACAATATCCTTTTCTGTTCTGCAAACAAATTTTCTCATTTTAAGTACCTGGTCTGGGTTGGTTGATATGGTTTTTATTCCATAACCAATGAGCTTCTCAACTATTTTTGGGCCATATGCTGCATGGCCACAAATGCAACTTTCAATTCCCTTTAAATTGCATTGATCTGTAACCATCTTTACGAGCCTTAAAACTGCAGGGTGCATAAGATTGGAATGTTTAGCAACCCTTACTCCCCTTCTATCCACAGCTAGTTAGCACATGGTAAGGTCGCTCATACCTATACTTACAAAATCAATTCCCTCATCTATGAATTCATTTAATGTGAGGACCGCTGATGGTGTTTCAATTGAAGCACCCACTTCAAGATCCCTGTGCTTTTTTCCCATATCTTATTCAGATATGAAAAAGAGAAGGGCAAAGATAATTGAATTGAACCTCAAATCCTCTTACAACTATATAATTGTTTCAGGTTGTGGTCCTGAACATTATATGTGGGCCAAACTCAAATCTGAACTCAAATCAAACAGCAAATCTTTCTAACAATCTAATAAACTTCATAAAAATACCTGAAAATGGGCCTAACTTACTACCGATTTTGTACAACATCCTCAAATCTTCTAATTTTAAACCTCCAATAGCGGTGAGAATTCCTAAATATAGGAATGGAGATATAATTAATGCCAGTATTAAATAAGCTCTTGTCTGAGGAAACGGAAGAAAAACCAACCCCATTAATATTGATGCTATGATGATTTTTCCAAATTCTCCAATTGGTAAACTAACCCTTGCAAGATTAAGAGTTTTCCACATCAACACCGACATGAGAAAAAGAGATGCGACTGTTGTGGCTATTGCTGCACCATTAATGCCTATCATAGGTACAAGAATAATGCTTAACCCAATATCAATTACAGTTCCAACAATCAGAACATACATGGGAAGTCTGGGTTTTCCAAGTCCCTGGGCAATGCTGGAAGAAATGGTATACAGTGTGAAAAAAAGCATTCCCGCTGCAAGTATCTGCAACGATACAGATCCCGGTATATATGCTTTTCCAAACAGTAGAGTAATTATCGGGGTTGCGAAAACAATCGTTCCAACACATAGTGGAATTACAACAAATGAAACATAACGGTATGACTGTAAAACATATGTCTTAAGAAGATCATGGTTTTTAAGGCTCATTGCCTCAGCAGTGGCCGGAAGTACAGATGTTGCAACAGCCATTGATATGATCAGAGGAAACCTTGCTACAGTGCTCGATACATTGAAGTAACCTGCAAAGTTACTGGGCATATACACACCAATTACTAAGGTTCCCATATCGTAGAGTGCGAGTTCAGCTAGACCCGTAATAACTACAGGCACTGAAAAGAAGATTAACATCTTCCCTATTTTCATCTCATCAGAAAAAGTTAACTTCTGACGGGATCTGGAAAGCAGTTTTCTTGGACGAGAAAGTTTACCACGCACATCTCTTTGGAAGAGATAAACAGCAGACACCATTGCTGCCATGAATCCAACTGCTGTACCTATTACAGCACCTGCAACATAGTAACCTCCAACTACAAGACCTACAGCAATTGTGACCATGAAAAAAAGTTCAAATGCCCTTGTTATCAGGATATTCTTCATCTGATAAAATCCTTGAAAAGTTCCTCTTAATGCACCTACAATTACGCTGAATGGTGTTATGAGAGCAATTAATTGGAAAGGAATTATCGCCTCAGGTTTATGGAAAAGCCCCAGTGCTATTGGTTTTGCCAAAATGAAGATAACTACACTGAAAATGAGACCCAGAGCTATCATCATCCTTGTAGATATATCTACAACAGCTTTAACCATTTCAATGTCATCTTTGGCGTAGTACTCTGAAACATGCTTAGCTATGGCTGGTGGAAGACCGGCACCAGCTATCATTATTAAGAAATTTTGAAGAGGCCATGTAAGACTGAGAATACCATATCCCGAAGGTCCTAACAAATTGGCCATGGTTACTTTGTATATGTAACCCCCAATACGAAATAAGAAGGCCCCAATAAGTATTATGATACTGCCCTTTGCTATTTTTGAACTCATAACATTACCAATATTAATTTAAATATAGATCATTCCCAATATTCTAATTAAGACAATATTAGTTAATTATATTCTATTAAGACGCTTGTTTAGATATACGAATAATTATAGGTCAATAGAATTTTAAGATGGAAATTCAGATTTTATAGATGAACGATTTGGATACTCTAATATCTTTTATACGAGATAATTTTTATTGTTTGATGAAGTATAAATACATGGAACAATGATAAAAAATTGGACTTAATGGTTGAACATTGAAACAGTATTTAACTATTAAACAGAATCATGTATAAAGGGGTGCAAACATTAAAATCGTAATGGCAACAGGTACATTTGATATAATACATCCAGGACATGGATATTATCTTGAAGAATCAAAAAAAATTGGTGGAGATGATGCTAGGCTGGTGGTTGTAGTTGCAAGAGATTCAACAGTAAGATCAAGGAAAAGAGTACCGGTAGTTGATGAAAAACAGAGACTTGAAGTAGTTAAAATGTTGAAACCAGTTGATGAAGCTTGCCTTGGAAGTGAAATCGACATGTTCAAGGTTGTAGAAAAAATAAAACCAGACATAATAACCATAGGTTCTGATCAAAACTACGATATATCAGATCTCAAAAAAGAACTTTTAAAACGAAATATCCAGGTAGAAATTGTAAAAATCAGGGGTTATATGACATTTCCGCTTGATAGTACATGTAAGATTATAAAAAGGATAAAAGGTATGGAGTTTGACGAGAATATCTTTAAAGATTGTTAATATTTTATTCAATTATAATTATTTTTTATAATTTAAATTTAGATCTGATATTTATTATTATTTAATTTATTTTATAAAGAATTTCAAAAAAAAAGAAAAAAAGGAATTAAAAAGGCAATTCTGAGTAGATGCCTTTTAAAGTCCACGAGGTAGTATCCCAGTTATTTATTACTCCAAATGTGTTTCTGGAGCTTATTGCATCTGCAGTGTACCAATTACCGTTCACGTAGAGCTGAGCCCATACATGTCCGTATAATGTACCGCTATTGAATTTACAAACTCCACTCACGTACCTCGCAGGGATTCCAGCTGCCCTTGACAGAGCCACCAAAAGATGGGTTGTGTCACAGCAGTTAGCTGTCTTGGCTTTCAATGTACCCAGCGCACCGCTCTTAGTATTGTAGTAGAAGGAATAACCAATGTTATCCCTAACCCAATTGAACAGATTGGTCGCCTTCTGGCATGTTGAGCTTGATCCCTGTGTAATTGATGACGCTAGTGTTTTTATCGTTGGATCAGCAGACTGACAATTATTTGATGGCTGCAAATATATCTGCAGCGCTGCTGGTATTGGTGTAGTAGGGTTATTTGAAGTTTTTTGCCATGATTTCATCGCTGCATAACTTGGCAGGACATTTTTGGTGCCATAGTAATTCATTATTCTTGAATACATGTACACAAGTGATTCGTACTGAATTTTCCCTAGAGTACTTGAAGAGTAGTTGGGAGCATTTCCACCCGCATTTATGAAGGATAATATTCTCCCAGCCATTACAAGATACTCTGTTTTGTATATGTTCCCATTTTTCAGGTTTTGTGTTGGATTCATCGGAGATCCGACACTTTTCAGTGTTACGGATGATTTTGATCCACTTTTAACCTTTAATAATCCTGCAGTTACGAGTTTCAAGAATTGCGGCATTGTAACCTGTCTTGTACCCACTTTCACATAATCTGGTAGTTTTTGATTAGATTCTATGTATGCTTTTACCCTTGAAGCTGCAATTTTTATATCGTTCAAAGTATAAGTTACTGTGATACTTTGGACTGAAGTTTGAGCCCCTGGAACTTTATTATTATTAACATCTCCTGCTGCCTCTGTTACGCTCTGAATATTTTCTGAACTTTTGCTGCTGTTATTCAAGTTATTACTGTTATTATCTGTTTTTACTGTAGTAGTGGTTGTTTGCTGGTTTTCATCTGTATTATTAACTGTTTGAACTTCATTAAGAGTTCTTACAGTTGTGTTCTGAATATTCGTTGTTTCATCGACGCCTTGTTGGACGTCTACTGTACTTCCGCTGACATGATTGGTATTCGCGATTATATCTGAGTTTTGCTGGTTTGGTGTGGTGGCATATATATTATTTGTACTTAGCAATGCCAAGCAAAATATCAGTAGCATTGCGAGCAACAAATGTCGCTTCACTATACTGCCTCCCTATGTTTTCAACAATGTCAGATGAACACCATTAGGTGCTGACAATTAATAACAATAGTCTTCAGAACATATAAATCTTTTGATATGAGTTAACAAAAAAAAGGATTATATAACTCTTTATTTGATTTAACGGCCATAAAATCTGTATTTAATATACAATATATGATGAGAAAATCAATGATTATCCAATACAACCCATATATTAATCTTCACAATTGGGAGGATTGTAATTAAATCTCATAATCATGAAACCGATTTATTTCCTGGTTATTACATTGAGATAAAGTATAAATGAAACATTTGAAATAAGGATTAAAAAATTAGTTGATTTTTACCAACAACTTATTATTTGATCAAATGGAAATATTTGACCATGGAATATATTATGGAAATAGATAAGGTTAAGATGGCTGTTGATATTCTGGAAAATTCTTCAGAGTTCGCTGCACTCATCCCAGAAGTTCGAAGTAATTTAGTAATGGCAGTTGAAGGTGCTGAGAGAATTGAACAGGTTGTTGGAATTCCTGGGAGAATAACCATTGTTAATGGCAAGCCCAGAAGTGTAATGGAACCGGATTTTATGAGTTCATCCCACATGGCAAGACTGGTGCTTAGTGTGATGAAACATGATCCAACAAAAAAAAGCGCTCTCAACATGAAATACGACCATATAATACTGGAAATATGCAAAAAACTGGGTTTAATAGTCTCTTCGTACAACAGAGCCCAGGAACCTGAGGATGTAAAGAAAGTTGAAGGCAGTACAATTCCATGGGGCGTTGAAACAGCAATAGAAAATGCAGGAACAATTCCTGATGTTATATATCATGAAGGTGCCTGGGGCAAGGAACCCATGATATGCCTGATAGGATCCGATGCTGTAGAAGTTGCAGAAATGGGTATTTGTATTGCAAGACTGTTTGATATTCGAAAAAATGACGATGTCGAACACTCTTAAACTTTTGAAACCACAGGATAAATTTTATGAGTTATTTTTGAGCCATCATGGGATTATGGAGTAACAAAAATAGGTTATTCCTGTATATTTTTGTGCAATAGCTGATGGTAATCCAGATATAGAAGAAAGAATCTTATACAATGATAAAGTAAATATGGACTGATGAATATATCCATACACTGAAGCCATCTAGAAGTAAGGTTAAAGATTACACAAATTTCAATGAAATATATATTTCAGATCAAAATTAAAAAATTGTTCTGCATGGTTCCCGGTGATTGAAGAAAATATTATGTTACAAATGCTAAATTTACTGAATAAGTTGATATTTTGAGGGATGATCATGAAGTATGATATGTACAACGAAGTTTTAGAACAGCCCAGATCACTGGAAAAAACTTTGAAAGAAGAAAAATCTCATATGAAGGAAATAGCTGAGAAATTAAAGGGAATGGACAAGATATACCTGGTTGGATGTGGAAGTTCACTTTCAACGTGCTACTCTTCAAGAGATGCAATTGGATTTTTATCTGATATAAATATTGAAGTACACACTGGATACGAATTTGTATACCATAAGAACCTTCAAAAACCAAATTCAGCATTAATAGTAACATCACAATCAGGCGAAACAGCAGATACAGTGGCAGCACTTCGGAAAGCTCGTGAAAATGGTATTTATACTGTTTCAATAACCAACGAACCTGAAAGCAGAATGATGGAAGAAGCGGATGATTCAGTTCTGACCCGTTGTGGTAGGGAAACAGCTATACTTGGTACCAAAACCTATATGACCCAACTTTTATGCCTATACGAGATTTTGTTTACAATGGAAGGATCTGATGAAAGTATAAAGATTTTAAATGATCTTAAAAGAATTCCTTCAATTACCGCGGAATTGATAAAAACTACTGAGGAAGAAAATAGAGTTCTTGCTGAAAAGTTTAAGGATGATGATATATTTTATTGTATGGGAAGTGGACCAAACTTTGGTTTGGCATACAAGATTGCAATGACCATGTTAATGGAGGGAGCATTGAAACATGCCTGCCCCCTCTATTCTGGAGAGTTTAGGCATGGTTTAATTGAAAGGGCAGAGAAGGATGTTCCAATTATTTTTCTAGAAGCAGGGTTCCCTGGTGACGAGCACACCAATAAATCAATTGAATTCGCAGAGAACATCGGTGCAAAAACTATCAAATTCCATATGGAAGATTATTCTGATATTCATCCACTATTATCTCCATTTATACTTATTGTACCTATTGAATGGTTTATTTATTACCTTTCTCACTACAGCGGGGAAGATCCAGGAAGTACAAGACACATTGGAAAAGTTAGGTATTAATTTTTTTTTTGTTCTTAGGATTCATTGCAATATTCAAAAAAAGGATTTTAAAGAAACTGTACTTAAAAAAAGGATTTAATAAAAAATTTTGATTAATAATCATTATTATGTTCAATTTCTGATAATCAATCTACTTTAACTTCAAAGCTATTATTATTCTCTAATTTTGGAAGTACGATTGTCAATACTCCATTTTCAAATACAGCAGATGATTTATTGAGTTTTATTTTCGAAGGTAGTGATATGATCCTGTTTACTTTTCCGTAATGTCTTTCTTTTCTAACGAAATTTTCGCCCTCAGATTTTACATTGAATTGAGCGGTGATCTCAAGGGTATCTTCTGTTAAATCTATTTTCATATCATCCTTTATTACACCTGGAAGATCTGCTATAACTCTTATATCATCACTATCTTCAACAACGTCCATAGTAGGTTTTTTAGTAACATTTGAAGTGTATTCGTTTACAGTACCCTCAATATCTTTCTGTGTATCTTTTATTGTATCAACTATATCATTAAAAATCTCTTCAGCTCTGCTTCTTCTTTTCATTGTCAAATTCCTCCATTTTAGCGATTATTTCAGAAACTCCTGTTCCTTCAGATGCTGAAAGCATTAGGGGATTGTCCACCTGTTTAATGTATTTATCAACAAGGCCCAGATTCTCTACCAAGTCCATTTTGTTAAAAATGCATTGAATTGGAGTCTTAAAAATGTGTTTTATCTCATGATAAAGATTTAATTGGCTTTCTAAAGGATATCCTGATGTTTCTGAAGCATCGAATATATATAAAACCAGGTCAGCTAGATGTTCTAATGCAACCATTGCATTTAACTCGATCTCATTCATATCCTGAACTGGTCTGTCTAGAAGACCAGGGGTGTCAATGAACTGGAAATGAGTCCATTTGTGTTCTAAGTGACCTATTTGGATTCCTGTAGTTGTAAATGGGTAATCAGCTACTTTGGGCTCTGCTGTTGTTAACTGGCGAAGAATAGTCGATTTTCCTACGTTAGGAAATCCTGCTATTACCGCTGTTGTTGCCTTGAAGTCTATGGTTGGCATGTTCCTCAGCTTCTGTTTTGCGAAGTCCAGGAAGTTCAACTCATCCTCTATCCTGTAAACAACCGATGATAATCTTCCAAATGCCTCTTTTCTTACTTTAGCAGCGTCTGCGGGGCTCGATCTTCGAATTTTGAAGACATATTGATTTTCAAATTTTGCTATGAGGTCCACAGCCCATTTAAGTGCCCCCAGAGATTTCTTAAACCTGTCTACACCTACAACCACATCTATGTAGTCTTGATAGAACATATTCAAGGTTGAGATTTTCGGTACCTTTTCAAGTATGCTGTTAAAGGTTTCCTGAGTTACTTGGCAGGCTGTTTTTATTCTTGCTTCTTCAGTTTGCTTTGATTTTTGATATCTAGGAATTTTAGAACTCCTTACTTTGTTAGCAGCTTTCTTAGCCCTACTAAAGCTTTTATCCAGAACCTCTTCTGGTGTGGGGATGGTTGGTATAAACATTTGATCACTTTTTTTTATAAATTTAATGTTATCCGTTTTTTTTAATTAATTTAATCTTAATAAGATGATAAACTGGATTATAACGAGTTTTAATGAATTTAAATTTCACATGAAGTTAGTGAATGCATAATTAGAAACTCTGATAGTATATTAAGTTAGTATGTTCTCTGATATTTAACCTTCCCCTAATTCATAAAATAATTATTTCAAATACAGTTTAGAAAATGTCTATATTCAATTTAAATTCATTCCCCAAATATCTGAGATGCAAATTTATATATCATAACATTATTACTACGCCAGCAGTCGGAAGCTAATCCTGCCTTCATGCAAGTGTTTGAAAGAAATTCTTCACTATTCCATCCCCACTCTATAGCAACTTGAGGTAATAATAATCCCCTGTATGGTCCGCTCTCCACTATGAGACCATCCTGTCCAAGTATAATTTTTTCAAGATATTTTACAGGGTTTTCAACTTCGATAAGGACGGGTTTAGTAAGCACACTAACCTCAACATGTATCTTATCCAATTCAGCAGGAGTTAAAGGATTAAATCGGGGATCCCTTGTTGCAGCAGATATTGCTGCATCTATAACTGCATTTAATACAGGCATAACAGGTTCCGGGTATCCTATACATCCTCTAAGCTCATTATTAAGGTTTAAAGTAACAAAAACCCCCATATTCTCCTTAAATTTGGGATCAAAATCTTCGGGAACTTTAATTACTTTCCTATCAACTAAATATGTTACTATAGCCCTTCTTGCAAGTTCAACCAAAAATTTCCCATCTTCTTCAGATAACATTTTCAATCTCCAATATTTAATTAAAATTAAATTAAAAGTTAATTATGTTCCTCCCACTGTTGCACGGGATACTCTGACATGGGGGCCACCATCCCCAACAGGAACCGTTTGACCGGATTTTCCACAGAATCCAACACCCATTTTAAAGTCAGATCCAAGTGCTTCTACATTGTTAAGGATTTCCATAATACTACCTGAAAGAGAAACATCACGGAGAGGGTCTTTAATTTCACCATTTTTGATTATAAATGATTCAGCTGCATTGAATTGGAATATTCCCTTACCTGTATCAACCTGTCCTCCCCTTGAACCCTTGAGGTATATTCCGTCTTTCATTCCTTCCAATAATTCTTCAAATGATTTATCGCCAGGTTTTAGATATGTATTGCTCATCCTGACAATAGGTTGTTCCCCAACTGATGACCTGGCATTTCCAGATGAATCGATACCTAGCTTAGATGCTGTTTCTCTGGAGCTTAAAACGGAAGATAGAACTCCTTCATTTACAAGGATGTTTTTATGTGTTTTAACACCTTCCGCATCGTATGGATAGTATCCAAATGCATCCATACTCGCATCATCAACTATTGTAACAAGATTTGAGCCTATTTGAGTTCCCATTTTACCCTTTAAAATCGAATCATTCTGAAGTATCAAATCTGCTTCTGATGCATGTCCAAGAGCCTCATGGATGAATACTCCTGTCAAATCAGGGTCAAGCACAACAGGAAAACTTCCGGAAGGCGGTGATGAAGCATTAAGCAGTCTTACTGCTTTTGATGCCGCAATTCTACCAAATTCTTCAATATCATGATTTTTTATGACCTCAAAACCTCTTGAGCCACCAATACTCTTGTGTCCAAACTGGATGTTTCCTTCGGATGCTGCTACGGCATTTAGGAACATTGCCACCCTTGATTCCTCAACACTCAGTGAAGAACCTTCAGAATTTAGGTAGAGAGTAGTTCCTTCACCATCAACATAATTAACTGTGGTGCTTACAATTTTTTCAATTTTGGCAGCTGCCTCTGCATCTTGCATAACTTCCTTTTTTTCATCGAGCGATACAGTGGATGGTAGTAATTTGGCCTTAAATTTCACATTGTCTTTAGAAACTTCTACTTTCGAAAGATCCACATCACTTTTAAGTGATTTTGCAAGTTTAAGAGCAGATTCGGCCATCTCGTCAAGCCGTGATATTTGGGTTGTGTAAGCAAATCCCCATGATCCATTTTTCAGTACCCGAACTGATCCACCGAAATCTGATCCCGAACGAATCTCCTGGATCTTACCATCTTTCATCACAATTATATTGTTAATGCTTTCATTAATCCTAATATCAACATAGTCTGCCCTATTATCAATGGAATTAATTGTTTTTCTGAATAAATCTGGATCCAATTTATTTTCTGTTGAAGACGGCATATTTAGAACTCCTTTTTTTATTAATATCTATTGTATAACAGCTAAATTTTATGAAAAGTTAATTTATTTTTAATAATATTTAGGTGTACAAAAAGAAATATTTTCCCCTTATTCTACAATGGGATACTAAAAATATTTTAATGAAATTTACTATCTCAATTAGAACTAATTTATTTTTTGAATTTTGATTATCTTGAATATGTGTCATGAAATATAATGGGATAAATTTTAATTAGTCATTTAAACTATTTGTTACTTCATTGATTTATTAAATTAGGAAATTATTATTATTACATAGGAAAACTAGTTAAATATAAAGTTTATAAATAGATTGTCCAAAAGATAGAACACCGGAGGTGAAAAAGTGCAAGCTAAATTCGACCTACAACACTTCTGTTGTGGCCCTAAGGGTTGTGAAATAGAAATTGTTTATGGTGAAATGATGGATGCAGAAGATTAATTTAAATTTAATATTCAAATTTACAACTTTATTTTTTTCGAATGTATTATTTTTATAATTAATACGTGACTATGATGGTACGGATGTGACAGTAATGAAGACCATTGAAGAAATAAATCAAAGGATTAAAGATGGAGATGCAGTTGTTGTTACAGCTGCAGAAATGACTCAAATTGTTAAGGAAGATGGTGCAGATAAAGCTGCAAAAGATATTGATGTGGTAACAACTGGAACATTTGGGGCCATGTGTTCTTCAGGAGCCTTTTTAAACTTTGGTCATACTGATCCTCCAATAAAAATGACTAAATCTTATTTGAATGGGGTTGAAGCCTATTCAGGACTTGCCGCTGTTGATTCTTACATCGGTGCAACCCAGCCTAGCAAAAATCCTGAGATTGGCATTGATTATGGTGGAGCACACGTAATTGAGGATCTTATTCGGGGAAGAGATATTGAACTGGTTGCCAGTTCCTATGGAACTGATTGTTATCCCCTTACAGACCTGAGAACTCATATAAATATTGATAATCTTAACGAAGCTATTATGGTAAATCCACGTAATTGCTATCAGAACTATGCTTCAGCAGTTAACTCCACAGATGAAACAATTTACACCTACATGGGGACATTACTTTCAAACATGGGCAATGTTAGTTTTTCAAGTGCAGGTGGATTGAGTCCTCTTTTAAACGACCCCTACTTCCAGACCATAGGTATGGGAACCAGAATATTCCTATGTGGAGCTGAGGGGTATGTTATTGGAGAAGGTACTCAACATAACACTGAGGTACAGCGAAAAAATGGAGTTCCAGTGAATGGGGCTGGTACACTCATGCTCAAGGGAGATATGAAGCAGATGGATCACGAGTTCGTTAGGGGCGCCACCATGCCCAAATACGGGTCAACACTTTATGTGGGAGCAGGAATACCGATACCCATTCTAAATAGTGATATTGCTAGCAAAACAGCTATAAGTGATGAAGATATTGTTTGTCAGGTCATGGATTATGGAGTACCTAAACGGAGCAAACCAATTGTAGTAGAAACCAATTATAAAGAACTTAGAAGTGGAAGTATTGAAATTAATGGCGTTGAAATAGAATCTTCACCATTATCCTCTTACAAAAAAGCTTTAGAAATCGCTGAAGAACTTAAGTCATGGATTGATAAGGGTAATTTCTTCCTTACAAATCCTGTAAAATTACTTGCTTCACAAGGTTCTAGCCCTGGACCGCTGGAAATAAGAAGACAAACCATTCTTGTAAATGAGATCAAAAGTAAAGCATTGATAATAGCCAGTCCTAATGATGATATAAGGGATGTAGCAAAGAGGATGGTTCAAAACAACGTAAATCATTTACCGGTTGTTGATGCTGATCAAAAATTATTGGGAATTGTCACCTCATGGGACATTGCTAATGCAGTTGCAAAGGGAAAACCCATGTTAAAAGAGGTAATGACAAAAAAAGTTGTAATAGCCCGTGAAGATGAACCAGTAGATGTAATTGCAAGGCGTATTGATAAACATGAAATATCAGGAATGCCCATAATCGACAAGAACAATCGTGTCATGGGTATGATAACTGCAGAAGATATTTCAAGGCTTATGTGTGCAAGAAATCGTGAGGAAGGTGTTTAAAATGAAGGCTTGGCTTAAATTTTCCCCAAAAATGGTGAACCAAGCTGTGATCACCGATCTGATTAAGAACTTTGATGTGAGTTTCAACATACTCAGGGCAGATATAAACCCTAAGGGCGGTAAGATGCTCATAGAGATAAAAGGTTCCGAAGCAGAAAAGGGTATCACATACATTGAAAAAGCAGGAATAGATGTAAGTCCTGTAAAAAGGGTTGTGAAAAAGGATAAAGAACTTTGTATAGACTGTGGTGCTTGTGTTTCACTCTGTCCTGTCAAAGCCATATCAGTTGATGAAGACTGGGCAGTCGATGTAAACGATGAAGAGTGTATTGGATGTAAATTATGCACCTATTCATGCCCAACCAAGGCTATTAAAGTTGTAGAATAATTTTAGGGCCTTATATTTTTTTATTAAATTCTATTTTTATATTTTTTCGAGAATTTGAATTGGCGCGTAAATTTGTTCTAGTTATTTGAAATGATCTTAACTACCTGGAGATCAAACGGGATAAACGGCTCTTTTCCTCAAAAACGGCTTTTTCAGGACACATTTCCATGCAACAGAGACAGTTTATACATTCCCCATATTCAAACTCTGGAGTTGGTGTATTTTCAATTAAAGCATCTACTGGGCAACTTTTAACACATGTTTTACAATTGGTGCAGACTTTTGAGTCGATTGCAGGTCTTGACCAGAATAATTTCATTAACCCTCTAGCAATTGATGGGGGTATCATGTCGAGAGAAACTGAAATATTTGGTGGCCATTTAAAATTATCAATTATTGGCGCTTCTCCAATGATTTCAATTTTGTCTATATCCCCTTCTCCAAGTTCTTGTTCTACTGCAATTTTGTTAGTGGGTACTTTCATTGGATCTTTTCCAAGCATATCACATAATAAAACATCTACTGCTACTCCATCAGTTGATGCAAGTATCATGCCCAGTTCTTTAGGATTTCCAGCTGAAGGGCCTGTTCCATCCATCCCTATTATTCCATCAACTATGTTTAACTGTGGTTTGGATAATGCGTATATATTTACCACGTACTCAGCAAATTTTGAAGGGTTAGGTGCTTTTTTATGGTACTCAGTTTTAATAAGTCCTGGTACTACACCATACATGTTTTTAACGGCGCATGTAAATATTGTGAGACCATGGGTTTTGATCTTGGGAAGGTTGATGATTACATCCGAGTCTAATACTTTTTTTGAAATTCTGTATTCGATATTTTTTCTGGTCTTTATATTAGAACCTGTTTTTTCGAAGTTCACGAGTTTGGCTCCTGTTCTTTTAGAAACATCAGAAAACCCAGTTATATCCCAGAAACTTTCCATGCCCCTTGCAGGGCCACCTGGACTGTCCCCAATCATTGGGATTGCTCCCGCATCTTTAACCATATTTACCACAGCTTCTACTACTGCAGGATGGGTTGTTATTGCTTCATCTGGTGATTTACCCTGGAGCATGTTGGGTTTGATCATTACTTTATCCCCTGGTTTTATAAGGGACGATGTACC
>Ga0302206_1000573_pt1 | contig 14337 bp, 12 predicted proteins | sample II_Fen_E2_1_FD_194581 | JGI IMG/M metagenome (GOLD analysis project Ga0302206, IMG submission 194581) | Peat permafrost microbial communities from Stordalen Mire near Abisko, Sweden - II_Fen_E2_1 | ecosystem: Environmental > Terrestrial > Soil > Wetlands > Permafrost | place: Sweden: Abisko...
CAGTTTATTGTTGAAGATTTAAAAGCCGGAAAGAATGATGGGAAGATCATTACACGTTTCCCTCCTGAACCTAACGGCTATCTTCATATCGGTCACGCAAAAGCAATCTGCCTCGATTTTGGAATGGCACAAAAACACGGCGGAAAATGTAATCTGCGGTTTGACGATACCAATCCAATAAAAGAAGATGTTGAATATGTTGACTCAATTAAGGAGGATATCCACTGGCTTGGTTTTGACTGGGAAGAGAGGGAATATTATGCCTCTGACTATTTTGGCAATCTGTATAATTTTGCCATAGAGCTCATACAGAAAGGTCTTGCTTATGTAGATGATCAGACTGCCGATGTTATTTCCTCTCAGAAACGGACTCCTTCACAACCCGGAATCGAAAGCCCATACAGGGAACGTATGGCAGACTTGAATATTGAACTTTTCGGAAGAATGAACAATGGGGAATTCGAAGAGGGAAGCCATGTTCTCAGGGCTAAAGTTGATATGACTTCTCCGAATATGCATATGCGCGATCCTATTATTTACAGGATCATTAAATCGCCTCATCATCGCACCGGCACAAAATGGAATGTATATCCGATGTATGATTTCGCCCATGGGCAGAGTGATTATTTTGAAGGGGTAACACATTCTCTCTGCACTCTTGAATTTGAAGTTCACCGTCCTCTCTATGACTGGTTTATCGATCAGCTGAAGACCGATGATTACAGGCCACGACAGATAGAGTTTAACCGTCTGAACCTGACCTATACAATGATGAGCAAAAGAAAACTCCTTGAATTAGTTCAGGAGGGTAAGGTACAGGGATGGGATGATCCGAGAATGCCCACATTATGTGGTCTCAGAAGAAGAGGTTATACAGCTGAATCAATTAAACGGTTTGTTGATCTTATAGGCTATACAAAGGTTGAAGCCATCAACGATGTTTCTCTGCTTGAACATGCTATCCGTGAAGATCTTAATATAAGAACCCCCAGGGTATTTGGTGTTTTGAATCCATTGAAAGTGATTATAAAAAACTATCCGGATGGGAAAGTTGAGGATGTCGAGCTGATAAATAATCCTGAAGATGAAACCATGGGTAAACGAATGGTTCCATTCAGCGGGGAGGTATATATTGAACAGGAAGATTTTATGGAAGTCGCACCACACAAGTTTTTCCGGCTTGCCCCCGGTATGGAAGTGCGTCTGAAAGGAGCATACATCATTAAATGCGAAAGCTTTAAGAAGAATGATATAACCGGTGCGATTGAGGAGGTTTATTGCACCTATGACCCTGTTACCAGGAGTGGCGAAAATACATCAGATAAAAAGGTAAAGGGGACTCTTCACTGGGTTTCGGCACAGCATGCCGTAGATGCAGAAGTAAGGCTATATGACAGGCTATTCAGCCATGAAGATCCGGCGGGACAAAAAGAAGATGACTACAGAAAATTTCTGAATCCCGATTCACTTAAGATTCTCACCGCGTGCAAAGTCGAGCCTTCCCTTAAATCTGCAAAACCGCTGGATAAATTTCAGTTCCAGAGGCTTGGCTATTTCTGTGTTGATTATGATTCCACGGCATCTAAGCCTATTTTCAACAGGACTGTATCGCTCAAAGATACCTGGGCGAAGCTAAATAAGTGAGGAGTGAGGTGTGAGGAATGAGGTGTGAGGAATAAGGATTAATCTAGATATCATATATAAATGGTAAATAGCTTTAAGGAACTTATTGTTTATCAGAAAGCTCACAAGCTTGCAATGGATATCTTCGAACTATCAGAGAAATTCCCTAAAGAGGAAAAATATTCTCTGACAGATCAGATCAGAAGATCTTCTAGATCTGTAAGTTCATGTATTGCAGAGTCTTGGGCAAAAAGACTTTATATTAAAGCATTTGTTAATAAATTGACAGATTCTTTGGGAGAAGAATATGAAACTGAAGACTGGCTTGATTATTCCAGAGATTGTAAGTACATTTCTGCAGATGAGCACCAACAAATGATTTCAGAATATGATGAAGTACGCAAAATGCTGATTTCAATGATGAACAATCCTGAGAAGTGGTGCTTTAATCAGGGGTGAGGTTTCAAATCCCAACTTACACCTCACGCCTCACTCCTCTTCCCTTTTAAATTATGTCAGAGAATTTCTATCATATTACTATTTTGGAGAAAATTTTCTATATTTGCATCCGCAAAATTGTCCCGTGGTGTAATTGGCAACACGTCTGATTCTGGATCAGAAGAGTTCAGGTTCGAAACCTGACGGGACAACAAGAAAGCCGGCTTCCTTAGCCGGTTTTTTCATATACCAGCTCAATCCTTTGCGGCAGTTGACACCGTTCTTTTACAAATATCGGATTATAATCTAATTTTAGCTGGACCTGCTGTGGGGAAGCCAACACTCCTCTAATTTGAGTATAGTATATAAGTTTGCATTAGTAACTTTAAACAAAGAATTATAAAATCAGAAGATAAATGCTTACATAACCTAAACTCAAAAATAACCTGCTAGGAAGTATAAATAAGAGTTATTGAATTAGAGATTTATAGTCAGCTCTATATCCCATAAGTTTTCCAAAAGGTGCAAGAATCTTATAAATAATATTCTGTAACACCCAAGGTGGCTTAGTCATCCTAATTTCATCTTTGTAAGCTAATCCAATAATAGATGTATGAAAAAGGTTCGGTATTCCGTTTTTATTTAGCTTCCCGTCTCTTGCTAATGCAAAAAATGTTTCAAAGAAGCGGTCAATTTTCAAAGCAGGTTTGAATTCTTGTATGTAATGTGCATCTATATCGCCAGAGTTCCAAAAATGATGCGGGACATTAGCAGGAATAATTATTGATTCCCCTGGTCCAACAATTTGTTCTTTGCCGTCAACATCGAAGACACAACTACCTGAAATAATTTCAAAACTGTTTTGTTGAAAGGGATGAATATGTTCAGGTTCTCTTTCAGGTGTTGGTGGACTGAAACATTCTATTTGTAACAGCTCTCCGTTTGTTTCTGCACCTGTCTTTAGAAAAATCATTATTTGTCCCGTTCGGATGTTCGTAATTTTTTCACCTTGATTTATCATTTTCCCTTCCCTCAAAATTAACGTTAGTTCTTGTTTACTGTATTAAGTGAATACTCCACGTTTTTTATTGCCTATATTCACTTATAATCTGGTTAAGGTTATTTCAATTTTAGTAGTTATTTTGCTGTCAGGATACAAAGTACTCATTACCATCATATTCCCATTTATTGATAAAGTGGTTTTTGGGGGAACGGCATCTTTTTTTGGATTATATTTTGAATCCTCCTGTTCAGCAGCCAATTTCAATTCCAATTGATTGCCTGTCAAAGACCATGTCCCGGTTAATGTGAGCACCCCGGAATCACCGGCATGTGAAGTTTTCATTACATACGTATGATCAGACTTAAATTCAAATACAACGGTGCCAACAGATGACATTTGAGTTTCCAAAACCGATTTGCCAAGTTTCTTGGAACCTTCGGCAGTAAGAAACTGTTTAGATGATATCTGGTTCCATTTACCAACAATAGTAGATTGCGCTTCACACTTGTTAAAACCGGAAAATCCAACTATTATACAAGTAAGAATAACTATAACTTTTAATGCAAAAGTTTTAAGAGGCTTTATTTTCATCTTATTGTATTAATTGACTAATTTTTAAAATGAGTTCAATAAATCATATTGATAATTCTACTTATCAATATCCCAACAATTAGTCCTACTTCTGTCTTAAGGACTTATTTGGATCTGCAATTCAATAGAATTCATTGTACTGTAACAAAATACACCCATAAAAGTTCATATGGATTTTTTCCTTTATTTAATAAATATTGATTTTGTTTAATCTGAAGTCAATTTTATTTACACAACATATTCTGCCCCTTTTTTATCCGGAAAAATCCAACCTCCGTTTACTTTGCAGACTCGATGGAAGAATTATTCTTTTAGCTCCTTTAATAATGCAACCCAAACACTTGATTCCCATGAACAATCACGCTAATCGATTGTTAAATACTTAATAATAAATTCAATAAAAGAATTACTACGATATTTTAAACTGCCTAATTTTACGAAAACTGAGAACTTATATCTTTCTCCCTAACTTTTTTGTGTAAATAATTATACTGGCTTTTAGCTTTTAATTCTATTAAATATGAAAACGGTTAATGTAAATGAACAAGAGAATTGGGGTACGATCATTATTGGTGCCGGACAAGCGGGTTTAGCTGCAGGGTATCACCTTCTAAAGGCAAGGGAGGATTTCATAATTATTGACACTGCTGAAAATATTGGTGATTCATGGCGTAAACGATGGGATTCGCTCCGTTTATTTACCCCGTCACAATATGATGGATTGCCCGGATTCCCTTTTCCTGCATCAAGGAATACCATGCCTGAAAAAGACGAGGTTGCGGATTATCTTGTTAAATATGTAGAAAAATTTAAATTACCTGTCCGTATGGGAGAGACTGTAAATCATCTATCCAGAACAGAATCAGAATTTGAAATAACTACTAATAAAGGTATCTTGAAATGTGATAATGTTATTGTTGCTACAGGGACTAATCCGCTACCACGTATACCAGTATTCGCAAAAGATTTGGATAAAAATATTCATCAGATTCATTCCTCTCAGTATCTTAATCCAGATTCAATGCCCTCTGGTAGCGTTCTTGTAGTAGGCGCAGGAACTTCAGGTGTGGAAATAGCCATTGAACTTGCAAAAAGCAGACAAACCTTAATTTCAGGACATCCTACATTTCATATTCCTGATCAGGTTTTTCGTTATGCAGGAAGACTTTATTGGTGGTTTGCCAGTAATATTCTTACAGTCAAGACACCAATAGGACGTAAAGCCAAAAAAAGTATTGTAAAAGGAGGGGGACCACTAATAAATGTATCCGTCAAAGATCTTGTTTCTGCCGGTGTTGAACAAGTTCCTCGTGTGACAGGTATCGAGAGTGGACAACCTAAATTGGAAAATGGACGGATGGTTCCAGTTTCTTCAATTGTCTGGGCGACCGGGTTTAAACCGGATTTTTCATGGATAGGTTTAAAAGTCACTGATGAAAAGAGTGGATGGCCGATGACAAAAAGGGGTGTTTCGACTGAGGTCAAAGGGTTGTACTTCATTGGAATGTTATTCCAGTATGGTTTGACTTCCGGTCTTTTAGGTGGAGTAGGAAGAGATGCTGCTTTTATTGTTAAAGAAATTCATCGAAATAACAATAGACAAACTAGATCTTAAGATCAGGAAATATCATTACGAAATCAAAAGGTCGGACTCCGTCCGCCTTCATACAATTGTTTGACATATACACCAACAACTACGAGATTGAGTTTAGCGAATCGAATTGCATCACATGCCAGCTGTGATAGGCGAGGGCTTGAAGCCTTTGACGACAAGGTAGATGCCCAGCGAAAATTCAAATAGTGCGACCGGAATCGCGAACAGCCCTGCCAGTGGTGCATGTTGCCCGATGATATCGAATAATATAGCGAAGTAGCCAATAAGGAGTACGGGGCCTCCAATAATACCAATCAGGGAAAGACCTCGAGGTACCAGGCATGATTGATATAGCAGGAATCCCAGCAACAGGTCGCAAATAGCTGGCATGAAGCTTTGTCCAAGTAGGAAAATGCGGTCATAAAGAGCAGCAAGTGCGTGGCTTGTGGATAATGCATCTGCTCCAGCTCCGGCCCGCCGCAAAGTCACGATTGACAAAAGGAATGCCACGCCGGCAAAGATGGTGCCAGATTCCAGAATACGGGCGGCGACGAGTCCCAATGCAGCACTTTCGTTCTCCTTCCTGAGCACCGGATACAGTACAACGGCGGTGCCGATGCCGGCTAGAGCCACAATTATCTCCAGGATACCACCGATGATGACAGGAGTGTCCGGCCCGGAGCCGACGATGTAATTTGCACCCTTTACATGGCTGTAGAGAGCGAGGGTTGGGATCGAAACAAAAGTTAGCAGGTAGAACACGCCTGCAACCAGCGAGGTTTTCCGCAATGAGCTAATCGGGGCTCTTTCTGTTTTAGTACTGTCTGTATTAGTCATATCGTCCTCCTGGTGTGTTAGGTTTGAGTTCATTTTTAAATTTAATTAGTCTATTGGAGAAGATTTTATATCCGGACTGTGATAGCTACATTCCCTTTTTTATGTCCTTTATCAACATATTTGTGAGCCTCAGCAATTTGTTCAAAAGGATAGCGTCTGTCAATGACTGGCTTTAGCTTTCCAGCCTCTACAAGCTCTTTGAGGAAAACGAGATTCTCCTTCAATTCGGTTGCTACACCACCTATTACTTTTCTGCTGCTTGTCATTGATGTCCAAAGCCCTCTGACAATAGATGATAATGCCATATGGACAGCTCTAAGATAGATTCCATTTTGCTTAAGCGATTTTAAACAACCAGAAAACGGGCTTTTGCCAGTCGTGTCAAAAATGATATCATAGGTCTGCCCACTTTGGGTAAAATCCTCATTAGTGTAATCAATCACCTTGTCGGCTCCCAAAGATTTTACCAATTCTATATTTGTGGTACTACATACTCCGGTGACTTCCGCACCAAAATGTTTAGCAATCTGTATAGCAGCTGTTCCTAAACTTCCGGCAGCGCCATAGATTAGAACTTTTTGTCCGCTACGGATATTCCCTTTTTTGAGAAAATGCAATGCTGTATTTCCACCGAAAGGAATGACGGCTGCCTCCTCATAGGTTAGATTTGCCGGTTTTATTGCAAGCGCCCCATCTTCAGGCAGACATATAAACTCGGCATTAGTTCCAAGATTCAATCCCGCCTGACCAAAAACAGGGTCACCTTTTCTAAACAGTTTTACATCTATGCCAACTGCTTCAATTTCTCCAGCCAGTTCATTACCGAGTATTATTACTTTCCTCGGTTTTATGAGACCGTTGAATAATCTTATAGGAAATGGATCAGCCCTTCTCATGCGACTGTCACCAGAAGTTACCGTTGTCGCATATATTTTTATCAGTACTTCATTATCCTTTGGAGTAGGTTTGACTACCTCTTTGAGCTGAAGAACGTCCGGTAATCCGTATTTTGTATAAACAATTGCTTTCATAAGTATTTATTCAGACTCGTCTTCAGGATTACGCCATTTCCATGCATACCAGACAATTAGTGCAGTACATGTTATTTCTATAACTGTGAAAAAAACGTAATACGATGTAGGTACAGCAACAAAAAGCGTCGAGGTCAGAGCAACAGTCATTATAGTGCCTGCGACAATGCTTGACCATCGAATGGCCTTATACCTCGATATCCGCGACAAGAGAACCATAGTAATCGGAATCATCATGAATATTGATCCTCCTAACAGAAAGCCTTCAGTCAATTGAATCGAACCGTGTTTAACAGGATCCAATAATGTTACAACATCGCCGTAGGTATATGTGAGCATTACAAATAACCATAATGCCGAAAGTTTCACTTTAGTGTCTTTCTTTACCGGGGTTTTTAGATTTGTAGCCATGTTTTTTATTTGTTTGGTTATTCCAACTATGATGGGGTCAGCTTTGTTTCCTCTCAGTTACCGGTAAAGTAGGGCATTTTTCTGCTTGCCTGTCTCATTAAATCATCTACAAGTCTGGCTGGAGTTCCTAAAGAAGAGGAAAGTTTCTGATCATAATTCCAGATCATTTTCTTTGTGCCTGAATCATGTATAGACAATGACACGGTAGCTTCGTTTGTAGCTCCTGTTGTACCACCAATCAAACCAACAGCTATTGCTGCACCCTCCGACATTGGCTTGGATAAGGAATAATTAGATGTTAAAATTCCATCCACTCCAAGTAACTTACACATTTCATCAGGGGTTAATAATTTGCCTTCATTAACTCCTGCTTTTGTAAGAATCGCAATAGTTGTCTCCACATCCTGAATCTCAACTGTGATAGTACCTTGCATTTTTCTTTTTAGCATCCAGCTATACATTTCCCGTTGAAAATTTACGGACTCAGTTTTTTGCTGTTCAATAAGGGCAGCTCCGTCAACATTCTTTTTAGCTGCAATTGAAACTTTAGGGGGAATAATTGCAATAATTTTTTGATTCTGAGCAAGATATCGTGCATCTGGTGTATAGAATATCTTTGAACAGCTATGCAGTATAAATGCTGCAACAACAAGTAGGAAAATTAGTTTTTTCATAGTCTAAAGAATATAATTTAGAAGAAATCTAACTGAGAATTGTATTTGATTTGATTTTTTACAATCAAAATTTGCTCAATGCAGTATCAACAAATAATTCCCACCTATGTTCAATTTCATTTCTTATCTGCTCTATAACAGACAATATGTCTAAGGATAGATATTTTCATCCGTATTGGAGCTGGTGTAGTTTGTGTACAAAAGGGATAAACTGATGAGAAGAATGGATGGCCATGAACGAATAGAGGAGTCTCCAATGAGCTTAAAGGGATGTACATGGGAATGTTATTTTAATAGAGGGGGACTTAGGGCCTTTCAGGTGGTGTTGGCGGAAATGCTGCTTTCATTGCAAAACATACTCACTAGCAGAAAAATGATCTGCCTGATTCATGAAAAACCTCAAGTCACAGAAAGCAATCTCATGAGTCAGGGCATGGATCAAACATGGAAAATCCATAAAGATTTGTTCTTATAAACTTACCAGGTTTCTTGCCAGGTTTTTGGTGGATTTCCCCCTAATCAGATTGGAATTATATAAAGTTTGGCGGAAATTGAAACCAATACTTTATTATTAAAGTCAATTGACTTTAGTTGGCCGTAGTTTTAATTTATTTCACTCTCGTCCAGATTCCTGACATTCCGCTACTTCTACCATCACAGGTATCATCAATTAATGTAAAGGTTAATTTATCGTCAAGAATAATATAATTATAGAGTCCAGGAGTATTACATGCTGCACCTCCAATATCTCTGAATTCAATTTCGTTTCCTTTTAATTGATAATATCCCCAAATATCTATCTCAGGATCACCTGAAAAGTCAGACTGCACTTTATTGTCAGGCATGAATGTTCGTATTATAGTTCTATCTGATATTTGTTTTTGCCAGACACCAATAATACTATTGTATGATTTGTCAAGTAGTCTAATACTATCATTCTTGTTTGTTCCCCAACCTTTGATTAAAGCCATCTCGATAAATGGTGCTTCGCAAAGAGATGAGTTATCCTTAGTATGAGCAATGAATAATTGTTCCAATAAATCATGGCACAGTTTGTCTATATTTTCATTCTGAGGATGAGAGTTGGATAAGTTTGATAATATGATTACTGCACTATTAGTATTCAAATCCATAAACAAGCATGATCTATAGCCATCCATTCCACCATTATGATAATACCAGTTACACGTACCCCCTCCAAACTTAATAATGTGCCAGCCCAGTGCTAAATCCATACCGTCACTGGTATATGTTTTCTGTCTTTGAAACGACAGGATTGTATCATTTGAAAAGTAAGCAAGTACATATTTTGATAAGTCCGTAACATTTGATAAAATACCTCCTGCAGCCCTTAGAATATCCGATTGCCAGTTTGAAATTTTGTTGCCCGAAGAATCACGACCCTGAACAACCAACTCTTTAACTTTAATTAATTCAGAAGAAGTAAAACGCATGTCATACTTTATAAAAATCTTATCGTGCAACAATTGTTCATAAGATTTACCAGTCTTTATCTCTAATAAATAGCCAAGTATACCAGCACCAAGGTTTGAATATTGATATTTTTCACCTGGTACTGAATTTAGATTTAATTGTTTCTGTAAGTAATACCTGAGAGAAACTGAATCATATCCAGTTGTATAATTATCTGGCATCCTCGGAAGTCCAGAAGTATGATTTGCCAATGTTTTGAATGTTATTAAGCCTTTATCTGTAATTGACTGTTTTAATTTGTATGGTAAAACAGCTTCAATAGGGTCATTTAAATTCAAGATTTTCTCTTTTACAAGGTTAGCAAGTAAAGTCGAAGTAAATAATTTGGTGATTGATCCGATTTCAAAAACAGAATCCCGATTAATAACTGACAATACTTTATCGTCAATCTTCTCAATTCCAACATAGTTAACATTATTATTAGTAATATATGCGATAGATAATTGTGTATGGTTGGGAAATTCAGAGATATATTGTTTAATTAGTTTTATTTGTAGCTCAGACAAGTACTTATCATTGTCAATAATGGTCTGGGAAACTAAGATATTTCCAATACTTAAAAACAAAGTCAGGGAAAAAATGAAACCTAATAGTTTACTCCTCATTGTATATAATTAGTTTCATAAAATCTTGCTAAACAAAAATCCACTCTAAGTTACTGGAATTATCATTGATCTAAACCAAAGTAGGCCGTTATAAATTGACCACCCAAAACCGGAGTTAAATCCTTGTTGTTTTGTTATGTATATTCGGCGAAATCAGACCGATTTTGTTGGTGATTTTATTGTTTGGCTCTTATCTATAATTGATTAATTTCACATAAGTGTTATTACACTTTTAGAATGCAAACGAATAAATGCCTTTTAATGAATATAAGATATTTTTTTCTAGCCATTTGCATTTTTACTTCTGGATGCAAGTATAGCAATAGTAGCTCAACATTGAAAAAACTCAATATTGAGGTAGAAGGGAAAAAGCGGGAATATATTTTATATATTCCTAAAGGCTTGCCCTCCAATTCACCTTTAGTTATAGCACTTCATGGATATACCGATAATGCAAATTCATTTATGAATTATACAGGGCTTAACCTGGTTGCCGATAAAAATGGTTTTGCAGTCTGCTACCCTCAGGGTCTTGTTGATAGTTCAGGAAATACCTTCTGGCAGGTTGGTTATTCATTCCACAGAAATGAGAAGGTGAACGATGTAAAGTTTTTGACTATTCTGACAAAACACCTGCAATCCGAATACGGATTTAACCCAAATGAGACATTTGCAACAGGAATGTCTAATGGCGGAGATATGTGTATTATGCTGGCTTGCAAAAACCCTGATTTATTTAAAGCAGTGGCACCAGTTGTAGGATGCATGATGAAAACTGTTTTCGATTCATGCAATTCATCTGTACCCATCCCAGTTTTTATGGTCAATGGAACTAACGATAAAATAACATGGTGGGATGGTGATATTTATGACAAACAAGGTTATGGTGTCTATTATTCTGTACAGACAACTTTCGATTTTTTTGTCAGAAAAAACAATTGTACAAAAGTATCGGTAGATACTCTTTCTCATATCGATCTAAATGACAAAAGTTATGTTATTTCCACTAAATACACAGGAGGGTTGAATGGAAATCAGGTATGGCTCTATTCTGTCATAAACGGCGGACATGACTGGATTGGGAAAGGAGGAAATATGGATGTAAGTGCCAGCGAAGAGTTATGGGATTTTTTCAAACTCAAACAGGCTGTTCATGGTAAAGGTGAGAATTAAATTTTCGCCATGCACAAAACAAATTAGAACAAACTTCTTCATTTCTGATTTTAAAATTTTCTATTCACAAATGAGACATAAAGCAATATCCCATGATTGAAAGTCTAGCTGCATCTGTGCTTGCAATCTGCGATACAAAGGAGTAGATTCCACCATTCTTTTCTTATCAATATTCAGGATAATTAAATGCTATTGTAATTTGAAATTTCTATTATTGTATGTTTCTTAAAATTAAACCAGAAGTTAGGTATACTTAACATAAATAAGTGAAGCTATGAAAAACCATCTGGCTCTGTTTTCATCCCTGATTTGCATGTTATTTTCATTACTGGCACAAGCACAAGACACTTCGAAACCGATAGTAATTTTGCTAAAAAACAACAAATACCTGAGTATTCAAACCTGCTCTGATAAGATATTCCGGGTTAGAGTTTCAGATAAAGCGGTATTCTCTCAGTCGCTGATGGAGCGCTATGAGATTCTGAAAACCGACTGGGACATTGTAAAAACCTCTTCCAAAAAGGAGAATAATAATATAATAGTTCAAACCGATGGATACCAGATTAACGTGAATAATGAAACCGGCGACCTTTCAGTTAAGGATTCTAGAGGGAAAATGGTGGTGGAAAATATGCATATTTATCATCAGGGTACTAAAACAATTTGTAACGATCTTTCACAATCGTTTTTGAAGTACTTCAGCGATGTCCGTCACAGTGGCGAAATTATAGGCGATAACAATTACATCGGAGGAAAAGACGTTTCAAACAATCAGTCTGCAACAATACCATCAGCATTGGAAATTCCACTGACAGAAGGAGAACGATTTTATGGAGGGGGTGCTACAAGTCGCAAGAATATCCAACACCGTGGCGAAGTTCTCCGTATGTGGGCAACTTACCAAAGAACTGAAATTACAATGCCGTTCCTTACGAGTTCAAACGGTTGGGCTATTTTTAACAACACCACTTCGCTCAATTATTTTGACGTGGGTCGTTTTGATAAGGACAAACTCTTTGTGTTCAATACGAATGGTGATATTGATTTTTACCTGATGCTTGGCAACAGCATGGAAGAATTAATCAACTTATACACTACCATTACCAGAAAACCCTACTTGTTGCCAAAATGGGCCTATGGTCTTGCCTTTGGAAGCAATACTATGGAAGACCAGTTTGGGTTAATGAACGACGCCGTAAGATTCAGGGATGAAAAAATTCCATGCGATATTTTTTGGATAGAACCACAATGGATGTCAAAGTATTATGACTTTTCCACTTCCAAGGACTGGGATTTGAAAAAATTTCCTGCAGAGCCCTTCTGGGAAGCAAAACAACCAAAAAAGTATGAACACAATCTACTGTTCATATCAAGACTCCACAAGCTAGGCTTTAAGCTGGCCTTATGGTTATGTATCGATCACGATCTGACCATTGAAGAAGAAGATAAACTTGCCGTAAAAACGGGGAAACCACAATCAGGTCAGGAACATTGGTTTCCGCACCTGACCAAATTCATGGATCAGGGCGTTGACGGGTTCAAGCTCGACCCTGGTCGCACACTCGATGAACATCCCGACCGCAAATATTACAACGGCTACACCGATAAAGAAATGCACAACCTTAACCAGGTATTGCTGCCAAAGCAAATGTACGAGACTTTCCGCGAGCACAAAGGAATTCGTTCGTTTCACCATTATTGTGGCGGCTACTCTGGCACACAGCATTGGGGGGCTTCTACCAGTGGCGACAATGGCGGTGGTAAAGATGCTTTGTTCGACCAGTTAAACCTTGGGTTAAGTGGATTTGTAAACACCTCAGCCGATGTGATGGAGGACAATGACACTAAAGGAGCTATACATCTTGGATTTTTTCTTCCCTGGGTACAGGTAAATAGTTGGTATGCCTTACATCATCCCTGGTACTTATCACCGATTGAGAAAGAAACTTTCAGTTATTATGCCCGGTTACGTAACAGCCTTTTTCCATATATATATTCAGCAGCATTGCAGGGAAGCCAAACCGGAATGCCTATTGTGCGAGCCATGCCAATTGCCTTTCCCAACGACAGGAAGGTGGACAATATGATTTATCAGTATATGTACGGCGAAAATCTGCTTGTGAGTGTTTTCAGCGATTCAATTTATTTGCCGCAGGGAACCTGGACAAATTATTGGACAGGAAAAAAAATGGCAGGTGGCAGAACCGTAAAATGCAAAGTACCCGAAAATCGTGGCGGATTATTATTTATTCGTGGAGGTGCGATAATCCCGTACCAAAAGCCATCCCAATACATAGGTGAGCAAACTCTTGATTCACTGATTATAAAAGTATATCCCGAAAAGCAAAGCTCATATACACTATGGGAAGATGATGGTATAACCTTTGATTATGAAAAAGGAATCCTGGCCAAAACCAGATTTGATTGCAATGATTCTGATAAAAGAACCACGATCACAATTGAGCCGGTTGAAGGCAGTTATTCAGGTATGTTTACTTCAAGAACCTATCTCCTGGAAATTGAAATTCCCAAAAAGCCTGTTAAGGTTATTTTAAATAATCAAACAGTTGAAAACTGGCAATTCGAGAACTCAGGAATGTTAAAGATCCTGGTCAATCAAAATCCGACAAGCGAGAAACAGGAGGTTGAGATTGTTAAAAGCTTATAACCCGATTGTGTCATTTCCCCATGCTGTAAATCTTTACCCAGTCGACAAACATATGAATTGGCTTGCTTGTCGAAGGTTTGAAGGCGTCAAGCTGAATGCACAAATGATGATTTACCCTGGGAATTGCGTTCCTGTCAGTTAATGTCCATACTAAAGAACTATCCCTGTAAATTTTTATATATTCAGAAGTCCATT
>Ga0302206_1000576_pt1 | contig 14313 bp, 8 predicted proteins | sample II_Fen_E2_1_FD_194581 | JGI IMG/M metagenome (GOLD analysis project Ga0302206, IMG submission 194581) | Peat permafrost microbial communities from Stordalen Mire near Abisko, Sweden - II_Fen_E2_1 | ecosystem: Environmental > Terrestrial > Soil > Wetlands > Permafrost | place: Sweden: Abisko...
AATTATAATGCTTGTTATAGTGGCATATCTTACAGGCGACAGCCTTATTCAAAAAGGAGTATTCTTCCTCTGGACCTTTGCATTCTGGGACCTGTTCTATTATGTATCGCTGTACATTCTTATAAAGTGGCCGCCAAAATTTACTACAATTGACGTCCTTTTCCTCATTCCAAAGCCATGGATTGCGCCGGTGTGGTTTCCTATTGGTGTTTCAGGTTTAACCATTATTATAATTATTATCTTTGTGTTATCCGGAGGATTCTAAACATAGCAGGAATAAAATTTTCATAGAATGGATATTTAGTTTCCGGAATAATAAGCATGTTTTGGTTGTCTTTTATATGTTATTTCAATATCTAAACTAATTATTTTTAAGATGAAAAGATCTTTGATTTTTATGAATTGTATGTTTATCCTTCTTATGGGGTCAATACTGCACGCTCAGAATACTAAATCTGAATATAGCGTAGTCAATAAAATCCATTTACCGGGTGACGGAGGATGGGATTATCTTTCTGTGGATGAATCGGGCAGTAGATTGTTTGTCTCCCACGGTACAGTTGTTCAGGTTGTGGATCTTAAAACAGGTCAGCTTTTTGGTACGATTAATGAAACTCCGGGAGTGCATGGAATAGCAATTGCCCCGGATCTGAATAAGGCTTTTATCAGTGTCGGACGAAACGCATCAGTGAAAGTTGTAGATCTTAAAACACTTGCTTTAATAACTGATGTTAAGGTAACCGGTGAGAACCCCGATGCAATAATGTACGATCAGTTTTCAAAAAAAGTGTTTGTATTTAATGGGAGAACTTCAAATGCAACAGTTCTCGATGCAATAAAAAATGAAGTAGTTGGTACAATAGCTCTCGAAGGGAAACCCGAATTCCCTGCATCGGATGGTAATGGTAATATATATGTGAATATTGAAGACAAGAGTCTTATCTCAGTTATTGATGCAAAAACGCTGAAAGTTCTGAAATCATGGCCGATTGCGCCTGGCGAAGAAGCCAGCGGACTTGCCATAGATAATGAAACACACCGTCTCTTTGCTGTATGTGGTAACAAACTTATGGTAGTTCTGGATGCTACAGATGGCCATGTTGTAGCAAATTTACCAATTGGAGACGGTTGCGATGGTGTAAAATTTGATCCGGGTATGAAAAGGGCTATTAGTTCAAATGGAGATGGAACTATGACTGTTGTTCAGGAAGTGGATAAAGATCATTTTAAAGTTCTTGAGAACATTACAACTATGGCTGGTGCCAGAACTCTGGCTATTGATACGAAATCTCACCACATCTATTCGCCTTCTGCAGAATTCAATCCTGCACCGGCTGCAACTGCCGATAATCCACGGCCCAGGCGTTCACCAAAACCTGATTCATTTAATATACTGGATATAGCTCCTGTTAATAAATAGAACCTCTCATTTTTTACTTTAAATTTAAAATTGTAGGGATATGCCAAGGCATGTCCCTATTTTTTATTAATCCAAAAAAGAAGCTAATTTTAGAAAAAAATCTGATGGATAATATTGGCCCCGGAAATAGCAAAGACAGGTTCAAAACTGTATTCCGGTCGCTTCAATACAGGAACTACCGGCTCTTCTTCAGCGGACAAAGTATTTCTCTTATTGGTACATGGATGCAGCGAATAGCCATGCCATGGCTTGTTTATCATATGACAGGGTCGGCACTTTTACTTGGCGTAGTTGGTTTTGCCGGACAGATACCTTCTTTTATACTTTCACCGGTTGCTGGAGTTCTGACTGACCGATGGAGCCGATATCGTGTTCTGGTGGTTACACAGATTATTTCAATGGTTCAGGCAGCAATTCTTGCAATACTTTGCCTGTCAGGAGTTATTCAGATCTGGCAAATAATTATGTTAAGTGTTATTCTAGGTTGTGTAAATGCATTTGATGTACCGTCGCGTCATTCTTTTGTAATCGATATGGTGGAAAAGAAGGAAGATCTTGGTAATGCAATAGCGCTTAATTCACTCATGTTTAACGGAGCCAGGCTAATTGGTCCCTCAATAGCAGGGGTAATGCTTGCATCCACCAGCGAAGGTATCTGCTTCCTCCTTAATGCCATCAGCTACATATTTGTTATAATATCTTTGCTGATGATGAGATTACATTTCCGGGAAACTCATAGAAAAGAGGAGCGCATCTTAAATGCACTGGGGGAAGGATTCAGGTATACATTTGGATTTGCACCTATTAAACATCTCTTAATATTGCTAAGTATTTCCAGTCTGATGGGTATGTCATATTCAGTTCTGATGCCTGTTTTTGCAAAAGAGATTTTGCACGGAGGTTCTCATACATACGGATTTCTCATGGGGGCAGCCGGATTTGGCGCCCTTCTCGGGGCTCTCTTTCTGGCTTCAAGGAAGTCGGTTCTGAAACTTGGAAGAATTGTGCCAGCTTCAGCGATCCTTTTCGGGGCAGGATTATTAGGATTATCATTTTCCAGAATATTCCCCATTTCCCTGGTACTCATGATCTTTATCGGCCTGGGAATGATGATGCAGACAGCCGCAAGCAATACAATCATTCAAACTATAACTGATGATGATAAACGGGGCAGAGTAATGAGTTTTTATACAATGGCAATAATGGGAACTGCTCCTTTCGGCAGCTTGATGGCCGGAGGACTGGCAAAGGTTATCGGTACTCCCGGAACCATTTTCCTTGGCGGATCAGCCAGTATCATTGGTGCTCTGTTCTTCTTAAGAAAACTACCTCAACTTAGAGCTTTGGTGCGTCCCGTCTATGTCAAAATGGGAATTATACCTGAAGTGGCCGAAGGAATTCAGACAGCATCAGAACAATCTACCGAAACCGGACTATAAGATTGGTGAAATCCATTAACCGCAAAGAATCGCTAAGAAAAGCGCAAAGGACCGCCAGGGATTGTATATCAGCATTCTTGCTCAGCGAAACTCTGCGTCTTCTCCGCGGTTCTCAGCGTTTAAAGAGGTTTTTGAGACAATTTCCTACATATTAATCAAATGAAAATTATTCTGTTATCTCAAATACTGAACTCGAAAGTGCCGTGCCCGTTCCAACATTCAACCCTATTTTCATAAGATAATCGCCCGTGTAACTTTTACCACTTTCCGACGGACCAAACCGGCGTCCTTCCGGACCGACATTAATTTCCTGAATTTTATAGGTTTTTCCCGGATCAAGCCCCTGTAACTTTACACGGTTGAAGGTTTCACCGAACCTCGAGTTAAGAGTATAGGCAAAGAGTACAGCTTTATTTTTTGAACTGTTTGTATACAAGAGGACTGCACGGTTTTCCTCATAAGGAGAGACGAGCCTGTATAAGTCCCCATGCCATATTATATCACTAAGCCTTTTGTAATTTGCTATTGCTTCCTGACTGAATTTTAACTCATTATCAGTCATCTCATTAACCTTGATGTCATAACCCATTTTACCCATCATTGCAACATCGGTTCTGAACTTCAAAGATTGCTTACCCCACGAAGTAACATGGTTGCAAACCGATATTGAAGGGAAGAAATAGGAATAACCCCATTGGATGAATATCCTTTCAACAGGATCTGTATTATCGCTTGCCCAGAATTCAGTGAAGTACCTGAGCGCCCCATAGTCAACTCTTCCTCCTCCTCCTGAACAGAGCATAACAGGAAGATGTGGGTATTTCTGTCTGAGTCTGCCAAGCACTCCATAAAGACTATTAACATAATCAACATAAAGATGCGATTGTTTATCTTTTAGGTAAACGGAATAAGCATTCGTCATCATCCTGTTGCAGTCCCATTTTATAAATGCAATACCCGGATTTGCTGTAAGCATGCCATCCACAATATTGAAAACAAAATCCTGGACTTTTGGATTTGTCAGATCGAGCACAAGCTGATTCCGGAAATAATTCTCAGGACGGTTCGGAAGTTTCAAAATCCAGTCGGGATGAGATTCATAAAGTTCACTTTTAGGGTTGACCATTTCGGGCTCGATCCATATGCCAAATTTAACTCCTTTATTATCAGCTTCTTTAACAAGATAGCCCAACCCGTCTGGTAGTTTCGCCTTGTTTTCCTGCCAGTCACCAAGTCCGGCACGATCATTATTTCTTGGATATTTATTGGCAAACCATCCATCGTCAAGAAGAAACAGATCGAGACCTAACTTTTTTGTTTCATCAAGAATGTCTGCGAGCTTTTTTTCATCGAAGTTGAAACCGGTAGCTTCCCAGTTATTCAAAAGGGTAAGACGTGTTTTTGTACCATCAAGTATACCATAGCTGGTAGCCCAATGGTGCAGATTGCGGCTTGCCTGGCCCTTCCCATGATTCGAATAGGTAAAAATGAAAGAAGGGGTTTTGAATGGTTTGCCATTCTGTATTGAGTATTCAGAAGCGAATGGATTAATCCCTGATATGACCCGCAAAGAGCCTTTTTCATCAACTTCAAAAACGAATTGAAAATTGCCCGACCAGCCCAGCGTACCGGCAATAACTTCTCCATTATTTTCATCTGATTTTTCATTCAATGAAAGAAAGAATACCGGAGTCTGATACATATGTGCACGGGTCCCAAGTTTGCTGTCGAGGATTTTAATGCCACTGGTAAGTTCATTCTCCTGCATTTTCATTTCCTCAGCCCAGTCACCGTGAAACTGTGTAAGCCAGTATTTATTGGCATCAAAATGAAGCATTGATGAAGCATAGTTATAAATTGTAACCGGGTTAGCTTCTTTCTGTAAAATTTCAACCCATTGTTCAATAACATCCTCCGAGTTATAAGTCTTAATGTGGAGAGTAACCTCAACAGGATATTCCGGATCTTTCAGAAGTATATTGGTAAGAGTAATATTGTCATCAGTTTTTTCAATATTATGACTTACATACTTCAGTTCCAGTGATGGATTTCCATCATTGTGTGTCATTCTGACCGCTGGTTCAAAAAGATTATCAGTTCCGAATGTTGCATAAGCAAGATGGCCGGCATCGCGAACCTGCTTAAGGTCTTCATAATTTCCAAGTTTCGTCCCCAGATATGCCTGGTATAGTCTTCCGTCTCTTCCATTTACACGGTATATGAGATCAGTGTTCTTAGTCCCGATATGGATTAGAATATCCGGAGATTGTTTCATAGGCGATTGTCCTCCAGGTGGAGGCCCGTTTGGATCCTGAGCAAAGGTAACGGACGCAGCCAGACAAAGAAAAATAGATAAGGAAAGAAATTTCTTCATAATATTATTTGATTATTTGTCAATTAAAAAAGGATAGTTTTCAATATTATAAATCTATACATAAATGGTTAATATAAAGACAGAAGGGTAGTATTAAATATTCACATGTTATCACATTAAGGTACTTACTTAGTTAGTTTTATCTTTTTCTTTCCATTTATTTTCTAAAACATGACTATATATTAGTTATTCTTTTATTTTTGGATGAAATATTCTGATCACATAATTTAATTCGTTTGAGATGTCGAGGATCTATACAAGTATACAGCTCTTATTTATTTCCCTCTTTATTTTTTTTATTCAGGCGGAAGGTTTTTCACTGGCAGTAGTAACTGATAATTCTATTCAGCAGGATACTGTTTCAAAGCAAACCAATTCTCCGAAACAACCAGTTTATACAACTTCAAGGCTTGTGACGGCAAAACCTGTCATTGATGGAAAACTCGATGATGAATGCTGGAAAAAAGGTACCTGGGCAGGCGACTTTCACCAGTGGATCCCAAAGGAAGGTGCAAAACCTACATACCCGACCGAATTGAATATTCAGTACGATGATAAAAATCTTTATGTTGCAATTCGCGCCTACGACGGAGAACCAGGTAAAATTCTCAGACAGGCAGGCGTCAGGGATGAGCTCGCCGGAGATGTAGTAGGAGTCAACTTTGACAGCTATCGGGATTATAGGACAGGCTTTGAGTTTTCAGTAACTGCATGGGGTCAGAAGGTTGATCTCGTGTTATTTAATCCGGCTAACTGGGATTTCAACTGGAATCCGGTATGGAAGGTAAAAACCGGATTGGAAGACTCTGCCTGGGTCGCTGAATATGAAATTCCACTTAGTCAATTACGATATAGCCGACAGGATGAACAGGTTTGGGGTTTGCACGTATGGCGCTGGATATCGCGGCTTCAGGAAGAGAGTGACTGGGAGATACAAAGCAAAACAGGCCCCGGAATGATGTACAACTTCGGAGAACTGAGAGGAATTAAGGGACTTAAAAAATCACGCCGTCTCGAAATAATGCCATACGCACTCGGAGATTTGAAAACAATGCAAAAAGAGCCCGGGAACCCTTTCGCGGATAAAGGAAGGGTATGGGGTGGAAATGCAGGACTTGATGCAAAGATTGGACTATCGAGCAACTTCACGGTCGATCTGACTGTTAATCCCGACTTCGGACAGGTTGAATCCGACCCATCGGTCATGAATTTAACAGCATTTGAGACATTTTATGAGGAAAAACGACCTTTCTTCCTTGAAGGGTTAACTATTTTCGACTATAAATTCGATAACCAGAGTCTGTTCTACTCAAGAAGGATCGGACATGCACCTTCACGTCCTGTATCTCCAAATGACAATCTCTTTGTGAGTTCGCCGGATAAGACATCCATCCTGAGTGCAATAAAGTTAAGCGGAACAACCTCAAATGGACTTTCTGTAGGATTGATACAAAGTATAACAGCAAATGAATTTGCAAGGCTCAGTGATACAAACGGTAACAAGAGCAGTGTAAAAGTAGAACCGTTGACAAGCTACACCGTTGCGCGAGTTCAGAAGGGTTATAATGCTGGTAATACAGTAATTGGAGGTATGATGACAGCTACTAACCGAGATATTAAAGATAAAAATCTTGAATCTCTCAGCTCTGATGCATATACCGGTGGCTTCGATCTTTTAACTCACTGGAAAGATAAAGAATTCTATCTTGATGCAAAGTTGATTGGGAGCTATATAAATGGTAATAAGGAAGCAATTACCCTTTTGCAGGAATCATCAGCACGTTACTATCAGCGGCCGGGTGCCAGTTATCTGAAATACGATACAACTGCCACACATCTGAGTGGTTACGGAGGCAAGCTTTTGATCGGTAAAGGGTCCAAGGGTTTATGGCGTTATTCAACAGGAGGTACCTGGCTCTCTCCGGGTTTGGAATTAAATGATCTTGGATATATGAATACAGCAGATGAAATCAATCAGCAGAATGTGGTTTCTTATCTTATTAATCAACCGGTTTCAATATTTCTTACTTATGATATAAGCCTCGAGCAGTTTAACACCTGGAACTTTAACGGACAATATCTTGGATCAGGAGGGCATCTTTCTTTTACCTCAAGTTTCAAAAACCAATGGGGCTTCGCAACTAATCTGATCTATCACTCCAGAACTCTTGACACCAAAATATTGCGGGGGGGATATGATATGATAATGCCTTATACTATCACTGCCTTTGGAAATATAAATACCGATCCGTCAAAAAAAATTACTGCCAATGTGATATACAGCTATGAGTACCGAGGTAATAATTCAGCCGTAAATTATCAGATTGAACCTGGAATAACGTATCGCCCGATTAACAACCTTAAAATAGGTATTACTGCAAATTATATGAATAATCATGACGATTTGCAATACATAAATTCAATATATTCAGTGCCAGGTAACAGATATATACTGGGAACAATTGATCAGAAAACAACCGGGCTTACTTTCAGAATTGACCTGAATCTTACGCCCGAATTCTCAATTCAGTATTATGGGAGTCCATTTATATCGCGCGGAAGTTATTCGCAGCTAAAATATATTACAGATCCGAAAGCAAAAAACTACAGAGACAGGTTTGGAATTTATCCGGATCCTGTGCTTTCTGACGGTAGTTATCAGTTATATGATTATGCCAATGGCACCAGGGAAGATTATTCAATTGACAATCCCGATTTTAATTTTCATGAGTTCCGTTCAAATCTGGTTGCTAAATGGGAATACCGGCTTGGCTCTTTTATTTATCTTGTATGGTCATCGGAAAGGTCAGGAAGTACTAAAGATTCAAAAGCTTCGGTAGGCGATTCATACAAACAGCTTAAAAGTATATTTCCCAGCAATATTTTTCTTATAAAGTTGAATTACTGGTTCTCACTTTAAAAATATGGATATCATCTACAGACCTATTGAAGAAAAAGACAATAAGGAAATTGCAGAACTTATACGCACTGTTTTCAGGGAGTTTAATATTCACAGACCGGGAACCGTTTATTTTGATCCAACAACCGATAATCTGTTTGGCCTTTTCAGTGCTGCGCGATCAGAATACTGGATAGCTGAGGAAAACAGTGTAATAATTGGCGGTTGTGGGGTATATCCTACCGCAGGATTGCCTGAAGGGTGTGCAGAACTGGTAAAATTCTATCTGTCAGCGTCTCAAAGGGGCAGAGGTATAGGATGGCAGCTTATGGAAAAAACCTTCGAATCAGCTAAAAGGAATGGATACAAACAGTTGTATCTGGAATCACTACCTGAATTAAGCAGGGCAATAAGTTTATACGAAAAGGCGGGTTTTAAGTTCATCCCCGGGCCACTGGGTAAATCGGGGCATTTTGGATGTAACATCTGGATGCTTAAGAATCTCTGATTACTAAAAATCAGTTGAAGCATTTCCAAGGATTCTGAAGTTGTAGGTAACCATAAAAATTGGTTGTCCGAAGATTGACATCTGATATCCTTTCACAACACCGTCTTCTGCTTTGAAAAAAATTGAATATGGATTCCGTCTGCCCAGGGCGTTATAAACAGTAAAAGTCAATGAGGAATGGTTGAGTTTTTTTGCCTTAAGGTTTCCGTTTATCGTGGCAGCAAAATCAAGTCTCAGATAATCGGGGATCCGGAATTCGTTTCTTTCTGAATAAAATACCCTGTTAACATTAAGGAAATTGTAGTAAGCTACCGGGTAAGTAATTGGCCGGCCTGTATTGTAAACAAAATTGGTGGTAAAATTAAATCTTCTGAAAAGTTTTGCATTTGCAACAAATTTCAGATCATTAGGTTTATCATAATTTGCAGGAAAATAATTTCCACCGTTAACTTTTTCTTCTTCAAATTTACCATCTACTTTCAGCAAGACTCTGGAATAGGTATAACTTATCCAGCCAGTTAACATTCCAAGCTGTTTCTTTATCATAAATTCAATTCCATATGCCTTCCCGTTACCATTTATAATATCAGTTTCGAGATGATCGTTCATAAGAAGCTCCGCACCACCTTTATAGTCGAGTACATTTTTTAATATTTTATAATAAGCTTCGACTGATAATTCAATGGATTTACTATTCATATTTTTATAAATACCCAGAGAAAACTGATCTCCTCTCTGCGGTTTAATATAATTATCACACAACTTCCAGATATCCGTAGGAGTCATAGAGGTTGTATTCGATATCATGTTTAGATATTGGTAGTTTCTCTGAATTCCTGCTTTAACTGAAAGGTCAGGAGTAATTACAAATCTTGATGAGAACCTGAATTCAAGTCCGGGATAGGATTTTAAAATGCTGCCATTTTTGTAATAGATAGTATCAACAATATTTTCCAGAGTCCTGGGACTGTTGGCACTATAAACATATTGTGACCGCGGACCGAATGCAGTAAACATTGTAAACCGAAGGCCACCCGATAGTAAGAGTCTCGATGTAACATCGAATTCATCACTAATATATATTGAGGGCTCAATGGCTTTCTCACTCTCAAGTTGTTTGGGTTGAATATCAGAATAGATACCAACAGGTTTCTGAACCCCGGGAAGAAGAGAATATGTGGTAGCATCAAGACCGAAATCAACTTTGTGTTTTTCAAATGGCCGATAAGTGAAATCTGCTCTTAGTATTTGTTGGTTTAATCTATAATACAATGAATAATAAGATGTTGAATCTTGTTTTGAGTTATCCTGATATTCATAATTACTTAAAGTGGCTGAAAACTGAGATGAAAAACTTGAGTTGTAAACATGTCGCCATTTTAATGTTGAGGCAAGGTTTCGGTAATTGATAGCACTCTCTTTATAGTAATCAAAATTATCATTGCTTAAATAGCCTGAAAGGGAGAAGGAATTTTTATCATCAGGATCAAAGACCAGAAGCCCCTGGATATCATAGAAACTCGCACTGCTTTTTTGCAACTGTATGTTTTTAAGTTGTCTCAGGATCCAGTCAGAATATGTCGTCCTGGAACTGATAATAAATGATGCTTTATTCTTAATAACCGGACCTTCAACCATCAATCTTCCTGTTAGGGGACTGATACCGCCACTGACATTAAATTTTTGTTTACTGCCTTCCTTCAGTACGATATCCATTACTGAAGAAACTCTTCCACCATATTTAGCAGGGATTCCGCTTTTATAAAGAGTTACATCTTCAATCATGTCGGAATTGAATGCAGAGAAGAAGCCAAAAAAATGGGAGGGATTAATAATCGGAGCACTATTTAATAATATAAGATTCTGATCTGCACTTCCACCCCTGATATTATAACCGCTGGAAGCTTCCCCTACGGATTGAACTCCCGGCAATAGTAAAGAGCTCTTGAATACATCCACTTCTCCCATACCCATTGGGATTTGTTTCAGCATCTTGACATTTATTTTTTCAACTCCCATTCGTACATTTCTGACTATATTTTCGCGGTTCGCAGAAACAATAACTTCGTTTAACTGATTTGTATTTTCAGCCATATGAACATTTAATACTCCGTCAGAATAAATAATAATGTTTCTTATAGTCTGTCGCATTCCTACCATCCTGAACTCTACCTGGTACTGACCCTTTGGAAGCTCAATTGAATAATAGCCGACACTATTGGTTACTGCACCTATTTTCAGTTTACCTACATAAACAACAACACCTGCAATGGCTTCCCCTGTTTCCGGATGAGTTATGTTACCGGATAGGAAAACTTTCCCATCATTACTTTGCCCTGATGGATTGCCAATTTTAAATACTTTATATTCATCATTAATTAAAATATCTTCGGTTTTTGGAACCGACCTGTTATAATTTGTTGTATCAGTTTTAGCAAGATTTTTTTCCAGATATTCAAGATATTCTTTCCTGAAGTTGGTCTTTATCGTATATCCCTTTGAGAGGATGATTTTATTATCGTCAGTGATTATGAATGAGAGACCATTTTTTGCAATTGATTTATTCAGTACAGTGTTTAAAGATTCATTTTCAGAATGAATATTCAGATAAAGGCTGTCTACCCAATTATTTGAAAAATATATTTTTACAGGAATCTTTTTTTCAATGGTATCAGCAAGATCCCTGAAAAGAATTTGTTCAAACTCAAGAGAGAGTTTCTTTTCCTGTGCCCCGGCATTAATTGCCAGGAATGCAAACAATAATATGTTGATCAGTTTTTTCATTCAGATCACCTGGAAGATGTCAAAAGAGAATCATAATATTTTAAAATTCTGATAAACTGGTTTCTGTCAGCCTGTCCCATCCTGATTCGTGATTCATGGATATATTTTTTTACAGCACCAGATTTTTCTCCAAATAACTTTAATAAACTTTTCTTGTTTTTTACTTTGAAAAAAACATCACCTGTACTGATATAATATTCAGTGAAGTATTTGTATTCATTTAACCCGTCTCTCTGGTAATATGATGATTTATGTTTAATTACAAACCTGGCTTTACCCTGATAAGCGATTTCATAGAAGCCTTCTTTCAGATTCTCTTTGGTGCATTCCGGAAGTCTGAAGTATCTGAAAATTAAACTGTCATCTTCAAAGTACAGATTGAAACCGGTGGCAATATCCATATTTAAAGCTATCTGAGGGAACCTGTCGTTGAGAGTCCTGCTTTTATCGGTATAAATTACTTCGTCCAGATAGGTATCGTATTGTAAAGTCAGATTCTTATATTGTCTTGTTCCGGTAAAAAGAGTTGCAGTTCTTGACTTATCGGGAAATAAAAGCGGTTTAGCTTTGCTTTGTCTGTAGTACGATTCGTATTCTTTCCCATTAATGATTTCATTAGGTACTTCAATTTTTGCAGAGTACTCATTTTTGATATACTGAACCTGGTGGTCGATCAGAGATGTGATATTTATATTCTCTGAGCTATTTAAAGAATTGATATTTAAAAGCTTGCTGTTTTGTCCCGGAAGAGGAATTGTTACGATCAGAAGGGAGAGTAGTAACCAGGTTTTTGTCTTAAAGACAATATGAAAGCATTTCATAACCCGAAATAACAAATTTTTATAATCTTAATCACTCTTTGTCAGGTATTTTTTATCAGGGAATCATTTTAATTTCTAAAGATCTTTCGTTCAATTAATACTATTTTTACCGGACTTATAAGCCCAATAAGCAGAAATATATAAAAATATATCCCTTTTCAATGTCAAAAACAGGGTTACGATCAGTCATCACTTTATTTGCTGTTTTTGCACTTTGTACATGTATTGATCCTTATTATCCAAAACTAAAAGGATATGAATCGTTATTAGTTGTTGATGGTCTTATTACGGATGAAAATTCTTCTTATGCAATTAAATTATCCAGGACTTTGCAGGAACAAAATGCTACGCCTGACATAGTCTCAGACGCAACTGTCTTTATAACTGATGATACTCATAATACTTCTTATTTAAAAAACCATGGAGGTGGAATTTATAAATCAGACAGTTTAAATTTCCGGGGTAGTACAGGCAAAAGGTATACATTACATATATTGACCGGTAATGGTAATGAATATGAGTCAGACGCGTGCACAATGCAATCGGTTCCTGATATTGACAGTATATACTATGACAGAGACCAGGAATTAGTGAACAACGGAACCGAGAGTCTTATCGGTGCAAGAATTTATCTCGATTCAAAAACAGGAGATGCTGACCAGTATTTCCGCTGGAGTTTTGCTGAGACATGGAAATTCAGACTTCCGACTGCCAAGAAATATGATTATATCGATTCGACAACTATCATTCCTGTCACAAGCGTAAAACAATATTGCTGGAAAAGCAGAAAATCAGATGAGATATTGATTCATTCTGCAAATTCAGGGCCGAATGAACATATAGGAAAGCAACCGATATTTTTTATTGCAACCGATAACTCCGACCGGTTAATGATAGAATACAGCATCCTTGTAAATCAGTATTCTATTTCGAAAAAGGAATACGATTTCTGGGATAATATGAAACGGACAGATGAAAGCGGAGGAGATATATTTGCGTCACAGCCATTCTCAGTATTAAGCAATATCCATAATATTAATGATCCGAAAGAGCGTGTTTTAGGATACTTTCAGGTTTCTGCACTAAAGCAAAGAAGGATCTTCATTACTAATAATGCACTTTACCGGCTTAATCTGACATATTATCATTACCCCGAATGCATAAGAATAGAGGATGGGCCTGAAATAAGTAAAATGAAATTTGATGATATTTATGCAATGTATTGTATAAACTCAGATTATTCATTCATTGAACCCGAATATAATTCGGAAACAGGCAAGCTCGAATTCCTGGTTTTTGCCAGACCTGAATGCGCAAATTGCGAATTAACAGGTACTTCGACAAAACCTGATTTCTGGATAGACCCTTATTGAAAATTGTAACAGGGCACAACCACTTATTTGTAATTGATAAAAGATTTGAACAGGTTGAGTGCATAATTATTGTTATTTTTACTAAGTGATTATCAGCATTCAACAGAATGATTTTTGAATTTCAATTACTCAATGTTAAAAATATCTCCCAAATCTATAATTATCCTTACTGCTGTCTTTGTACTCAGCACCTGTATAGACCCATATAGTCCGAAGCTAAAAGGTTATGATTCCATCCTGGTTGTAGATGGTCTCATCACTGATGAAAATTCGGCCTGCACAATAAAGCTGTCAAAGACATTGCAAGATCAGAATACAATACCAGTGATGGTTTCCGATGCGACTGTAGATATAACTGATGACGTAGGCAACAGCAGTCAATTAAACAGTATAGGTGGAGGTATTTACAAAACAGACAGCACTGCTTTTAAAGGGATAATCGGAAGATCATATACTTTACATATAACGACTCACGATGGTAATGAATATGAATCCGTGCCATGTCTGATGCAACCTGTTCCTGATATTGATAGTGTCTATTTTGAAAAGGATGTGGAAATAGTGAATAATGGAACCGAAAGCCAGGAAGGGATAAGGATTTATCTTGATTCAAAACCGGGAGACAATAACGAATATTATCGTTGGAGTTTTGACGAAACCTGGAAATTTAAAGTACCGTTTCCTAAGAAGTATAA
>Ga0302206_1000579_pt1 | contig 14261 bp, 20 predicted proteins | sample II_Fen_E2_1_FD_194581 | JGI IMG/M metagenome (GOLD analysis project Ga0302206, IMG submission 194581) | Peat permafrost microbial communities from Stordalen Mire near Abisko, Sweden - II_Fen_E2_1 | ecosystem: Environmental > Terrestrial > Soil > Wetlands > Permafrost | place: Sweden: Abisko...
TACATAATTTTCTTTTTGTAACAAATTATATTTGGAATTATTTGGAATATTATATAAATTCAAACAAAACATAACATTCAGTATTACTCCGAAAGTTACAACCATAAATATTTTTATTTTATTATTAGTATTATTGTTAAGTTTTTAGGATTGAAACATTTTTCAGGTGTTTTATTTTTTGAATCTGTTACTGTTACTGTTTCAAATTCTTTTTTCATATTACCTGATTCAATATGGTTTTTAAATTCAATAAATTCTGATGATTTAAAACCAATTTCAGAAATATTGAAATTTATTGTATATATTATTTGATAAAAACCTTGTTTTAAATTATTTATCAATATTGATGCTTTTACTTTTTCAGGAATATAATCTCTTTCAGGTTTAAAATATTGATTAGATACTATATTTTTTGAAAATTCTCTTTGAAATTCTCCTGAATAAATTTCATTTTTTAAATTTAAAAAATTTTCTGAATGTCTCTCAATTTCTGTTATATCAAAAATTAATTGTATTTTAATTTTTTTCATAATTAATAAAAATTTTTCCAATAAATAAATTTAGAATTTTTTGTTGATGATAATGAAACATAATTTCCAGTACTATCTGAACAAATTTCTATTGTTCTTTCAGAAGATAAATTTTTATTAACCAAAATTTCAAAACAATCCTCAATTTTTGTTATTGAAAAAATATTATATTTTGTTTTATCAAAATAAACAAATTTCTTATCAAAATATATTTGATGTTTTTCTAAAGTAAAATGAACATCATAAGTTGATTTAGTTTTATTCAATAAACTAATAGAACAACTATCAAATTTATAAATAATATTTTCTTTTACTTGTGAAAATAAAAAACTAACTGAAAATAATAATAATAAAGATAAAATAATTTTTTTCATACTAATTTTGTAAATAATTATTCATAATTGATTTAAAACATAAATTTATATCTGGTGGTAATTCTATTTCAAAATCTAAAAAAAGAAATTCTGTTGTTATTGTTTCTTTTTTTAATTCTAACATTTTCTCAGAAATTTTTAAAACTATTTCTTCGATATAATCATCCAATTTTTTATCAGAATCATTTAATCTTGGAATTATTTTTGACATGATTTTTTATATTTTTTATAAGCTGATTCATAATTAGAACCATAATAAATTTCACCTGCAATTTCAAATTGTTTCAAATGTTTATTTTTCGCATTAATTTTTAATTTATCATGATAATTTTTTAATGCTAATTTTTTTGAATCTGATAAATTTTCACATGAAACTCTTCTTTCTTTATGTGAATATACGCCTTTAAAATCATCTGACATTATTGATGCAATTGCTAAACCATATATTCCAAGTAGACCAGACATTTGACTATTCATAATAACTATCTTTTAAAAGAATTTCAATTGCTTTTTCTTTAGATATTTTTTCACCATAATAATGAAAAAAACTTTTTGAAGAATCATTTATTCTTTCTTCAATTCTTATTGATAAAACTAATTGTTCCTCATATATTGTTTTATAATCATTTTCCTTAAATTCTGAATCATTATAAACATCCCAATTTTTCAAATAATTTTCAATTTTAAAATTTCTTTTTAAACATTCATTATAAATTGAAATATATCTTCGTTTTGTAAAAACTGGTTTATTTATAAAAAATAGTACATGTCCATTTCCAAGAGTGAATTTATTTTTAATTCCTGAAAAATCATGAATTAAATTTCTTTTATAAAAAACATTACAAATACGTTTTATTTCACGATGTTCCGCTAATAAATGTTCATCAGTTAAATTTTTTGGATTTATTGCTGAATTAATTCTTGTCATTTATATTTATTTTTAAATGATTATTATGATTATTATTAATATTTATATCCTATTATTTTTGTAGATATAGATAATCATTTAAAAATATATTTTAGCTATTTTAAAAAATGATTTAAAAAAGGAAATTTTTACGAATAAAAATTTCCTTTTAAATAAATACACACTTAATACAAACTTATAAACGAATTATTTTCAAATATTTACATTCTCACGAACTTATTTATTTGAATTTTGTTGTCCAACCAGGGTTCGAACCTGGACACCAAGAACCAAAGACTTGTGTGCTACCATTACACCATCGGACAAAATGCGGGCAAGACTGGACTCGAACCAATGACTTTCGCATTAACAGTGCGATGCTCTAACCAACTGAGCTACATTCCCAAAATATATTGTTTTTAATAATTTTTTAATAAATGAATTTTGAGTTTGTTCAAAAATTTACAACATTGACCCAAAATTCATTATTACTTGCTTGAAAGAAAGTTCTCTTACAGGTAAGTGACTCACCAACCCAAGAACAAAAGAAAATCAAATTTTTAATGATAAATCATTAAAAACATCTTATAACTTAATTTAATAAACTTAAAACGAAATTTTATTTCTAAAATTTCTTGTAAAGAATATCGGACTCGAACCGATTCCCTGAAAAATAATTTTATTTAAAAATTATTTTCCTGTGCAAAGTACCACTCACACCTATTCTTCTCAAATCAATTTCAATAAACTTATGTTTATTTTCTGTTAGATTAACAGTTAATCGTTACGGGGGTTTTGATTAAAATCAAAACAAAGCACGATAAACACTTTTTCATTGAGTGAATGTAACAGCTCTCAATTTTAATAAACAATTCTCACGATTATTTTCTAATAAATATTATTATTTATATATTTATTGATTGAAATTGTGAAACTTTAATAAGGTTCCTATGTTTTATCCTTATTTTATGTTCATCATTTAATATAACGGTGAGAATTTTTGTAGTCTCATGGAGAATCGAACTCCACTTTCTAGGATGAAAACCTAACGAACTAACCGATATTCGATAAGACCATTTCGGGGAAAGTTTTCCATTTGCGGTTTTCCCCTATGAAATTAAATAAATTTAATTTCCGAAGCTGTGCCACCAGGGCAGGTTTTAGACTTCACCTATCATAAAATGAAACAATTTAAATAATTTACGAAATGTTCGAGATCGTTATTCCTTCAGATAAAATCCAATAAAAAATATTTATAAAAGTTTCACAGAATAATCAAAAAAATCAGTGTAATAATGAGTTAACAAGATTGAAACAACACTGAAATTAAAACTAACACAAATCCGAGTTTCTTAACGGTTGATCAGACCGGATTTACACGTGTTCTTCGTAGATAGTTCATTTAGCATTTACCGACAACGATATTTCAAATTTAGACGGTTACAACATTTGCAAGAGTACATTAAGTTTCATTAATGTGTTTAGGATTTTATTTTGTTAAAGAGAACCAAACTTTCTCGAAAACTCAACCACTATATATTACCGGACAATCCCAGTTTTTGTGGATTTTTCTTCAATCAATACGGAATACCGATAACAGGAAATAAATCCAGTATGTGGCCAACCCGGAATTGATTACAACAGATAACGGAAGTCGGGAACTTAAAATAAGCTAAAACCGACGGGCAACATTAATCTGTGTTTCTTAAATATTTATTTGTGGAGCATAAGGGAGTCGAACCCTTGTCCAAAAGACCAAAACAATTTAAATCTACAGTTTATTTTATTTTATATTAATTGATTAAACTTTTCAAATTAATTAAAAATAAACAAAATATTTGGGACTGAATGAAAACGAGAGTAATCCTCCAGAACCACCAAAGTGTTTTTACTCAAACACATAACCTTTTAATACAAAATAAAAATCTAAGATTAAACAGCCATTGCTAATTGTGAACGATTAATTGAGAAAACTTTAGTTTCCTGAACTTCATCCCATTTAGAAAATGTGCTTTTAACTACGTTACTTACAAAAGCAATAACCTTGTTATTCTTCTGAATGTTTTGTTTTTTGTCGATTAATTTTTGTGAATCTTTTTAACGATGACTTACTCAACATCGACTGCATAAATTATCCTGTAATCCCTGTCTAAACCAAAATGCCCCGTTTTTAATTTTTAAAAGAAAAACATTTGGAACTAAAATGTTCCAAATGTTTTAACTTACTTTGTAAACTTATTTTTTGTTTCCGATTTAGAACAATTCAGCAACTTCAACTTTAACAGTAGAAGCATGTGCAAGAATAAGTTCCTTACGAACATCTTTTGGTTGATCAGCAACTGATTCCATGTAAGTTGGATCAACATTGTAGATAACACCACCGATTGAAATCTGAACCAATTTAGCTTTCTTCGTAGAAACAGCGTTTTCACGACGAGCATAAAAAGATTTGATGTTATTCAATACCGGAATAACCTTTGCAATTCCCTGGAAAGGAACCATAGCAGTTTGGAAATCACCATCGATATAATTTTTCAAATTTTCTGAACCTTCAAATGCTTTGATAACGGCATCTTTTTTGGCAGTCAATTCAGTTTTATCACCGTTCCAACCTGAAACAAGATCAAGAACTAAACTAAGTTTTTCATCAATACCAATTTCGCGTAATTTAGCAACACCTGCAACAAGTACAGCTTCTTCTTCCGGAGTTTGAACTTTCTTTTCTTTTGCAACTTTTTCGTCTGTTGCAGGAACTACAACTTCAGCAACTTCTAAACCTTCTACTACTGGTACTTCATTTTCTTTTGACATAATCGTAATTTTTAATTGTTTTTAAAATAAAATTATTTGTAATTATTTTTATAAATCCTGAATAGGATTATTTGTGGAAACTATTTCTTCAATTAAAGTTGCTTTTGATTTTTCTGATTTTAATCCTTTTAATCTTTGATATAAAGATTCTTTTATAGAATAATTTTTATTACGTAATTTAATAACAACCATTCCAGTACTTCCTGATTCTTTTTTTTCCTTTAATTTTTTCTTTTTAATTTCTTTCTTAATGATGCGATTGTTTGCCAATAATTTAACTTCAATATCATGAAATTGTTGAATATCTAAAACATTCCAATTAATTTTTGTTAAATCAATTTCTTCTATTTTTGGATCTGTTTCATTATTTAACATAATATTGAATTTATTACTATTATTATTTATAATATACAATATATTATATATGTCTCTTACTATATATATATCCGAAAAATACCTTCTATATAGGCAAATATAAAAATATTTTTAAAAAAGTTTAAATCTGAATGGAGTATCAATTTAATATCAATATTTCCAAGGACAAAGAAGACACCTATTTTTACAACGAATTGGAAATGATTTAGATATAATATTCACAATTGGTTTGTGTTTATTATTTTTATCATAAAAAATTATTTTATCACGATTACCTTTTTCATCAATCCATTCATTTCTATAACCAAATACAATTAATTCTTTTATACCAATTAATGCTTCATCACCTTTATCAACAGTTATTATTGATTGATAATCTGTAATTAATTTAAAATATTCGTCAAAAAATGAATCACTACGATTTAAAAATTGTGAAACAAGTTTTAAACCTGATCTTGATGTAATATTATCATTTCCAATATAATATTTATTTTCAATTTTTTTATATTGTATTAAATTGAATCTTACATTTCTCAATCTTAATGGTCTATATTCACTAAAAACTTTCAACAATAATTTCAATGCTTTTAAACCATTTTCATTTGAAATTATTGGATTAACAATAACTAAAATTTGTTTTTGTGAAAATCCTTTATCAATAAGTTTTTTTAATTGATGAAAAGTTTCCTTAACTGTTGGAATATTTGGTTCAAATACTGTTTGACCCATCCCTGTAATATTGAGATGAAGAAATATCCGATGTTTTTCTTGAATACAAACTTCAAGAAAATCATCCGATAAATGTTTAGTATTTATAATATTTATTTCAGTAAGTTTTGATTTCCATTCATCAATATTTAAACAAGGATCACCTGATTTCCAATAACTTATAATAGGTTTTTGTTTCTTTTGAATTATTGTAACTTCTTCCATTATTTACCAAATAAACAATTATTCAAAGTAATTGCACCAGTATGTTCAGGATAATATTCTGAAATTAAATTAGAATGATAATGTCCAATAATATCTCTATTACTTTTTGATTGAATAACAACTCCACTAAAACAATTTTTTGTTGATGTTTCAGTACATATTACAACTAATCCATTTTTATTAACATACATTTTTCCTTTTATTCTTTCCATTTTATCTTTCAATTAAATTATCAATATATTCACGAGTTACTATCAAATTCTTTTTTGTTGACAAATCAATACCAAGTAATTTAAATATTTCATATCTATTCAGTTTTTTGAATTCAAATATTTTCTGTATTTTATTACATAAAATATCTAATTTTGTGTCAACTAAATTAGTTGATTTATCACCAAACAATAAATCATACATATCATAAATTATTTGATCTGAAAATGGAAATACAATAAATTTATTATAATCATGAAAGTCAATAGTATCATAAGATATTTCAAGTCCAATTATGAATAAATGACATTTATTCTTTTTACCTTTTTCAAGTGAAATTAATAAACCATCTTTAATTAAACCTTCAAATAAATCATGATTTTTTATTATTGACAAAAATTTTATTTTTTCCATAAAAATCAAATTTTTCTTTTCAATCTCAAATAAGTTTCATTCAACATTGTAATTACATCAAAATATGATATATTTTCCAATAATAACATTAATCCTTTATCTGATAAATGTTCATTATTATTTTTATCAAATTGTTTAAACATAAATGTTTTTATGTTTTTATCATAATAAACATAATATTTTCCAATTTTTGTATTGAAAGTTAATCCAATTTCTTCTTTTTGATTTTCTTCAAATTCAAACAAATGTAAAATTCCATTAACTTTATTGAACAAAGATATTCCAGTTATTTGTTGATATATTTGTCTGTTCAATAAATAAAGTTTATCAATACTATCTAATATTTCTTTTTCTGTATAATTTTCAATAAAATCAGTAATTTCTTTAAGTGTTGGATTCCAATTTAAATTATTTAAATTTGATTTAATAATCCAACAACCAAAAGATAAATCATAATTTATTGTTGTATTATTTTTATCAGAAATTTTTAACATTAATCCTTGAATTTGTAAAATACCTAATTCATTTTGATTAATTGTATCACGTTTTAGCCTCAACATTGCTTCAATGAATTTTCGGCTCAATTCAGATTGTATCATAATTTTTATTGTTAAGTTTTAGTTTTTATTTTCTTTTCAAAAAAATCATCAATATCTAATACTTTTGATTTATTGATTTTTTTGTTTTTAATTATTTTAATTGTTTTTATTGATTTAGAATATAATTCTGTATCTTTAAACAAATCATAAATATTAATAGATTTGTTATTTTTTAATTGTTTTGTCATTTCAAGAAAAGCATTATTAGACATAATTCTTTTACAAGTTATATAATTAACTTGATGAATATTTTTATTGAAATTTGAACTTATGTAAAGATTTTTATTTCTGTCAAATTCTCCTAATCTATATTTTCCAATAAGTTCTTCAATTTTATTATGTGTTGGACCATCTGTCCAAGTTATATTAATTGAAGAACCTTCAATTGTGTTTGATGTTTTAATTCCAAAAATTATGAAAGGAAATTTTAATTTCAATAATTCTTTAATACATTTAACACATTCACTTACAGTAGTTTTTTCTTTCATATTTTTAATTTGATAACCATTCCCAAACATTTTTACTTTCTTCAGCATCTTTATCAGGAAGTTGATTAACTTTCATAGAATAAAGAACTTTAAAACCTTTAAATCTACTACTTTTAAAAACTTCATCAATTTGAATACTATTAAAAGGCAAATTTAATTCTTTCGAATATTCATTTGCAATATCATTAACATTTTGAATATTTATACTTCCACCACCAAAATAACCCAAAACCCAATAATTTCTTTTTTGAGTTGTATCATAATATTTTTTAAAATCTCCAATTTCTGAATATGTCATAATAAATATATTTGTTTTATAAATCTTATATTTTATATATCCTTCTATTTTGTATAATATGGTTAATCATATTAAAATATTTTATGATAATAATTTTAAAAAGAAAAATCCTGTTGAATTAAATTCAACAGGATTTTTCTAATAAATTGTTTTATATGTTATTCTTGAAGTTATTGAATCATTACAAGAATGAATTATTTTATCAAAACAACCATCAATTAAATAAACTTTAGAATAATCATTTGTATGTCGATTAGTTCTACCAATTGCTTGAACTATTTTTTCTTTAGTATTTCTTTCATACCAAAATGGAAAACGTTTCATCTTTTGTTTAGCATAATCATCAATACCTGAATATGGTACTTTTATTAAAATATTGAATCTTCCCTGATCATCCTTCAAATCAAGTCCTTCATATAAACTTGGTCCAATAATAACATATGGTTTTGATGATTGTTTCATTAATTCCATCATTTTTTGTTTTTCATCAGCTGTTTGATAAAATAAAAATCTATTCCTATCTGGAACTAAACCTAAATTTATTTTTTCTTTAATTAAATTACAAATTTTAAATGTTGAAGTATGAATTATTCCTTTTTCTTTTGGATGTTCAGTATTACAAATTTTTAAAGTGTCCATTATTGCTTTGTCAATATTTTTTTCAAAATTAGCATAATTTAACCAAACACTTTTGCAAACATAAATTGGTGATTTTGTAAAATCAAATGAAGATGGTAATCTTAATGCAACATATTCATCTGATTCCATTCCCATCATTTTCGCATATTCATCCATATCTCCAAGAGTTGCTGACATAAAAACACATTTATTTAATTTAGATAAAAAATGTTTTTTAACAAGTTCAGCTTCAGCTAAATCTCTTACAATATGTTTATAAATTTTTGAATTTGAAGTTTTATCTTCAGCAACTAATTGTGATTCAAAATAAATATCATCTTGTCTGTTTTCAATAAGATTTTTAAAATCTTCATGTGACATCATTAATTCATCAAGTCTTTCAAGATTTTTACCTAATAAAATCCAATAATTAATATAACCTTCATTTTTTAATAACATTGTTATCAAAGGTCTCATTAATTTAATATTTTCAAAATATTCAATAATTGTTGATGGACGATTCAAAGGTTCTTTAAAATATTTAAAACTTCCCATTATCAAATTTTTTAATTCTTTAACATCAGATGAATCTAAATTCATTTCAATTTCGTTTACTGTTTTAATTAACTGATTTAAGAAAAACTGATTAAATTCAAAATTAAAAATTTGACAAACAATATCTGGAATTAAATGAGCTTCATCAGCAAAAGTAATTAATCTTTCATTAAAAAATGGTTTAAATTCAGCTCTCATTATGTTTAAAAAATATGCATAATTTAAAACTGTGCAAGCTTTTTCAGATGCTTCATAACGAGCAAGTTGATATGGACAAATTGAATCACATTTAGCATATTTTACAGTTCTATCTTTTTTAGGCATTCCTTTACAAGGTCTATCTGAATAACTTATATGAGTAATTGGTTTTCCATCTTTTCCAACTTCATAAGGTTCCTTTAATTTCCAAGTTTCTTCTAAACAATCATAATTTGCAACACCTTTCAACATTACAATATAATCACGAAAATCAAATCTGTCTAAATCCTTATCAATTTGTTCTTGCAACATTTTTGCTGATGTTAAAGAATAAGCTAATTGACCTATAGGATCATGTCTGACAGGAATATTTTTATCAAGCATCATTTTTTTACGGAACAAGTATTGAATACAAAAATAAGTCATAAAACCTATAATTGTTTTACCTGATCCAGTAGGAGCTTCTAAAATAACATATTTTTTGTTATCTAAAAATAATGATTTTAAAATTGAATAAACACTATTTACTAATGATTGTGAAGGACTTATCAATGATGATATTTTTAAACATGATTTTATTGCTTCAACAATATCTGCTTGTGATACATCTTCAATCGTAATTTTTACAAATTCTTTTTGTGATTCTGAACTTAACTCTTCGATATTTACATCTTCCATTATTTATTTTTTAACTTTATTTTTTTGTTCGTTTTAATCCTCTTATATACATCCAACTTGCATTTATTTTATCTTCAGAAAAATTATTTTTAGACCATTCATGCATTTCTTTTAAACCTAAATATTGTTCAGTTCCTGAATTTGAAAATTTATCTGAACGATATTCCATTAGTAATTTTATTAAATTTAATTTTGATGATCTTAATAAACATTCTTTCATTTTTGAAGTGAATTCAATTTTCAATTCTTTAATAGATTTTTTCTTTTCTTCCATATATTTTTATTTAATTTCACCATAATAAAATAAATCAACAAGAAATTGTTCTAATTTATCGAAATTTAAACTTCCTTCTTTTAATGTTTCAATATCTTCAAAACGAATATTTTCTAATGATTTTGATTCATTCAAAATTGTTGAAGTTACTCTACATAATTTATATTTGAATGTTGTTTTATCAGAAGTATTAAATTTAATAACATAAGTAAATCTATTAAATATTTTTTCCAATGTTTTATCATTATTTCTTTCATCATATAAATGACTTATCTTATTCTTATAAGGAACAATAAACATTGTATTTGGACATATTTTCCTTGAACTTACTTGACTAAATATTGATTGTACTTGTTTTTGTGAAACATCTGAATCAAAATTATTTGTAATTGAATTTATTATAAATAAATAATTTTGAAAAATTTCAAATAATTCTGTTTGATTTTCTAATGATATTTTAATTAAATTAGTATTTTCAGAAAATATTCCAATAAATTGAAAACCAATTTTATTTTTAATATATATTATTTTAATTGAATTTAATATTGTTATTGAATTTTGTTCAAATAATAATTGATTTATGAAATTAATATTTTCAACTTTTATTTTCTTTGGAAAATAAATATGCTCAATCTTTTTAGATATTTGTAATAATAAATTATTAAATGCTGATAATGGTGATTCTATTAATTTTCCTTTAGTAGTATTATTCATTATATAAGATATTTATTAATTAAAAATTGAAAATCAACATTATTCAGTCATTTCAGACATGAAATCATTTTCAGATAATATCAAAGATGGTAAACCTTTAAATATATCTCTTAGTTTGTCAATAGCTTCATTTGAATCATCAAATGTTTCAATATCTAATTTTTTAACATTACCTAAAATATCCATTTTAAAATAAGTTAATTCAAATAATTTTTTAATACCAGTTATTTTTATAAAAGTTAATTCATTATTTATTAAAGAAACAGGTATTTCATTTTTTGAAAAAATAAAATCAGAAAAGTTATGTATTTGATTAATTTTAATATCATTAATATAATTTCTTTCAACAATTGGTTTTTTAAGTACTGCAATTAATTCTTCAGTACTTATTTCTGAACGTACTGTAAAACCACGATGTTCAGAAGATATATCTGCTGTTTTATTTATTTTTATTTTAAATATAATAGAAATATCTGTTACTGATTCACCAACACAATGAATTAATAAACCAATTGTAGGTGAATAAGGTACTATTTTATTACAAAGATTTTCATATTCTAAAAGTTGAACAATTTTTGACTTTTTTTCTTTCAAAACTGATGTTCTAATCAAATCAACAAGTGTTGAATTTGATTTTGATTCAAGTTTAACATTCCATATAATTCTTCTAATATCAAAATCAACAGGAAATTCATACCATTCTCCTCTTGTTACTAATATTTTATCTTTTAATTTAATTATTGTTGTTGGAAGAAGTAAATTTCCGTCACAAATAAAAATTTCACCATTAACTTTTGTTTGATATTCATATTCACATGTATTTATATTTAATTTAAAAATATTTTTTGAAATCAAACCTTCTAAAACTGATGTTAAAGTTTTTTCAGCTATTGATGAAGATTCATTTATTGAATCAAATGTTTTTTTACCTTGATTAAAAAGATTTAATACTTGACTCTCTAAATTAGAAAAATTAATTATATCCATAATCTGTTTAAATGTTTAATGTTTTACGTTTGTATTAATTTATATATCCAAAAAATCTTATAAATATGACTATTCAGACTAAAATATTTAAAATACTTTTAAGCTTCTCCTATTTGAAAACACATTGTCTTTATTATTTCATCATCAAGTATTCCAAATTGTTTTTTCTTTTCATCTTTTGGTAGTTCTTTAATTATTTTTAAAATTACAGGATTTTCAACTTCAATAAATGGAAGATGTCCGACATTTCCTTTTTCATCAACAGTTGCAACTAATTCTTGATTATTTAAAATACATGTTCTACCTAAACATTTTTTATTATCTAAGAAAAAACTTATCCAAGTTTTATCAACAAATTTATGTTTTTGCTTTGTCATAATATATATTTAATTGAATTAGATTGAAAATGTTTTAAAATAAAGTTCTTTAATTTCCCAATTTCTTGTATAATAAATTTTCTTATAAGCTTCAGCTTCTTCAAAAGTATCAAAATAAGTAGCTAAATCTATTTTAGCATTAACATTTATTGTTTCATTAACAATATGGACAAAACAATCTTTTAAATCAAGATTTTTAATAACAAACTTTTTATTATCTTCTTTTAAATAAGTTTTTTCACAATCATTCCAACCTAATGTAAATGCTTGTAAATCAGCACTTGTAACAGTACCACAATATGCTTGTCTAAACTTTTCTAAAGATATTTTCCAATATTCGACTTTTTTCATTATAACTTTAATTTAAAAACATTGATAATAATCCCAAACAATTTGAAAAGCATTTCTAACACTTCCACCAAGACCATCATAATGTAATCCTAATACTTTTGTAATACATTTACTACTTAATTCTGATTTTTCAGTTTCAACTTTTAACCCAAGTTTTTCACAAATAATTAATAAATCTTTTACTCTATAATCAATATGTTCAATTATTAATTGAGTTTCAATTTTTCCATCATCAAAAGTTTTTACATAAAATTGAGCAAAAATTTGATTAAAACATCCATGATTAATAATCATTTGATTATTATTTAAACTAAAATTTAAATTAGATTTTTTCATTTTTTACAATAATTTTTTTAATGCTTGTGAATACAAAACTATTTTGACATTATATTTTCTTGCTTTATTACTTTTTCCTGTTGTTGAACTTAAATCATTTGTAAATAAATAAGTTGTTTCTCTTGTTAATGTTGAATGAACAGCATTTGGATAAAGTTTTTTAAATTCTCGCATAAAATCAGATTTACTAATTGTTTTTCCATCAACAATTATTTGAGTACCTGGTTCTACAGTCATTTCATATATGATAGTATCTTCATTTATTTCAACTGGATTACTTACAACAATTCCAAATGTTTTCAATATTCTAACAGATTCAATTATTTTAGTAAATCCTTCACCACGACAAACATGAGAAATTACAAATGAAGACATATTTGAAGTATCATTTGATTTTTTAGTAATAAGCAAAGCTGCTTTTAATGCTATTTTTGGACCAACATCATTAAATTGCAAAACATGTATTAATTTATCTAAACTGACATTTTTAATATTATAAAATTCAGAAAAATTTCTCCAATTTGATCCTCCACCAAGTTTTGAACAAATATCTGGTTTATGTTTTGAATCAAATAATTGAATAATATCATAATCACAAATTTGTCCAATTTGATCAGCAATTACAGGTCCAACACCATCTAATTGAAATAATTGTAATCCAAGAATAAATTTATATTTTCTTGATTCTTCTAAATTCATTGCAATCAAATGTTTACCTTCTTGTCTATAATCACATTCAGGTAAAGTTACATTTTGTGAACGAGTCAATACTTTTGCAATTATTGGAATAATATCACCAGATTTTTCAACTTCTACTTCTGAACCTATTCCAATACATTTATCAAGTACATTTTGATAATTATAACCATTTGCACAAGTTAATGTTGAACCTTCATGTTTTACTGGTTCAATCATGATTTTTGGTGTTAATTTTCCTGATTTCTTTTGAGTCCATTCAAATCCAATTACTTTTGATTTAACTCTTAAAGCTGGAAACTTAATTGCAACCATATTGAGAGGATAGTTATCCTTAACTTGGCGTTCGCCATCTTCATAATATGCAATCACTATTCCATCACATAAATAAGGAAATTCATCCGATTTATAAAATTTTACAATTTCTTGCATTCTGTACATATCTTCATTACTGAAAGGTTTCCAAAATGTTTTTTCTAATGGATTAGTTCCATCTGTACAAGGAATGAAAACTAAATCATCAAGAATTTTTTGTGGA
>Ga0302206_1000580_pt1 | contig 14247 bp, 11 predicted proteins | sample II_Fen_E2_1_FD_194581 | JGI IMG/M metagenome (GOLD analysis project Ga0302206, IMG submission 194581) | Peat permafrost microbial communities from Stordalen Mire near Abisko, Sweden - II_Fen_E2_1 | ecosystem: Environmental > Terrestrial > Soil > Wetlands > Permafrost | place: Sweden: Abisko...
GGAGCCGGTGTAACAAACTGATTGTCAAGCTCAATAGTCACTTCCCTCCCATGCAGTTCCCAGGTCATAAAGTCCTGTCTCCCGCCATAAACTATATACCAGAGAGCACCACGGGTAACACCATTATCGAGGAAATTCATATATTCCGGTCCTGCATACAGATGGGCGGTATCAGCATAAGCCCGGCTTATGGAATTGAACCATGAATCATCTGCATGCAATTTTGAAATCCACCTGTCCCAGGGGTAATTAACCACCTCCGATCCTGAATGAAAATTTGCAGAAAGAACAAATTTATGCTTCCTCATAAATTTAATCATGTCAAGTGTCTCCTTTTGCTTCAAGGTATTTGGTGTGAAAGGATCGGGAAAATTTCGGTTAAGATCATAACCATTTGCATTATAACGTGTTGGGGAAGTGATTGTATTTCCTGTACCGTAAGTTCCATCCGGATTTGCCAGAGGGTTTATCCATATCTCAAGATTATCCACCAGGCTTGTCACTCTTTCATTAACATTGTAATTTTTAAGAAGATAATCGGCCAGATGAAGCATCAGTATAAAGCCTCCTGTTTCGTCTCCATGCATGGTTGATGTATAAAAAACCTCAGGTTTATCTTCATCGACAGCTGCATTAACAGATATTTTCAGAGCCAGTACAAGCTTGCCATTTATACTAGTCCCAATTGTATCGAGACGGCACAATGAAGGGTAGAGTTTTGAAAAACTTTGCATGATGGAATCGTATTGAGAATACGTAGGATAGATATCCCAATCCATCGCCTGATTTACATTCGCGGCTGAGATAATGCCTTTGAAAGTAACCCTCTCTACTAACTTGTAATCATACTTTTGAAGGATAAACCAGTCAACGGTAAGCGGTGAAAGACTGATGTGTATCATATTATCTTTTACAGATAAGATGGAAACATTAGTTGAAAGTATTTCAACAGATTTATAATCGATATATGGTAGCATAACCTCAACCTGTCCGTCCTGAGCGATAATCTGACGGAGTTTGTCATCAGAGGTTATTACCTGTGAATGGCACCTCAGTGCCGGGAAAAAAGAAATAAATATCAATATCAGGAATCGCTTTGCCATAAGGACTTTATACGTTAAACCTTATATGCAGTATATCGCCGTCATCAACAATATAGTTCTTGCCTTCTATATAAAATTTCCCAGCTTCTTTGCAGGCATGCTCCGAGCCGAGTGAAATAAAGTCATGATACTTCATAACCTCAGCTCTGATAAACCCTCTCTCGAGATCGCTATGAATGACACCAGCTGCCTGTGGAGCTGTCATTCCGGTTTTTATAGTCCATGCCCTTATTTCCATTTCTCCAACTGTAAAGAAAGTCTGTAAATTCAACATTTTGTAAGCAGCTCTCACCAGCTTATCCACACCGGGTTCAGTCAGTCCGGCATCTTTGAGAAAAGCCATACGGTCCTCAGTACTTTCGAGTTCAGCTATTTCAGCTTCAATTTCACCGGCTATCACCAAAATTTCAACGTCTTTGTCCTTTAGGTAATCCTTAACTTTTTCTACGTACTTATTGTCTGAAATAGCAGATTTCTCATCAACATTACATACATATATTACAGGCTTCATAGTCAGTAGAAAGAGATCATCAACATATTTTTTGTCTACTTCCTTTACTACAAGTGTCCTTGCATTTTTAAATTCTTCAAAATGTTCACGGTACAGATTAAGTATCTCAGCGCCATGTTTCGCATCTTTATCACCAGCCTTAGCAGCACGTCCAAGTCGTTCTATCTTTTTTTCGACCGATTCAAGATCTTTAACCTGCAACTCCAGGTCGATTGTTTCAAGGTCGCGAACCGGATCAACCGAACCGTCGATATGTGGAAGGGCTTCATTATCGAAACATCTCAGAACATGTATCAATGCATCGGTGTTTCTTATATCGCCCAGGAATTTATTACCTACTCCTTCACCTTTATTTGAACCTCTGGCTAAACCCGGAATATCGACGATCTCTACTGTAGTATGAACAATTCTGTCAGTAACCTGATGTTTTTCAAGCTCATACAGCCTGGGGTCGGGAACCTGCACGACTCCCATATTTGATTTTGTAGCACTGAATGCGAAGGCATTAGTTTCTCCTTTGGTGTTGGAGATGCAGTTAAAAATCGTTGTTTTACCAACGTTGGTAATCCCTATTATTCCACATTGAAGTGCCATCTATGATCCGGATTAATTGATTTGCAGCAAATTTATCATAATTATGGGGATTTAAAAAGACTAAGGTTGAGGTTAAGGTTGAGTAGTTGGAAAAAGAAATCCATTAACCACAGAGAACACAAAGCAGACACAAAGAACATAAAGTAAAAGCCCAATTGTTTACCCCTTTGTGATCTTTGTGCAAACCTTTGTGAACTTTGTGGTTAAAATTTACTTTTCCAGAAACTCCAAATTGATGATGTATCGTTATAAAAGCCTTTAGAAAGAATTATTTTATCTTTAAACCTTTTAACGTTCTTTCCATCTAAGAAGAAAATCACAATTGAAATTGAATAGCATTCGGCCCGACGATAACATTTCTGAATTACTTAAAACAGATCTGAATACAGGTTTCCGTATCTTAGTTGAGAAATACAGTCAGAAGCTTTACTGGCATATCCGAAGGCTCGTTATACTACACGAAGATGCTGATGATGCGCTTCAGAACACTTTCATCAATGTGTGGAAAAGCATTGGGAATTTCAGAAGTGAAAGTTCGCTGTATACCTGGCTTTATACGATTGCAACCAATGAAGCACTGGCAATAATTAATAAAAGAAAAAGAAATGCTGCAGTCTCATTCGATGATTTAGATAGCTATTTTGCCAGTTCTCTGGAAGGAAGTACCTGGTTTGATGGCGATGAGGCACAATTGAAGCTCCAAAATGCAATACTGAAACTTCCTGAGAAACAGCGCATTGTATTTAACCTTAAATACTTTGATGAAATGACTTATGAGGAGATGAGCAGAGTATTGAAGACTTCGGAAGGCGCACTAAAAGCATCTTACCACCATGCAGTAAAGAAAATTGGAAATATTATAGTCAATGATTAAACCTTACTGATTTTTAAACATCTAAATAAATGATGAAGAAATTTAATGACATACCGGATAAAAATCCTTTTAAGGTACCTGAAAGCTACTTTGAACAGGTAAACAGAAAAATAATTTCTGCCACATCGGGTTATGAGCAGGAAGTAAGAAAAGTCAATTTTTATAACAGATTCAGGACAAGTATTCTTATTGCAGCTTCAGTCGGAGGCTTTATTCTTATCAGCTTTGCAGCAATAAAGCTTTTGACTCCTGATAAAAGAAATTTCGAAGTTTCTCAGGTACTCCATGAGATAAACCCTGATTCCATTATAAATGATATTGACCTCTCATTACTTGAAGAGAATGCTTCATCGATTGTTCTTTCAGAAGAAGGAACTGATGTCAGCAAGAAAGATATAATTGATTATCTTCTGCTTAATAACGTAGATATAAATGATATTTATGAACAACTATAAGTTCGAAGCCATGAAAAGAATAGTTATCTTTTTATTTATACTCTTAGCAGTTCCTGTTATTAAGTTATCTGCTCAGAATACAAATCTGGAAAAACTGAATGATTATAAAATCGGTTTCTTCACAAAGAAATTGAATTTAACTTCAAAGGAAGCAGAAAGATTCTGGCCTGTTTATAATGACTACCAGAGTCAGAGGAATCAGATACAACTTGAAAAACTGAAACTCAACAGGAACTTTAATCTGAACGAAAGTACACTAAGCGATAAACAGCTGGAAGAAATGGGTGATAAATATGTTGATTGCCTTGTTCAGGAGTCAGATCTTGCAGTAGCACTTCACAAGAAACTCAAGGAGGTTCTTCCTCCGGTAAAAGTAATCTTGTATTACCAGGCAGAAAATCAGTACAAAATTCAGCTTCTTAATGAACTGCGGGATGTTAAACAACAGCAGAGGCAACTAAGACCAGGACGTAATTTTTAAGCCGGTGGTTAGAGACTGGTGAATTGTTCGAGGTTAAAGTTTCTCAGGAAGTTAATTGATTTTTCAATTTCAGGGTACATGACCTTATCATCATTGATAAAAGGTACTACTTCCCGAAACGATTTTACAACATTTTCCAATACTGCCGATGATCTGAGTGGTCGCCTGAATTCCAAAGCCTGAACGGCCGTAAATAGTTCAATAGCTATTATTCTTTCAAGGTTTTCCGCAACACGTAACAATTTCGTAGCCCCGTTGGCTCCCATACTCACATGATCTTCCTGTTCATTTGAAGAAGGTATGGAGTCTACCGAAGAGGGTGTACAAAGCTGTTTATTCTGACTGACTATCGATGCGGCAGTGTATTGTGGAATCATAAAACCACTATTCAAACCAGGATTTGCTACCAGGAATTCCGGAAGATCTCTTTGTCCGGCTATTAATCTGTAGACCCTCCTTTCTGATATACTTCCCAGCTCAGCAAGAGCTATTGCGAGGTAGTCGAAAATGAGCGCCAGTGGCTGACCATGGAAATTTCCTCCTGATACAATAAGATCTTCGTCGGGAAATATAGTCGGATTATCAGTAACAGAATTGATCTCTGTAAGAATGACTGATCTTGCAAAGCTTATCGCATCTTTGCTTGCTCCATGTACCTGGGGAATACAACGGAATGAGTATGGATCCTGAACATGTGCTTTTTTGTGTGATATAAGCTGACTTCCCTCCAACATTTTTCTGAAAGCTTTTGCAGTAGTAACCTGTCCTTTATGCGGTCTGATATTATGTACGCACTCGAAAAAAGGATCGAGACGACCGTCGTAGGCTTCAAGTGAAATAGCAGAAGTTATATCTGCAAATGAAGATAACCTTTCAGCCATTGCGATGACATATACCCCATAAGAACTCATGAACTGTGTCCCATTCAGAAGAGCAAGACCTTCCTTTGATTGCAATTCCACGGGAGACCAGCCAAATTTTTTAAGGACAATAGATGCTTCTGTTTTCTGTCCCTTGTACATAACCTCTCCCATCCCAATTAGAGGAAGCACCAGGTGTGCCAGAGGAGCAAGATCTCCTGATGCACCCAGGGATCCCTGCTCATAAACAACCGGGCTTATTCCCTCGTTGAAAAAATCAATCAACCGTTGAATTGTGGCAACCTGTACTCCAGATTTTCCAAGACTAAGAGCGTGAATCTTCAGAAGCAACATAAGTCTGACTATATCCTCTCTTACTTCAGGTCCGGTACCACAGGCATGTGATTTAACCAGGTTTTCCTGGAGCTTATTGAGTTGATCCCTGCTGATTGTTTTTTTATGAAGCGATCCAAAACCTGTTGTGATCCCATAAATAGGCGATGTAACGTTTTCAAGTTTCCTGTCGAGGTAGTTCCTGCAAATAGTTATAAGATCTACAGAATCTGCCGAAAGAGAGAGTCTGGCATTCTTATCAAAGATTTTCCTGATCGTTTCAAGTTCCAGTTCTGCCGGTGATATCTTAAAATACATTAATATACTTTTTAAATTATAAAAAAATTGATATAAAGATAAAAGACACAAGATAAAAGTAATCTTAAATGCGTCTTATTCTTTTTAAACTGTTGTCCTTTTGTCTTTTTACTTTTATCTTTTGTCTTGTATTCATTTTGAAGACCTAAGCTCCTCTTTAACAAACTTACTTAGTTCAATAAAAGGCATATTTTTCTGTTCTCCTGTAGACATTATCTTAAAAGTCAGAATATTTTTATTAATCTCATCTTCACCGGCAATAATAATATAAGGTATCTTTTTTGCATCGGCATAAGAGATCTGTTTTTTAAGTTTTACGGCATCTGGGTAAAACTCAGTTCGAACATTAAGGCTGCGTAACAGATTAAGAATTTTAAGAGCATATGATGTTTCATTCTCACCAAAATTCACAACCAATACCTCAGTTGAAGATACGCTTATGTCATTAAAAAGATTTAGCTGATTCAGAACATCGTATATCCTGTCTGCTCCAAAGGAAATCCCAACACCTGATACCCCTTCCATTCCAAAAACACCCGTAAGATTATCATAACGTCCTCCTCCGCAAATACTTCCAATTTCGACATCCTTCGCCTTAACTTCAATAATAGCTCCTGTATAATAATTTAGCCCACGTGCTAAAGTCAAATCCACCTCCACCTTTGAAGTCAGTTTCGAATTCTTCAAATATTTAAAAAGTATTCTTAATTCATCGATCCCTTGTTTCCCAATTGTAGAAGTCCCTATGCTTTTTTCTAGAACATTAAGTTTTGTTCCATTATATCCTTTAAGAGTCAAAATAGGCTGTAAGTTATTTATCGCGGAAGAAGAAACTCCTTTTTCTTTTAGTTCTGAGTTAACTGCATCAATACCAATTTTGTCGATCTTATCAATTGCTGTTGTTATATCAGTAATCCTGGCGGTTTCCCCAATATATTCCGCGATACCAGCAAGTATCTTCCTATTATTTATCTTAATAATTACAGTTATTCCCAGTTTATTAAATATATCATCAATTATTCTTATTAGCTCATATTCATTTAATAATGAATCACTTCCAATTACGTCAACATCGCATTGAAAAAACTCACGGTATCTGCCTTTCTGTGGCCTGTCAGCTCTCCATACGGGTTGAATCTGATATCTTTTGAATGGGAAAACAATTTCGTCACGATGCTGCACCACATAACGTGCGAATGGAACAGTAAGATCGTATCTTAGTCCCTTTTCGCAGATTCTGGAAGATAGTTTTCCATACTCCCGGCCGGACAGATCAACGTCGGAAAGGGATGACAGAAAATCGCCGGAATTTAAGATTCTGAATAAAAGTTTATCACCCTCATCCCCATACTTTCCAAGAAGTGTAGTGAGATTTTCCAAGGCAGGAGTTTCAATTGGTTGATAGCCATAGAGTCTGAAAACCTGTTTAATTTTATCGAATATATATTCGCGTTTCAGCATCTCTTCTGTAGAGAAATCTCTTGTTCCTTTGGGTATTGTTGGTTTTGAAGACATAGTTTGAAGATAAAAGACAAAAGTATAAAGATAAAAGGAGAAAGGAGAAAGTGGAAAGGAGAAAGTTGAGGAACGAAGTTCCGAAATCCATTAACCACAAAACTCATAAAGAGAAGAAACGTAATGGACGGAAAGTATGCATTTTCTCTGTGAAACTCTGTGTCTTCTCTGTGTAACTCTGTGTAAGTTCTTTAATACATTGTTACACAGAGGATCACAGAGGATTCACAGAGAGCCACAGAGAATATCTATATATCGGATAGATTATGCAGGAGTCCTTTGCCTCTAATACTTTTCAGGCACAAATGTCTGCTCAGTAACTGGAGGTCTTACATATGCCACATCATGTTTAAGTGGGGGCAGCTTCAATGGTTTTGGGGTAAGATCCTCGTAAGGAATCAGAGAAAGAAGGTGGCTGATACAGTTGAGCCTTGCTCGCTTTTTATCGTCAGCGCGGACAACATACCATGGTGATTGTTTGGTATCGGTATATGAGAACATTTTATCCTTAGCCATAGAATACTCTACCCATTTATCACGCGATTCGATGTCCATCGGACTGATTTTCCATCGTTTTGAAGGGTCCTTTATTCTATCCTGAAATCGTTTTTCCTGTTCCTGGTCACTAACAGAGAACCAGTATTTAATAAGGATTGTGCCAGACCTGATCAACATCTTTTCAAATTCCGGACATGATCTCAGAAATTCCTCGTATTCATCATTGGTACAATAACCCATTACCTGTTCAACTCCTGCCCTGTTATACCAGCTCCTGTCAAAAAGAACAATTTCACCTCCGGCCGGCAGCTCGGATGCATATCTTTGGAAGTACCATTGCGACTTCTCCTTTTCTGTGGGTATGCCAAGAGCAACAATCCTGCATATCCTCGGATTCAGGCAACCGGCAATAGTTTTAATCACTCCACCTTTCCCTGCTGCATCCCTGCCTTCAAATACAACAACCACTTTTAACTTGTTGGCTTTTACCCATTCCTGAAGTTTTACCAGCTCAATCTCAAGAGTCATTAGCAACTCCTCATATTCCCCCGGACTGAGTTTTTTTTTCATTTCCTGTTTTACATCATGATATAAATCGTCCTTTCCGACAGCTTTAGCTTTAGTTGGAACCTTATCTTTTTTAGTTGCCATGACACATAATTTAAATAAAAAAGAAAATTACTATATATTTCCGGAAATCAGAAATTACATTTTTCATTTTCCCCGCTGATCTCGCAGGTTTTCGCGGATAGATAAAATCTGATCTGCGCTGATCAGCGTAATCTGCGGGAAATATAAATTAAGCTAGGTGGTCAGGAAGTAAACTCTTATTGTATAAACGGAATCGACAGCGGATATCTGAAAAGTTCTCCCTTAGGTGCCTTAACACTGGCAATAATTGTACATACAACCTTCAGAGTTCCAAGTACCATAATTATAGGAATCCCTATTATGATGAAACATAAAGGAACAGCGAGAACAATGTAAAGCAGCATTGATAACTGGAAGTTAAGAGCTGCCTTTCCGTTTATGTTTACCCAGGAAGATTCGTCTCTTCTTGTCAGCCAGCAAATCAGAGGTCCGATTACACCTCCGAACGGGAAAAAGAAACCAGCAAAAGCTGAAAGGTGACATAACATCGACCAATTTCTTTCTGTTTCGGTTAATACTCTGCTCTCTTCCATGATATTTAAGTATTTATTTAAAAGACGGCTTTGCTTTTCCAGTGCTGCATACTATTTTTCAAGCCGTTTCAGATCGTCGGATAATAACCCATTCGGATTGGCTTTATCAACCATATGCAAATTATAGTAGTACAATTCTGAATCATCGGTGCCAATCAGCATTATAAAACAGAAACCTGAATCTCTGTCTCCCATAGGTCCCACTTTATGGAGAATAACGGTATCCGGTGTTTTATCTTCAATGGCCTTAGTTATTTTATCATCTGTAACTATCTCAATACTATGCGAATAGATTGCTTTTATCTTTTTAATTGTTGAGATTTGGGGAGTAAGATCATCCTGTTCTATCAGTATAGTTTTATTCTTGATATCGGGCATATTTTTATTATAATATTTAAGATATTTTCTCAAGGTTAGTGAATTGTCTTCCGAAATCTTTTGAGCATGTTTCTGCATAAAGGACACAATAGCACCAAGTTTGTAACTATATATAAGATCATTTACACCGGCAAACGAAAGAGGGATAGCACAAATTTCAGGCATTTCAGCAAGTTTATTGACATCTTTTCCCTGAAGTAGATTGAGAAAATTATAGAGACCATGAGATGGATCTTTATCAAAATTCGTCTGTGTAATTACAAGGAATGAGTACGCCGGATTCAATCTCCTGACGTTAAAATCTTTTACTGAAATAAATTCATAAGGAGTGATTTTCCAGCAAGCCTTAACTGCTTCTTTTATATATATATTATACGACGAAAATGGGTCATCTTCAAGTACAACACAAGTTTTAGATGCTTTAAATTGCTTTATTTCATCCTGATCGGGGAAAGGGGCTTGTCCTGACAAAAGTACAGCAGGTAAAAGCAGGGCAAACATTAAAAGTAATCTTCTCATGTCGCTGGCATTACTGAACCGGTACAGGAATATACAAGGGATTATTTTCGTTGAACCTCCGGATATATACAAACATCAGGTCTTTCTTCTTTCTTCTCGACAGCTGAACATACTCCTCGTACAATTTATTATCCTTCATAAGAAGCAGTTCAGTATTATCAACATCAAATTCTAGCACTTTTCCGCTCTCAAAATCGATCAGATATTGTTTTAATTCGTTACGGCTCATATTAGATCTGTATGGTGAATAATACGGATTATAATAATTACTGTAGCTATAGGGAGAATAATAGGGATCGTAATATCCATAAGGAGAACTATAAGAACGTGAATCATAAGTTGTTATATCTGCAACGAAATGACAAATACTACCAACAAAGGTTATCCTGTTGAAGTTATCCTGCACCTGTATATACAAAACTCCATTCCGTGAATAGCCCCAGATAGAATTTTTTGCAACTTCCTGCCTCACTCCCATATTGTCAAAGAAATAGATTTTATCCCCTTCAAGGATTTTTTTAAAGAACTCCCGGTCGTTGTAATCGATGGAAGTGAGCAGTTTTGCTTTGGGAATCGGACTATTCAGCTTAACCTGGTCAAAATTCAGGTAAATACCATCGTTGAATTTGAAATCGGGAGTATATTTTGCCATTCCTTCTTTATCTTGTCCGAACAATTGGAGAAATGACATACCTGATGAAAATAAACTAATTAAAAAAATTATTCTTAACATTTTCAACATAGCATCAGAAGTTTATCCTTTTCAGTTCAAATTTCGTACCAGATGTACAAATTTAACGTTTTCCTTCAAAGGTTGTTAATTTCCGTTAATGTATATTTATTACTTATTTTGTGTAAATTTACATAACCTCAAAATTATGGTTTATGGTCAGTGAAACTGAAAAAGGTGACAAATATAAAAGATTAAATAAGTCTGCTGAGGAAATCTTAGAAAATAAAAGAAAGATAATTGATTCTTATTCAATCATAGCGCTTCTCATCCTTGTTTCCGCTGTACTGTTGATCACTTTTGATCTCAAACTGCCTGCCGGATGTATGATTATTGCCGGAGCAAGTCTTGGAGTAATTATTGTAAGGAAGGCTTCCGATCTTAACAAAAGCTTTAAAGAATCACTTAACGAGTTTTCTTCTCTGAGTGAAAGGAAAGATGATGTCATAATCGATTTCTCACATAGAATAAGAGAACCTTTAAATAACCTGGTTATCATATCTGATATGCTCATGGAATCAGGCCTTCAGAAAAAACAAAAGGAGCTTCTTGAGACTTTTATTGCTTCAACGAATAACATGGTGACCACTGTTAATGAATTAACAATGCAGTCAGCCGGAAACCTGAGCTATGAGCACAGAAAAGCTATCAGATTTAATTTATTATCAACTATTCAGAATACTATTGAGCTTTATAGTCTGAAGGATGAAGCCAATATCGATTTTATACTTAATAAAAAGGAATTCAGTGACTTTGAATGCTTTGGCGACCCAATAATTCTTAAACAGATATTTCTCGATCTATTCAATACTATCGAGATTCAATCCTCCGAAAGAGTCACAAAAGTTGCCATAAACCTGAAAAAAACGAAAGAAACAGGGACAGAAAGTACAATTGCATTAAGGATACAAACCGATAATCCGATTGTTCTGATTAATGATATAGGTGTAGAGAAAAGTCTTGCTGCCAGATTCATTTCATCCGATAAAGGTACCTTCAGCCAGGAGGTTGGGACAAATTCCACAGTTTTGAATATTTTTCTTCCTTATGCCAATCCGGTTGTTGAAACAAAACAGAGTATTTCTTCTCAAAAGATTGAAGAGTTAATTCAGAAAGACAAAATTCATAAAGATCTTAAGGACCTCAAAATTCTTCTTGTTGAAGATAATCTTATAAACCAGAAGATCACTTTACTTACTCTTAAACCTCTGGTTCATAGTATTGATACCGCTTCAAACGGAAAAGAGGCTCTTGACAGGTTCGGAACCACCAGCTTTGATCTTATACTCATGGATATTCAGATGCCGGTTATGAGCGGCCTTGTAGCGGCAGAAAAGATCAGAGCACTGGAATCAACCACCAGTTCGCATATTCCAATAATTGCAATTACAGCAAATGCAATGATCGGGGATAAAGAGAAATGCCTGTCGGCCGGAATTGATGACTATATAAGTAAGCCGTTTCAGCCGGCTGCGTTGATCGAGAAAATAAAGAAAATCATTTAGTATCTCCAATTAAAGGTCTGAACCCTATTACCATTATATCATCTACCTGTTCATTAGAGCCCATCCAGGTCTTTATATTTTCATCAAGAATCGCTTTCTGATCATTCACCGGGAAATGATGAATAGTCGTTAACAGGTACCGGAAGCGCCTATACATAAATTTTTTATTTTCATTACCGCCAAACTGATCCACATATCCGTCGGAGAAGATATAGAAAATGTCATCATCAAGAAGATCAATTTCATGATCTGTGTACGGAAGTCCTCCCGGATTCATACCAATAATAATCTTATCTGCAATTATTTCAATCAGATTGCCGTCACGGATGAGATAAAGAGGAAGAAAAGCTCCGGCGTAATCCACTTTTTTTCTTTTTCTGTCGATGATGCAGAGCCCTATATCCATACCGTCTCTGATGATCGTTCCAATATTCTTTTCCCTGCTGAATGTTTTTTCCAGCCCTTTATTCATAACTGCAAGAATCTTTGAAGGAATTTCAATATTATCTTCATTTATGGTTTTTTCAATGATCTTAAGTCCAATCATCGACATAAGTGCGCCGGGTACGCCATGACCCGTACAATCGGCAGCTACTACGAAAATTTTTTCACCCTTTTCACCAATCCAGTAAAAATCACCACTTACTATATTTTTAGGTTTAAACAAGATGAATGAGTCAGCAAAGTGCTTTCTGAAATAGCTTTCAGAAGGTAAAAGAGCTTCCTGAATTCTTTGTGCGTATATCAGACTATCAGTGATGTTCCGGTCCCTTAATTCCAGTTCGACCTTCTGCACTTCAATAAGCTCGAGAGCCTGTCCTTTTTCCTTCAGTAATTTCCTGGTTTTAATCAGGATCCTCGTCTGAGACATAACCAGTAAAAAGACAATTGAAATCAGAAATATGCTATAGAGAATGAAATGGGATGATGAAACAGGAGAATTAGTTAAAACACCTGTCATCATACTATTAGCAGCTATTTTGATATTAATAGTATATGGATGAAAATATGTTAAATATATCAATCCCATCAGATGCTGCAAAAATAGACTAATAATCCTAATGTTGTCCGCATGTATTTAAAATACATCGTGTCTAGTTAATGAGAATTTCGTCCGCCCCTTTCCGGCTTAATCTAATATATCTGATTGATGGAGAACTAATAAACTCTCCGATTCCCAGTGAATCCCATTTTTTATCAATAGCTGAAATAGTTTTATTGCCGGAGCAAACCACGTTCGGCCATCTTCTGATAAAGCCACCTTTCCTGTAGGCTTTTATTGTTCCATCAAATAAAACTGAAAAAGGGGAGATAAATTCATGATCGCGCTGGGGATCAGTGTTCCCAAGAATTTGCCAGGCTACCATAAATAAATCGTCGACATCAACAGTATGATCAACTATTAATATGACCCTGAAGATACCATCGGAATCATTTGTCCTGAACATATCCTTAACTTTCTCAATTACATCTGCATCCTCTGACCGATTAACCGAAATTATAAGGATAGGGATATCCTCTTCGAAAAGGAAAAAATTAGAATTTTTTACAATATTCCTGTCAAGGAAATCTACTGTAATCTCAGAATGTTCAGGCTTGTCTGATTTTGTTATTTTATTTCTTCCGGAGATTTCTTCGATCTGTTTTATTGTAGCATCGACACCTACCTTTCCTCCGAAAGAAAAGTTATTGGATGAATGGTCAAGAACATCAAGGGGACCACGACTGAACAAAAGGTCGTGCATTATATCAACGTTATCAAAAATATGAGAGAGGAGCAATCTGTAATTTCTGATATCGATATCTCCGCTCACTACAATCATGAACTTTGAAAACATCATCTGTCCTGCCCCTGATAATGAACTTAATACTTTCATACCCTGACCAGGATAGGACTTTTTTATCTTTACAATCACCAGGTTATGGGCTATACCGGCATCGGGCAGATGGAAATCTTCGATTTCAGGCTGTAAGGTCATTCTAAGTGGAGAAAGGAAAAGTCTTTCTGTGGCTTTAGCAATCCATGCATCTTCCTTAGGGGGTATACCAACTATTGTTGCCGGATAAACAGCTTTATCTGAATGCGTTATACAGGTAACATGAAATTTAGGATACCAGTCGGCCAAAGAGTAGAATCCTGTATGGTCGCCGAATGGGCCTTCCCAAACAAGATCCTCTGCCGGATCAACAAATCCCTCGATAATTATGTCTGCATCTTCAGGTACGAACAGATCATTTGTAATGCATTGTACCATTTTGACTTTTTTTTTCCTGAGGAACCCTGCAAGAATATATTCGTTTATATTTTCAGGAAGCGGGGCTGTTGCAGCATATGTGTAAACCGGGTCACCGCCCAGAGCAACAGAGACAGGCATTTTTATACCTGTTC